>SL_5KL_010_SEDDRAFT_10000405_pt1 | contig 27528 bp, 24 predicted proteins | sample SodLakKL_010_SED_FD_9118 | JGI IMG/M metagenome (IMG submission 9118) | reverse complement strand
CGATGTCCGATCTGAGAAGATCGTCGACCAGGCTGTCGTAGAACGCAAGCCCTGTCGGGTTCACGGCCCCGGTCCCTCCCGGGATGACGCGGGGCCAGGATATGGACAGCCTGTAGGCGCTCAGGCCGATCTCCTTCATCAGGCTTATGTCTTCGCCGTATCTGTGGTAGTGGTCGCAGGCCACGTCACCGGACTGGTTACTCCAGATTCTTCCCGGCTGCCGGCAGAACTCGTCCCATACCGAAGGCCCCTTCCCGTCTTCACGGGCTGCCCCTTCTATCTGATACGAGCTTGCTCCGGCGCCCCAGACAAAGTCACTCCGAAAAGCCATCTCTCCCTCCTTCTGAGATTATAGCATTCCTAGGCGAGGTGGACGGACGATGAGCGGGAAAGCCGCCAGGGTGCCGGCGCCAGAAGACGTTACCAACCGGCATGGCAGCGGCCATGCCGGTCGGGCGTGCCCGGGACAGATGTTATAATTGCCTCAGGATGCAGCACGGTGAGGACTTCTCCGAGATCGAGGTGTACGCGCATTTCGAGCGGGGGCAGGTCAGGGTCGGCTGGCTCGAGGGCAGGCCGGGGAAGGGAAGCGGTTGACGCCGGCGCATATCTTCATGCTACTGGCTATGGGAGCCGGCGCCGGTTTTGCCAGCGGCCTGCTGGGTGTGGGCGGGGGCTTCATCATGGTCCCCCTGAGTTACTGGATAATCCTGGACATGGGCTTTGCCGATGAACTGGCCTACATGACGGCCATCGGCACCAGTCTTCTGGTGATCCTGCCCACTGCCGTGAGCGGCACCTGGAGGCATGACAGGCGGAAGGCCGTCCACTGGAAAACGGCCCTGGTTCTTGGCCCATGTGCCATGGTGGGTGCTCTGGCAGGGTCTGTCCTGGCTGCCCGTCTGCCGGTCGAAGCGCTGCAAACAGGCTTCGGTGCCCTGATGCTGGCGGTCGCGCTGTGGATGGGCCTGGGGCTGGTGTCCGGGCTGAGACCAGAGCAAGCGGACATCAGGACGAACCCCTGGCTTGTGGCGGCTCTCGGCCTCCCGATAGGCGTGGTGACCGGGCTGACAGGTCTTGGCGGCGGCGTTGTGATAGTTCCGGTACTGGTGCTGGCCTTCCGCTTCCCCATGCATGTTGCCATAGGCACCTCCATAGCGTCGATTATGTTCGCCGGCCTGGGCGGCATGATCGGCTACATTCGTAGCGGGCTGGGGGTACCCGACCTTCTCCCGTACTCGATAGGCTATGTGAACCTGCTGCCCGTAGGCCTGTGCCTGATAGCGGCCAGCATACCGATGGCGCAACTTGGAGTCAGGGCGGCACACGCACTGCCGGCGAGAAGACTGCGGTACATCTTCGTCGCCTTCATGGTCTACACGGGGCTGAGGATGATCGGCGTCTTCTGAACAGCCTCTAGGTCAGCAGATCGGGGGCGAAGAGCAGTAGTGCGCCGAGGAGCATCAGTATTACGGCACCCACAGGCCGGGCGTACTTGGCATACTTCACTCCCAGGTTGGAGGTCATGGCAATCGCAGCCGAGCCGAAGATGACCAGGTTGTCAAGCATGAAGAAGAAAACGTACAGCAGTATGTAGCCGTAGTAATGGAATGTGGACAGGTCGGCCAGGGCCAGCACCTGGGTGAAGACCATGGGAATCGCCGCCGAGCACACGAACTCAATGGAGTTCACGACAAAGGCGAGGGCAATAATCCCCAGTATGGTGGCGATGCTTATCGGTGAGGCGACGATCCTCTCCATTCTGGCCATCGTCCTGGCTCTCGATTCCTCACCGGTCACCTGACAGACAACCTCGCCCCTGGCTTTGATGTAGTCGTGTAGCTGAAGTATTCCGCCACCAAGAGCCACAAGACCGATGATCACCATTACCGGCCGGAAAAACCCGATGAACAGGAAGAGATTCAGCCATGCCGTCATGAGGAGGAAATACAGGATCCCCGAGGCAAGGACGAACGAGCCTACGATAAGCCATATCCTTCTCTTGTCTTTCAGGGTTGCCACCAGCGATATCAGGTATAGAAGCACCCACAGGGCGCAGGGGTTGAAGCCGTCGACAAGCCCGAGGATCACGGCCAGCGCGCCCAGCGAGCGTTCGGAAAACACGATCCTGCCGAAGATGGGCAGGTCGATCCCATCGTCGGGGTCTTTAGCTGTTGGGGGAGGGCACTCTCCGTCGAGACACTGCACGAGCGCTTCCTCGATGGCCCGGCCCGTAGTCTCCACCGAGTCCCACCCCATGAAGACCTGGTTTCCGAAGATGGTAACCGGGAACAGGGGAGTATCATCCACGCCCCTCTCATCCAGCATCTCCAGCAGCAGCCTGTAGTCCCTGTCGCGCAGAGCATCACGCTCGATTATTGAGATCTCGGGGTTTCTTTCCTTCAGCCCGGGGTGGAAGTCCTTCTGCTCTGCACAGCCCGGACAGCCCGTAACATAGAAGAAATGGACCGGATAACCGTCATCGGGAAACGGGTCGACCGCCGTTTCATCCACTATGGCAATGACTACTCCCACGATGACCAGGGAGATAATCAGGTACCTCTTGAAGCGGTCCTGGAACGTGTTCCTCAGAAAACCGGTCATCCTGCTAAGCATCGTTCGATATCACCTCAGATCATTCTCCTGCTTTCGCCGGGTCTGCCGGGGATTCAGTATGGGACGAACAGTGGCTTGTAACGGGCCTGTCATAACCCGAGGGCGCCATCTGTCTACGGACACCCCCTGAAGGTGCATGGCGAGCAACTCACCACATTCAGTGTCACACTTTCGCTGGCTGTTCTTCCCGTGCTATCCGATACGGTCACTGTGATTGTCACGTACTTCGACGTATTCGGAGCAGTCCAGGTGATCAGGGAGCCTTCCCCCTCTATCTCACCGTCCTCGAACTCCCACTCGTAGCTCAGCTCAAGATGGTCGGGGTGGTGGGCAACGCACTCGATATCGTACATTTGCTGTCGCCCGACCTTGTATCGAAAGCCGCTCTCCTTTATCAGATAGCAGTGTCCGTGGCGGTCCGTTGTGACCTCCACAGCTTCGATAACCGGTGGCTGACCTGTCTCGACGCTGACACGCAGCGTACCTGTGTCCGAGCCACCATGACCATCGCTCACGACAACCGTTATCTCGTATTTGCCGACTTCTTCGGGAGCAGTCCACGTTACAGTCGCGCCCGTGCCGCTGATGGTGCCATCGGTGGCCGTCCAATCATAGCTCAACTCATCACCGTCGGGGTCTTCAGCCTCACATGTTATCTGGAGGCTACCTGCCGGGAGAGTCCAGCCGGCATCGGCGGTGAGGCTGATGATCCCCGGCGGAACGTTGGCCTTCGAGGTTACTCTTATTCTCTTTGTATCAGTGTTGCCGCGGTGGTCCGAGACGGTGACCTCAATGTGAAAGAAGCCTTCGGAAGAGGGAGCTGTCCAGACCACCACGGCTCCTTCACCCTCTATTGAACCTCCGCTCGCCTGCCATTCATAGTTAAGCTCAACGCCATCACGGCCAGATACGATGCACTCGATCTCAGTGCTCCCCGAAGGAAACACCCTCTCGGACGCAGCCTGCAGGGCGACAATCTCCGGCGGGCGGGCGGCCAGCACCGCGGGCAAAAGGACAGCAAGCAGCACCGCCACTGAGGCGACCAGGATTACTGTTATCAACCTCTTTCTCGTCATCTCTCTATCTCCAGTCAGGTCTCAGCCTGGCGGTAAGCCAGGCTTTCAAGGGCCACGCCATGCCGCAACGGTGCCATCTATCTACGGGCACCCCCGGAACGTGCACGGCGAGCAACTCACTACATTAAGGATAACACTTCCCGTGGCTTCTCTTCCACTTCGATCGCGTACCGTAACCTTCACCGTGACTTCACCGGATGAGTTGGGGGCGGTCCAGGTTACTACAGGCCCTTCACCATCTATCTCACCACCGTCGTACTCCCATTCGTAGAGCAGTGTGGCCGTTGTACTGAGCATAGTGCACTCGATATCATACAGCTGCCCTCTTCCAACCTTGTACTTCAGACTGTCTTCCTGTATCAGGTAGCAGTGTTCGTGACGATCCCTGGTGACCTCGAGGGCCTGGATGATCGGCGGCTGTTGCTGGCCTGTCAGAACGAGGACTACTCCCAGAGTGATCAGGAGTATAATCAGATGCCTCTTGAGGCGATTCTGGAAAGCGTTCTTCAGAAAACCGGTGAACTTGCTAGCCATCGTTGGATATCATATCAGAGCAGTGTCAGTATTCGTCAGTCACTCCGCGCCGGCGACAACGGGTACAAACGTGTGCCTTACGAGCCGCATTCCCAGCCATAGAAGACTCCGTTCTCGCTAACACGATGGCCAGCGCTTGCACGGAGAGCAGGTCACCCTGAGCGTGACACTCTGAGTGGCCGTATTGCCCGCGATGTCGGATACAGTGACTGTAATCGTAACGTCGGTGTCTGCGTCCGGTGCCACCCAGGTAATCACAGAGCCGTCCTCAGAGACCTCGCCATCGTCCCAGTCCCACTTGTAGGACAGCTCGTAGAACCTCTCCATATCCGTGCCCGGCACTGTGTCCGAGACAAGGCACTCAATGCTGTACTCCTCCAGATTACCGACTGTGTACGTCCAATCATCGTGCTTCTCCAGCTTGCACTCCTTGTGTGTTATTCGAAAGGGTTCGATGTCGGGAGGCTGATCCGGCATGACCTTGATGTATATCGTCTCCGTCACCGAGCCCCCATAGCCATCATCCACAGCCACAATAATCCTGTACTCACCGTATTTCGCTGGCGCGATCCAGGTGACTTCAGGCCCTGTCCCGATTATCTGTCCGTCGCTCCGGGACCAGTCATAGGTGAGTTCGTCGCCGTCGGGATCCCATGCCTGGCAGTACACCAGCAGAGTTCCCTCCGGATACACCCATTCTGCATCTGCAGTCAGGCTGTCAATCCGGGGCGGCTCGTTCGCCGTCACGGCGATGACGAGGCTCTCGGTAGCTGTAGCGCCGCGCGTGTCCGATACGATGACCGAGACGGTGTAGTCACCTTCTACGGAAGGAGCCGTCCAGGTGACCATGTCCCCTGTGCCCTCTATCTCGCCGTCATCGCAGGACCACTCGTAACTCAGTTCATCTCCATCAGGACTGGATGCGACACAGACAATCTCGGTGCTTGCGGACGGAAGCACCCTGTCAGATGTGACTTCGAGAGCGGTGATAATCGGGGGATCGGTGGCACCCGGGGGATCGGTATCGCCCGGGGGGTCAGTGGTACCCGGGGGGTCGGTGCTATCGGGGGGATCGCCTGTTTCATCTGTGCAGGACAATGCCACGATCGCCACCGCGACCGATATGACCAGTATCACTGCAATCAACCTCTTGGTTGTCATCACTCTACCTCCTGTCGGGCCCGGCCCGCTTCAGTGTATGCGAAGGCCATGGCACCAATCCTATCCAGCGGCCTCACCAGACATAACACCCTTCGCAGGACACAACCTGGAAAGCGATGCTTCTTTCGATCCAATTGCCGGCTCCATCAATCACTTTCACGGTCACTGTGACAGGTGCCTCCTTATCCGGAGCAGTCCAGATGATGGTCGAGCCATCCTCTGCGTTGTCGATGATTTCGCCGTCATCGCAGGACCACTCGTATACGATCTCACCATCGGCGGATGAGGCAATACACTCGATTTTGTAGTCATACGTTGTGGCGACCCTGTACCCGGTAGAGGTCTTCTTCAAGTACTTGTGGTCGGCAGTAACGACCAGGTTCTGGATCTCGGGTGGAGGGCCATCCGACACTACAAGCGCTAGCGACTCCGTGGCCTCTCTGCCCGCAGGGTTGGCAACAGTGACGGTCACTTCGTACATGCCGACCTGCTGGGGGGCGTTCCACTGCACCCGTTCGCCTGTTCCGGTAAAATTGCCTGCGCTTGACGACCATCGATAGCTCAGGGCTCCATTGCCGAGGGCCGAGCACCTCAGCCAGATGCTACCTCCCGGATCCACCCAATCCGCCTCAGCCGTCAGGCTGCGTATAGTTGGCCAGTCGTCGGTACAGGACGCAGCCAGGAGCAGCATAGCCGCCGCCATGATCACCGTCAGGGCAATGAGTTTCCCGTTCATCGCTTCAACGTCAGATAACTCCTGTTATCCAGACCCCTATCCGGGGCCACAAGGCATATGTTATACCATATTGTATTTGATAGTCTACGGGCAATATCCGAAGACACATATCGAGCAGCCCACTACGTTGAGATCTACGCTTTTGCTGACCACATTGCCCGCGATGTCAGACACTGTTACCGTCACCGTCCAATAACCCGACGAGTTGGGGGCCATCCAGGTGATCATGGAGCCGTCCGCGGAGGTCTCGGAGACCTCGCCTTCCTGCCACTCCCATTCGTAGAACAGGTCGTAGAACCGTTGCATAATGGTCCCTGGAACAGTGTCGGAAACAATGCACTCGATATCATACTCCTGTCCCATTCCGACCAGATAACCGAAGGAGCGCTGCCTCAGGTAGCAGTGTCCGTGGCGGTCCTTAGTGACCACCAGCGCTTCGATGACTGGCGGTTGGTCGGGCATGACTTTGATAGACAACGTCTCCGTATCTGAGCCGCCGTGGCCGTCGGTAGCAGTGACGGTGATCGAGTGCTGGCCAAGGTCCTCAGGTGCAGTCCAGGTGACTTCTGAGTCGGTGCCGATGACATCGCCTCCCGTGGATGTCCACTCGTAGCGCAGTTCATGGCCATCGGGATCTGAGGCGCTGCAGGCCACGCGGAGGCTGCCTGACGGAAACACCCACTCTGCATCGGCCGTGAGGCTGTCGATCTCGGGCGGCCTGTTCGATGTCACGTTTATGCCCACAGAATCGGTAGCTGTGGCGCCCCGCGTGTCCGTTACGGTGACCGAAACGCTATACTCGCCTTCAGAATCGGGGGCTATCCATATAACGATGGCGCCTGTCCCCTGTATCACGCCTCCGCTGGCTGACCACTCGTATCCCAGTTCATCACGGCCGGGGCTTGACGCAACACAGACGATATCGGTGCTGCCTGAAGGCGAGACTCTGTCCGCCCCGGCTTCCAGGCCGGTGATAACCGGCGGATCGTTGTTGAGCATGCTGAAGACCACTATCGACAGTACCACCGCCGTCGCGACAACCACTGCAATGACTATGTATCTTCCTCTGTTCATCGTTCTTGCTCTTACGCAGACGCTCTCTGGTTCGCTTCTGAATCGGATGCAAAGCGATTTGCATCGTAAACCAACACTGCGAGAAGTGTAAATCCTCTGGATGTACTACGTCTCGAACACGTGGCAAGTTGTATGGCGTCTGCTACATCCTCCTTTTTTCTCATATACTTCATCTTACTGCAGGTGTTTCGGGAAAGTCTTCCTGAGGGCCAGTGAAATCCATACCAGCATGAGCATTATGGGCACTTCCGTCAGCACACCCACTACCGTGGCAAGGGCTGCGCCCGAAGCCACCCCGAAGAGAGTGGTGGCCACGGCGATGGCCACTTCGAAGTGATTGCTGCCGGCGATGATGGCCGCGGGTATTGCGTCGGCATATCTGAGTTTTATGATGCGGGCAGCCAGGTAGGTGATGCCGAAGACCACCAGGATATTGACAAGAATGGCCACGGTTATCATGCCCACTACAGCCGGCTGCTCAACGATGACATGCCCCTGGTACACAAACAGTACGATCAGGGTGATGAGCAGTGCGATTATCGACACCTTCGCCAGCCTGGGCTCCAGGGTGAATTGACACCAGTCGGCGCCCCTCTTCCTTATCGCCCACCGGCGGGTCAGATAGCCGGCGATAAGGGGAGTCGCGATGTACAACGCCACGGAGAGGGCGATCGTGTCCCAGGGCACTGAGATGCCTGAGATGCCCAGCAGCAGTGCCGCCAGAGGGGCGTAGAGCACGACCATGGTCAACGAGTTGATCGCCGTCATGACCAGAGTGTGTCCCATATTCCCTCTCGCCAGGTAGCTCCAGACCAGCACCATTGCTGTGCACGGGGCCACGCCGAGCAGTATTGTTCCGGCGCGGTAGTCCGCTATCTGCTCCGGAGTGAGAAACCGGGCGAAAACCACTCCCAAGAACAGCCATGCGAAGAGAAACATCGTGAAAGGCTTTATCGCCCAGTTGGCAAACAGCGTGAGACCGATGGGCTTGGGCGAGCGGAATGCGTTTCTTATCTCCTCCCAGCATATCTGCACCATGATGGGATAGATCATGGCAAAGAGCAGTATGGCTATCGGTATGGAGATGCCCCGTACCTCGAGCCTGGCCAGGCTGTCCGAAAGCTCCGGGAACAGTCTCCCGAGGCCGATGCCGACGGCAATGCACAGGGCCACCCACAGAGTCAGGTATTTTCCCCAGATGCCTAGTTTTCGTTCTTTCTCAGCCATCTGTCCCCCATTCGGAATGTGAAACTACTACTAAGCCTGCGTTCTTCCCATGAACCCTCCCGGAGGGTTCATCTACTGCTGATGGCGCGGCAGATGTCCGGCAGTAGTTCGTCCGAACAAACGCGGTGTTCAGCTCTGTTCCTTCGCCAGTGCTGTATTTATGAACGTGGTGACCTCGGTCTTGCCGGGCACCCTTCCCGAGCAGACCACCTCCTCATCGATGACGAGGCCGGGGGTGGTCAGAATCGGGTATTCCATTATCTTCTTGAGGTCTCGCACCTCTTCGATCTCAGCATCGATGCCCAGTTCCTTGACTGTCTCTTTCACCGTCTTTTCCAGTTGATGACAGCGGGCGCATCCCGGTCCCAGTATCTTGATCTTCATTGTTCGTACCTCCTTCGAATTCTTGAGCACGAGCCTGAAGCCTCGCACTACGTTCCCTCATTGCGGCCCTTCAGGGTGTTGGGTACCCCGATCGAATCGGGGCAGCACATTACTGAATCCATTCGCTTCATGCTCCTATCATCCCGAAGATATAGCCGCTGATGGTGGCAAAGATCACCACCAGGACTATGTATGTCATGGTCTTTCCCGTTCCCATGATGCTGCGCACGACGAGCATATTGGGCAGCGACAACGCCGGGCCGGCCAGGAGAAGCGCCAGGGTAGGCCCCCTGCCCATACCCAACTCCATGAAGGCGCTCACGATAGGAACTTCGGTCAGCGTCGCGAAGTACATCAGCGCTCCGGCGAGCGAAGCAATCAAGTTGGCGGAGAGAGTGTTTCCTCCGACCCAGCTGCCGATCACATCTGGAGGGATGAATGTCGTGATTATGCCGGCGACAAAGACACCGCCGAGCAGCCAGGGGAAAATGAGGCGAACAAAGCGCAGCGTCTCCTTCATCCAGATGGTGAGTTCAGCCCTGGTGAACCAGCGCCAGAGTATGAGGCCCAGTGCGGCAAGCAGAACACCTGTGACGATCCACTGCTGTGAGGCTGCGAAGACCAGTATTCCAACCAGCACGGCGAAGAACACGATCTGCTGGCGCCAGTTCTTCTCCTCACCGCAGGCGAGCAATGCTTCAAAAGCCGCGGGATCCTTCAGAGATTCCTCCTTGCGATAGATGAGGGCCATGATAAGCCCGATTCCTGCGGCGAAGACAACGGCTCCGACCGCCCGGGCCAGGCCGATGTCAAAGCCCAGGATGCGGGCCGTATAGACGATGGCCAGGATGTTGATGGCCGGCCCCGAGTAAAGAAAGGCGACTGCTGGTCCTATTCCCGCACCCCTCCTGTAGATGCCGCCGAAAAGGGGCAGGACGGTGCACGAGCACACGGCGAGGATTACGCCCGACACCGAGGCGACGCTGTAAGACAGCAGTTTCTTCGCCCTCGGGCCGAAGTGCCTGATGATCGCACCCTGTGAGACGAAGACGGAGATCGCCCCGGCGATGAAAAAGGCCGGAATCAAGCAGGTCAGCACGTGCGCTGACAGGTACTCAACAAGCGCCTGCCAGCCTCCCTGGAGCAGCCGGGTGAGTATCTCCATTATCTCTTGCTTCCGGTTATGGCAAATCAGGACCGTGAGGCGTTGGGAGACAGGCGGGGATGTGGGAGCCTGGCGATGCAGCCGGGTCCGACGCGCTCGGCCGCTTTGAGCCGTTCACGATCGTCGGCCAGCTGCCTGCTGCCCTGGCAGGCCTTCCTGGATGCCTCGAGCACGTCTCTCAGATGTGGGCCCATACCCTGCCAGTCAATGGAGTAGAGCGACCAGAGCCCGTCCCTTCTCAACTTGAGAAAACCGACATCATGAAGTGCTCCCAGTATGCGGGACGCCTTGGACTGGGAGATCTCCAGGGCCTGCATCACCTCGCAGACACAGCACTCCCTGTCGAGCAGAAGGTTAAGCACCCTGAGCCTGGACTCGTCGGCGAGCACCTTGTAGACCTTGACGATATCCTTCACCTTTCCTCCGAATATACATGCATAATCATGCATCTATGCATATATTAGCTTAGGGCCACCCGGAAGTCAAGTTGCCGGTCAGAGGGCACTCCGAACACCTGCCCTCCCGACAGTAGTTCCTGTAGATGTGGATCAGGCCCTGCTGGTGGCAGGCACGGAGACGGCAGGTCGGATCCAGGCCAAGCTGCGCCGTCATATGTCGGGTTACCTCGTTACCCGGCTCTTTGGGGTAGCTGCGGCAAAGCGCAATCGCTTTCCTCGTGAGCCCCGGTTCCTTGGCCAGCTTTCCCCACGCGAATGCGAAGGGAAGCAGTACGTTGATCACGATCTCCCGTGCCTTGCCGGGCCCGAGCACGGCTGATATCCGGGTTCTGCTCTCGAGACCAGGCTCGAAGTGGTCCTGCCAGCAGTCAGTCGGCCTCACGGTCAGGCCGTTCTCCAGCGTACGATGGCCTCCCGGCAGGGAAGCTTCGCTCACCAGGTTCATGAGCCCCACCAGCAACCTTCGTCCGGGAGGGTCAGTCGCGATCTCAAGGCAGTAACGTTCAAGGAGATAACTCAGGGCGATGATGCGCCGCACGGGCGAGTTGTTGGGATATGTGTGTGAGAAGGTCCAATCCTCGTGGTTCATGACGACGGCGCGTCGCTGCAGTGAACACCACGCCTGCTCCAGTTCCCCGGTTTCCTGTGCCGCGACCTGCGCGGCGGGCCGTCCTTGAGACGGTAGCAGGCCGGCTGTGCCCAGCAGCAGGGCCTGCCTTTCCAGCAAGCCCTCTCTCGACTCGATGTAGCTCAGTGGCACCCTCCTGGCAAGCTCCTCGAATGGCTCAGTGTTCTTGCTGTAGCCCAGAGCCCTTGCTATGCCCTGGAAAAGAACCTGCCCTGCCCGACTGCTCTCGGACCCGACTATTTCGGTATCAAGCATCCCGGCCCGGAAGTGCGCTGCCTTGTGTCTCAGCCTTTGTTCGCCGGCATTCCTGAGCAGCCCTGTCATGCCCTGTCTCCCGATGAAGTCTACGGTGCGGTGGCATGGGAGCGCGCGGGGTAGCAGGTAGAACTGGTGGTTCAATGCCTGTGCCAGGCACAGCACGGGAATCGCCCTGCCGCTCTCCAGCACGGTATGTGAGTGAGGGCCGTGCCACAGTGCAACGTGGAGGATCATCTCGTTGTATTTGGAGTCACGGTGGTGCCCGTGACCGAACCAATCGCCGGCTTCGGTGTGCACCTCGACACCTCCCTGCATGAGACGGATTCCGTTCATTATGACGGCATCAAGGAAGTCGGGACCGCTATTGCCGTTGATCCTGCCGGGGTAGATAATGGCGATACGCTCACCTCCTGTGGCTGTGAGTTGCTCACCCGCCAGTCGCTGCCATATGAGGGAGACCTCCTTCTCCGGGACCCTTATCCGTTTACGTGTAACCATGGTAAGAAAAAAAAGCGATTTCCGTACTGGATCGGTCGAGCTGCGCTCTGCTGACGCACGGTACTGTCGGAGTGGAGCAGAAGTCCCGCCAACTCTGCCTGAGGCACCGTGTCATACTCTTCTCCTGCGGTGGCTGAGAACAGCAGCGGATCTCGATATCATCCATCCTCCCCGTCCCGGGCCCCATAAGTGAAGCCGCTGCGCTCGGCGATCATGCTGAGTAAGGTGGCCGACGCGCCGCGAGGCTGGTACATCCCCGTCTCCCATTCACTGATGGTCTGCTGCCGTGTGCCCAGTTCCTCGGCCAGCTTCACCTGGGTCAGGTTCAGGTGCTGCCTCAGCGACCTGATCTCATCCTGGCCCCATTGCTTCTTCCTTCTAGCTCTACTATCCATCAAGCAGATTATACACGTTTTAGTGTAAGAGTGCAAAATACCCGGGGCTTGAACAGATGCCCCTTGAAATTCTGGCGTTTCCTGTTATAATTGGAATTAGCAATCTCAAGGCCAGAGTGCTAAAATACAGTTCAGGAAAGGAGGTAGTATGGCTAAGGCTAAGATCGAACCTTTGGGAGACAGAGTGGTGATACAACCCACACCCAAGGAAGAGGTAAGCAAGGGAGGGATAGTCTTACCGGATACAGCGAAGGAGAAGCCCCAGGAAGGCAAGATAATCGCTGTTGGTCCCGGCCGGTTGACCGATGATGGAACACGTATAGCCATGGAGGTCAAGAAGGGCGACAAGGTTATCTACTCCAAGTACGCGGGCACCGAGTTCAAGCTGGATGACGATGAACTGGTGATCATGCGTGAGGGCGACCTACTGGCCAAGATGGGTTAGCATTAAGGACAGGCATAAGACGAGCATAAGGAGGTAAGTGAATGGCAAAACAGATCATATTTGGCGAGGAAGCAAGGAAGTCTCTGAAAAGCGGAGTGGACACCCTGACCGATGCCATCAGGGTAACGCTCGGCCCGCGGGGACGCCCCGTGGCACTGGACAAGAAGTGGGGCGCTCCGTCCGTCCTCGACGACGGCGTTTCGATAGCCAAGGAAATCGAGCTGCCCGATCCCTTTGAGAATATGGGGGTGCAGCTGGTGAAGCAGGCGGCAACCAAGACCAACGACCAGTGTGGCGACGGTACCAGCACGTCGACCATTGTGGCGCAGGCCATAATCGCCGAAGGCTTCAAGAACATCGCGGCCGGCGCAGATGCAATGGCCCTGAAGAGAGGCATCGACAAAGGGGTGGAGGTTCTGGTCGAGGAACTCAGGAAGATGTCCATACCGGTTGCCGGTAAGGAACAGGTGGCCCAGGTAGCTGCCATATCCGCTATCGACCAGGAGATCGGTAATCTGATCGCCGACGTCATGGAGAAGGTCGGTAAAGACGGCGTGATCACCGTTGAAGAGGGCAAGGGTCTGCAGTTCGAGACCGAGTTTGTCGAGGGGATGAAGTTCGACCGCGGCTACATAAGCCCCTACTTCATCACTAACCCCGAGCAGATGAGGGCGGAGCTGGAAGACCCCCACATACTGATTACCGACAAGAAGATATCCTCCATCAATGAGATACTACCCGCACTGGAGAAGATCGTCCAGATGTCCAAGAACCTGGTCATCATCGCCGAGGACGTGGAGGGCGAGTCGCTGGCCACACTGGTGGTCAACAAGCTGAGGGGCACCCTGTCTCCACTTGCCATCAAGGCGCCGGGCTTCGGCGACAGGAGAAAGGCCATGCTCCAGGACATCGCAGTTCTGACCGGAGGCACTGTTATCTCAGAGGAGGTAGGCAGGAAGCTCGACTCGGTGACGCTTGATGACCTGGGCAGGGCCAGAAAGGTGATCGCCGACAAGGACAACACGACCATAGTTGAAGGCAAGGGAGACGTGAAGGCCATCGAGGGCCGCATCAAGCAGATCAGGTCTGAGATAGACATCAGCACCTCGGACTACGATAAGGAGAAGCTGCAGGAGAGGCTGGCCAAGCTCGCGGGCGGAGTGGCGGTTATCAAGGTGGGCGCAGCCACAGAGACCGAGCTTAAGGAGAGAAAGCACCGTGTGGAGGACGCCCTGTCCGCCACTCGAGCAGCCGTCGAGGAAGGCATCCTGCCCGGCGGCGGCATCGCGTTCCTCAACGCCCTACCGGGCCTGAAGAAGCTCAAGGTAAAGGGCGACGAGGCCACCGGGGTTGCCATACTGAGGCGTGCCCTGGAGGAACCGCTGAGATGCATAGCTCAGAACAGCGGCCGGGAGGGGTCGGTGGTGATCAACGAGGTGAGGACCAGCAAGCCCGGTATCGGATACGACGCTCTGAAGGATGAGCTAGACGTGAACATGATAGAGAGAGGCATCGTGGATCCGCTCAAGGTTGCGAGGAGTGCTCTGCAGAACGGAGCGAGCATCGCGACCATGATCCTGACTACGGAGTGTCTGGTAACGGACATTCCTGAGAAGGAGAAGGCTCCGGCTATGCCACCGGGCGGCGGATATCCTGATTACTAGACGCCTGCCGATCGACAGAATCAAGCAGAGAGGGAACCACCGTAAGGCGGTTCCCTCTCTCTGTTACGACTGGATTCCCAGCAGTTCCTTAAGAGGTTTTTCCTCTTTCACCGGGCCGGTTACAGCCAGATTCAGCCCGTGCTCGGTCAGAACCTGGTCGGCTACCTCTCTTATATTGTCCAGCGTGATGTCATCGATGATAGAGACAACATCGTCCATGCTCAGTATCTCGTTATTGAGGATTTCCTGGCCGCCGTACCACAACGCCACGTTCCGGCTGTCCTCGAGCCTCAGGTATAGCCTGCCTTTCGACAGTTCCTTCGCCCTGGTAAGCTCACTGGCGGTCATCCCGCTCTTGGTTTTGGAGATCACTTCCAGGATGGCAGCGACGGCGACCTCGACCTTGTCGGGGGCGACGCCGGCATAGATGGTGTACGTCCCGGAATCGAGGAAGTGCTCGGTATAGCTGTGAATGTCGTAGGCCAGTCCACGCCGCTCCCGGATCTCCGTGAACAGGCGGCTGCTCATGCCTCCGCCGAGCACCGTGCTGAGCAGGTCGATGGCAAAACGCTGCGGATGGGAGCGGGAGAATCCGTGAACAGCCAGGCACAGGTGCGCCTGCTCGATGTCTCTGGGCTCAACACGCAGCCTGGGCTCGGTCTGTTGATCGTCGGTCTTGTAGCCGGTAGAGAACTCGCCGGCAGACCATTTTCCCAGAAGACGCTCAACCCTGGTCAACGTCCTGTCGTGGTCTATGTCGCCCGCGATGCTGAACACTGCGTTGTTGGGCATGTACCTGGCGGCTACGTGGTCCAGCATCTGCTGCCTCGTAATGGATGACACGGTCTCCTTTGTTCCGATCACCTCACGTCCCAGGGGCTGTGACGGCCACAGTAGCTCATCGATCAGCGAGTTCACGCGCTGCTGGGGAAGGTCGAGGCTCATCTTGATCTCCTCGTGGATGACCCCGCGCTCTCGTTCAATCTCCTTCTCCTCGAAGAGCGAGTTGAGCAGCACGTCGGAGAGGACGTCCAGAGCAACGTCGAAGTGAGGGCTGGCCACCTTGCACCAGTACATGGTCAGCTCCCTGTCGGTGCCGCCATTGAGAATCCCGCCCACGCCCTCGATGTCCTGGCTGATCTCCCTGGAGGTGGGTCTCTTCTGCGTTCCCTTGAAGAACAAGTGCTCCGCAAAATGGGTGATGCCGGCCTCCGAATCGTCCTCATAGCAGGATCCGGCACCGACAAGGATGACAAGGCATGCGGACCGGCTCTCAGGCATCCTGCTGGTGATGACCCTCAAACCATTGTCGAGAACGGCCTCCGTGTACATTAACGTGAATTGTACTTCATCCCTCGGTCCGGGTCAATCAACGGTTGCCCTTTTCCCCGCGACCTGTTATACTTCTAACCCGTGTTTCGGCACATGCTAGGAGAGATAGGGGCGGCCAAAGACACTCGTTCTGGGTCGCCCTTTTTTTATGCGATTCTCAAGACTCGAGGTGAACGTTAGAATGGAAGTGTTAAGCCCATACAAAGAAGCAACAGACGTAATACTTGAGGCGGGCGGAGAGCCTCTCAAACTGTGTTACCAGTGCGGCCTGTGCACCGGCACCTGTCCCTGGAACACGGTCAGGAGCTTCATCGTTCGACGTATGATGCGCGAAGCGCAGATGGGGGCAACCGACTTCGGTAGCGAGGACGTCTGGACCTGTGTTACCTGTCGCGCATGCGTGAAGCGCTGTCCCAGGGGTGTGGAGATCATCGATGTCATCCGGGCGATACGGCGCGCGGTGGCCAGTATGGGCATTGGGGTCGTCCCCGATGCGCTCAGGATTTCGGCCAAGAACATCGCGGGAGTCGGCAACCCTCTTGGCGAAGCGCCGGAGAAGAGGAATGACTGGGCCGGGGAACTCAAGGTTAAGGACTTCGCTCCGGGTACAGATGTGCTCTATTTCCCCTGCTGCGTTCCCTCGTATGACCCTGATGTGAAGGGTGTGGCCCGGTCCACGGCGGCGATCCTCGATAAGCTCGGGGTTGACTACGGGTTGATCGGCACAGACGCGAAGTGCTGTGGAGAAGCGATCAGGAAGGCCGGCCATGAAGAGACTTTTCAGAGCCTGGCGCAGAGTAACATCAACCTCTTCACTGAGAGCGGCGTCAAGACTGTGCTCGTTTCCTCACCCCACTGTTATCATACCTTCAAGGCCGAGTATCCCGAACTGGGAGGGCAGTACGAGGTCGTTCATGTCACGCAGTATCTCGCCGAGCTTATCGAGAAGGGAGACCTCAAGTTTTCCAGGAAGCTGGAGAAGAAGGTGATCTACTCGGATCCCTGCTATCTGGGCAGGCACAATGACATCTATGATGAGCCGAGGGCGGTCCTGAAGGCCATCCCCGGGGTCGAGCTACTGGAGTTCCCGGACGCTCGCGAGGAGGGCCTCTGCTGTGGTGGTGGCGGCGGCAGAATCTGGATGGACACCCCGAAAGGGGAGAGGTTCTCCGACATCAGGACGGAGCAGGCTGCGGAGATGGGAGCGGAGGTGATAGCCGTGGCCTGTCCGTACTGCGTGTTGAACTACAGAGACAGCGTTCTCTCAATGGGCAAGGGTGAGGCGATCCAGGTCAAGGATGTCGCCGAACTCGTTGCTGAGGCAATCTGATAACGGAGTGTTGAAATGGAAGAGATAAGGACTGGCGTCTACATCTGTCACTGCGGGTTGAACATCGCGGGCGTGGTGAATGTGGAGGAGCTAACCGAGTATGCCGAAAGCCTTCCCAACGTGGTTGTCTCCCGTGAATACAGGTATATGTGTTCCGACCCGGGGCAGGACCTGATCAAGAAGGATATAAAGGAACTGGGGCTCAATCGGGTTGTGGTAGCTTCGTGTTCCCCCAGGATGCATGAACCGACGTTCCGCAAGACCGTTGAGGACGGAGGTCTCAATCCCTATCTGTATGAGCATGCAAACATCAGGGAGCACTGTTCTTGGGTTCATGATGACAAGGAGCTGGCGACGAAGAAGTCGAAGGACCTGGTCAGGGCTGCTGTGAAGAGGGTCTTCCACCATGAGTCACTGGTAACCAGAGAGATTCCCCTGAATCCCAATGTGCTGGTTATCGGCGGCGGCATTGCAGGGATGCAGGCGGCTTTGGACATCGCCGACGGGCATAACAAAGTGTATCTGGTGGAAAGGGATCCCAGCATTGGCGGGCATATGGCACAGCTGGACAGGACCTTCCCCACTCTGGACTGTTCTGAGTGTATTCTCACCCCCAAGATGGGCGATGTAGGACATCACCCGTTCATCGAACTGCTCACCTATAGCGAGGTGGAGGAGGTGTCCGGGTCGATAGGTGATTTCAAGGTAAAGGTCAGAAAGAAGGCCAGACATATAGACGAGAGCAAGTGCATCGGCTGTAACTTATGTGAGGAGAAGTGCCCCTGGAAGACGGATAGCGAGTTCGAGGCGGGCATGGCGAAGCGGAAGGCGGTCTATATTCCGTTCGCTCAGGCTATTCCCAACATCGCGGTGGTAGACGCGGATCTCTGTGCCTACATACAGTCAGACGGCAAGAAGTGCGGAGCCTGCATCAAACTGTGTGATGCCGGGGCGATAACCCCGGAGACTCTGCTCAAGCAGACCGATGAGATCGTTGAACTCGAGGTCGGCACGATCATCGTGGCGACCGGGTACGACCAGTTTGACCCTTCGGTGATACCTCAATACGGATACAAGAAGTACGACAATGTGCTGACCGGCCTTGAGTTCGAGAGGATCACCTGCGCTGCCGGACCGACTGAGGGCAAGATCGTTACCAAGGACGGCCGGCCCGTGGAGAGCATTGGAATCGTCCACTGTGTAGGCAGCCGGGATGAGAACTACCACGAGTATTGCTCGCGGGTGTGCTGCATGTACGGACTCAAATACGCCCATCTGTCCAAGGAGATGGCCAACGCCGACGTGTACGAGTTCTACATCGACATGCGCTGTTTCGGAGAAGGCTACGAGGAGTTCTATAAGCGGCTGTCGGAGGAGGGAGTGAATTTCGTAAGAGGTAAGGTGGCCAGGATCACAGATGAGGCGCAGACCGATGAGGAGCAGGGCAAGCTGATCGTGGTCAGTGAAGATACACTGCTCGGTAAGATGATCCGGGTGCCCGTGGACATGGTTATCCTGTGCTCTGCGTTGGAAGCGCGTTCGGATGCGGAGAACGTAGGCAAAGTCTTCAACATCAACCGGAGGGCCGACGGCTTCTTCCTGGAAAGGCATGTCAAGCTCGACCCGGTCGCTACTCCGACAGACGGCGTCTATATCGCCGGCTGTTGCGAGGCTCCGAGAGACATCCCTGACACTGTGGCCCAGGCTGAAGCGGCGGCAGGCAAGGCTCTGTCACTGATAAGCAAGGGCACTGTAACACTTGAGGCCGCCATATCCACCGTGGACGAAGCTATCTGTCACGGATGCGGACGCTGTGAGGAGATCTGTGCGTTCTCGGCGCCCAATGTCGTAACCAAGAATGGCACCCTGGTCTCCAGCGTTAATGAAGCGCTGTGTAAAGGGTGCGGTTCATGTGCCGTGGTCTGCCCGACGGGGGCAATAGCTATAAAGCATTTCACTCAGGATGAGATACTGGCTCAAGTTAGTGCTTTGACGGAGGCTTAATGATGGCTGGATTCGAACCTCAGATTATCGCTTTCTGCTGTAACTGGTGCACCTACGCTGCCGCGGACCTGGCGGGGACAAGTCGCATGCACTATCCGCCGAATGTCAGGATCGTGCGGGTGATGTGTAGCGGCATGGTGGATCCCATATACGTGCTCAAGGCCTTCGAGGGCGGCGTTGACGGGATACTGGTTGCCGGTTGTCATCTTACCGACTGTCACTATATCGACGGCCCTGTTAAGTGTGATGAGACGGTCAACAAGCTGAGAGAGGTGCTTCATGTGCTGGGTCTTGAAGACAAGCGTCTCAGGCGCGAGATGGTCGCCGCATCGGAAGGGGTTCTGTTCGCTCAGGTGATCAACGAAATGGTGGAGGACCTCAAGAAGCTGGGACCTTCACCGTTCAAAGCTAAGACGGAGGCTCTGGCGTGAATCTAGAAGACATAATTCAGAAGACCAAGACCTACTATTGCCTGGAGTGTGGCAAGTGTACGAGCATATGCCCTGTCTCCCGGTACGATCCGGGCTTCACTCCGCGGGGCATGATCGAGAATGCCCTACTGGGGTTTGATGATGAGGTGGTGCTCAACCGGAAGCTCTTCTCCTGCCTGACCTGCTACACATGCCAACCGGAATGTCCCAGCGATGTCGACTTTCCGGTCTTTGTACGTGAAGCCAGAGGCCTGGCGCAGGATAACGGTCAGTCCGGCGTGTGTGCTCACTCCGGGCAGTTGCAGTCACTGGCCCGACTCATGACCAACCCCGACATAAAGCAGAACAGGCTGGAATGGCTCTCCGGGGAACACCGGGTATCGGACGACAGCGATGTCTTGCTGTGGGTGGGATGTGCCCCGTACTTCGAGCCCATCTTCAGGGATGTCGAGTTCAGCGCTCTGGGGGTGATCAAGTCAACGCTCAAGACCATGAACTCGCTGGGGGTCGAGCCCAGGCTCCTGCCCAATGAGCGGTGCTGCGGCCATGACGCGCTGTGGACCGGTGACTTCGAGACGTTCAGGAAGCTGGCCGAGCATAATGCGGCCCAGATCAGGGAGGCCGGGGTCAAGAAGATAGTCTTCTCCTGTCCCGAGGGATACCGCACCTTCAAGATGGATTATCCCGCTCATGTGAAGCTTGATTGTGAAGTGCAGCATTTCTCCGAGTTCGTGGCGGAGCGGATAGGGAAGAACGGGCTGAAACTGAAAGAGACAAAGAAGAAGGTCACCTACCAGGATCCATGCCGGTTGGGAAGGCACCTGGGTGTGTACGATGCCCCGAGGAAGGTGCTGGAGTCGATTCCGGGCATTGAACTGGTTGAGATGAGGCACGCCGGGCCGGACTCTATCTGCTGCGGCACCAGTGCCTTCACCAATTGCGACTCGCATTCCAACCTGTTGAGATCTGAGAGACTAAAGGAGGCGGCCGCCACGGGGGCAGAGACGCTGATAACTGCCTGCCCCAAGTGTCAGACCCATTTCAGGTGCGCCACAACAGACAGAGGGGAAGAGCGTCGCTCGACCCCGCGGCTGGAGATCATGGATCTGGCGAACCTGGTAGCGAATGCCACGGGAGAGTAACAATGACTAATGGTAAGAACGGACGAAAATCGGTACTGGTAGTTGGCGGTGGTATAGCCGGAATCCAGTCGTCGCTTGACCTGGCCAATATGGGCTTCAAGGTCTACCTCGTGGAGAAGTCCCCCAGCATCGGGGGCAAAATGGCACAACTGGACAAGACGTTCCCCACTAATGACTGTGCCATGTGCATTCTGGCCCCCAAGATGATCGAGGCCAGTTCCCACGACAACATAGAACTGATGACCTACTCCGAAGTGGAGAAGGTCTCTGGAAAGCTCGGAGAGTTCAAGGTTCAGGTGAGGAAGAAGTCCTCTTTCGTGGATTGGGAGAAGTGCACGGGATGCGGTGTGTGCCTTGAAGGATGTCCCGTTATCATACCGGATGCCTTCGATCAGAGTATAGGTTCAAGGAAGGCGATATACCTTTACTACCCGCAGGCCGTTCCCAAGAAGTGCGTCATCGACAAGAGGGAGGAGCGGCCCTGTAAGGCGGCCTGCATCGATGCCTGCCCGATTCACACCAACGTGCCGGGATACATCAAGCTGGTTGAACAGAAGCAGTTCAAAGATGCCTACAAGCTGATCAGGGAGACCAATCCCTTTCCGGCCGTGGTCGGAAGGGTATGCTACGCGCCGTGCGAGGAAGCCTGCAATCGCGGTCAGATGGACGAACCCCTGTGTATCCGGGACCTGAAGAGGGTTCCCGGTGATCAGTGGAGTGTCGACGACCTGGAAGTCCCGACAGTAACGAAGACGGGCAAGAAGGTAGCGGTCGTCGGGGCCGGTCCCGCCGGTCTTACGGTGGCCAACGATCTGGCCCTGAAGGGTCACGATGTAACCGTATTCGAAGCCCTTCCCGAGCCGGGAGGAATGCTGCGCGTGGGGATACCCGAGTATCGTCTGCCCAAAGCGATACTGCGTCAGGAGATCGGCTATATTGAGAAGCTGGGTGTGGAGATCAAGACCGGCATCCAGGTGGGCAAAGACATCACGCTTAAGCAGTTGAAGAAGGATTATGATGCCATCTTCCTCGGTGTTGGAACACACGGCGGCATGAGGCTCGGTGTGGAGGGCGAGGACCTTCCCGGTGTGATGGAAGGCATAGCGTTTTTACGTGCTGCCAGCCTCGGAGAGAAGGTTGGCGTGGGAAAGAAGGTCGCGGTGATCGGCGGTGGCAACACAGCCATCGACTGTGCCTGCACCGCCAGGCGACTGGGAGCAGAGGAGGTGACCATCGTCTATCGTCGGTCGCGGGCCGAGATGCCGGCGGCCGCTGAAGAGGTGGAAGCGGCGGAAAAGGAAGGCATAAGGATCGAATTCCTGACCAATCCGGTCCGTTTCTCTGCGCAGAACAAGAAGCTGGCGCAGATGGAGTGCGTGCGGATGGAACTGGGAGAACCTGACGAAAGCGGGCGGCGACGGCCGATCCCGGTCAAAGGTTCGGAGTTCACCACGCCGGTAGATACGGTGATCGCTGCGCTGGGACAGACCGCGGAGACCGACTTCCTTAAGGAACAGGGCGTCTCGCTTTCTAAGAGGGGCATGATAGAGGTGGAAGCCGGGACCGGAGCGACCAGTGTGGAGGGAGTGTTCGCCGGAGGTGACGTGGTTACCGGGCCGGCCTATGTGGTTGACGCGATTGCGGCCGGGAAGACGGCAGCCCGTTCCATGGATCAGTATCTGAATGGACAGCCTCTGGAGGCCGAGAAGCCGGCCGGAGAGCCGGAGGAGTTCTCCAAGGAGGAGATAGAGGATCGCAAGAAGAGATTTCCTGCAGCTAAGAGAGTGAAGATGAAGGAGGAGCCCGCCAAGAGTAGAGTGGCGGACTTCCGGGAAGTGACCAGGGGCTACTCCCTGGAAGAAGGCCTTGAGGAGGCTTCGCGATGTCTGGCCGGTCAGGTGGAAGGGTGCATCGAGTGCCGCGAATGTGAGAGGCGATGCGAGCCGGATGCCATAGTGTACGGGATGAAGGATGAGGTAGTTGAGCTGGACGTGAACGCGATAATAGTTGCCACGGGGCTCGGGCTGTACGATCTCTCGCCGCTGACAGAATACGGCTATGGCAAGATCAAGAACGTGATCACGGCCATGGAGTTCGAGAGGTTGACCGCTGCATCCGGCCCGACCATGGGCGAACTGAGGAGGGCTTCGGACGGCCGGATACCCGAGAACATAGCCTTTATCCAGTGTGTGGGCTCCCGCGATCTCAGGAACAAGGCCTACTGCTCCAGCGTCTGCTGTATGCACTCCACCAAGGAGGCGATGCTCGCCTTTGAGCATCATCCAGGAACGAAGTCCACGATCTTCTACATGGATATGAGGGCTGTAGGCAAGAGGTTTCAGGAGTACATCGCCCGCGCGGAGAAGGATTACAACGTGACGTACATAAGGGGAAGACCGGGCAGGATCGAGGTCAACCCTGAGAATGGTAACCCCGTCATCTGGTATGAAGAGACTACCACCGGAGAAGTGAAGAGCTTCGAGACGGAGATGGTAGTGCTTGCTCAGGCCATGGTTCCTGAGATCGATGAGACGCTGGCGAAGGCACTGGGCATAGAACTGGATGAGGAGGGTTTTGTGAAGACGGAGGACAAGCTGCGGCAGCCTCTGGATACGACAAGACCGGGCGTTTTCGCCTGCGGATTTGTCCATAGCCCCCGGGATATTCCCGACTCGGTTACCCAGGCCTCAGGGGCAGCGGGCAGGGCCGCTGAAGCTATATCAGGAGGCAAGTAAAGTGGAAGAACCTCGTATCGGTGTTTTCATCTGCCATTGCGGCATAAATATCGGGGCATATGTCAAAGTGCCCGACCTGGTTGATTATGTCCAGGAACTCCCGAATGTGGTGTACTCCGAGCGAAATCTGTTCACATGCTCCGAGGAAGGGGTATCGGCCATCAAGAAGGCGATTAAGGAGCACGATCTGAACCGGGTCGTGGTTGCCTCATGTACCCCGAGAACCCATGAGACGCTGTTCCGGGCGGCCTGTGAGGAAGCGGGCCTGAACAAGTACCTCTTCGAGTTCGTCAACATAAGAGACCAGTGCTCCTGGGTGCATATGAAGGAGCCCGAGAAGGCGACAGAGAAGGCCGGCGACCTGATCAGGATGGGAATAGCCAAGGCACGGTTGCTGCAGCCTCTGGAAGAGATAGAGATAAAGGTGGCTCCTTCTGCAATGGTGATCGGCGGAGGGGTGGTTGGCATGGAGGCCGCCCTGAACCTGGCCAAGCAGGACTTCGACGTTCACCTGGTCGAGAAGGAACCGGAGCTCGGAGGCACTCTTCGCAGCATCAACATGCTCTTTCAGACGAACCAGGAGGCAGCGAAGCTGGTCAAGACACTGGCCGAACAGGTCAAGAGCCATCCCAGGATCAAGACTCATCTCTCATCGAAGATCAAACAGGTAACCGGGTTCATCGGCAACTTCGAGGTCAAGCTGGACAACAAGGCAGGAGAGAGCGAGTTCAGTGTAGGCACCATTATCGTGGCCGTCGGGGCTGAGTCGTTGAAGCCAGAGGGGCAGTACGGCTACGGAAAGCTGGCCAATGTGGTCACCCAACTGGAACTAGAGGAGAAGATGAAGAAGGGCGAGCCTGCGGGGCAGAACGTGGTGATGATCAACTGCGTCGGAGCTCGAGTTCCGGAGAGGACTTACTGCAGCAGGATCTGCTGTATGACGGCGATCAAGAACGCCTCCCTGATCAAGGAAGCGAATCCGAAGGCGAAGGTCTGGGTGCTGCACCGCGACCTTATGACCTACGGGGTGGATTTTGAGAACCACTATCGAAGGGCAATGGAGCTGGGAGTCAGGTTCATCAGGTACAGCCTGGACAGGCCGCCTGAGGTGATCGGCGAGAAGAAGGTGGAGAAGCTCAAAGTGTACCATGAACTGTGGAGAAGGGAGATAGAACTACCCTGCGATACGCTTGTTCTGACCACTCCCCTGATCCCCAGTGAGGATAACAAAGACATATCCAGGATGCTGAAAGTATCTATGGATGAGTTTGGTTTTCTGCTGGAGGCACACTTGAAGCTGCGCCCGGTTGAGTTCGCCATGGACGGGGTATACATATGCGGATCGGTACGCTGGCCCACCGACGTAACGGAAGGGGTCTCGCAGGCCTATGCCGCTGCGGCAAAGGCAGCCGGCCCCCTGAGGATGGGTTATGTGAAGGCCGAGGCGATCAACGCAGCAGTCGATGAAGAGGCGTGCTCAGGCTGCGGGGTCTGCGAGCTTCTGTGTTCCTTTCAGGCTATCGAGCTTCAGCCCAAGGGCGACAAGAGAGTGTCCCATGTCAATGAGGCACTGTGCAAGGGCTGCGGCACCTGCAGTGCTGCCTGTCCGTCGGGAGCCATCAGTATGCACCACTTCACCGATGAGCAGATCCTGGCTCAGGTAGAGGCTCTGTTTAGCTAAGGGAGTTGAGGCGGAGCGCACTTGATGTTTCGGATTATCTCTAGAGAGACCCTGGCCACAAAGGTCCATCTGTTCGACATAGAAGCCCCGGCAGTTGCCAGGAAGGCACTGGCCGGGCAGTTTATCGTGATCAGGATCGACGAGAGGGGCGAACGCATACCTCTCACGATCGCCGACTGGGATGACAGGAAGGGTACTGTCACGATTGTCTTCATGGAGGTGGGAGCTACCACCGCCAGGCTGGCGTCGCTGCAGGCCGGTGACTCCATTGCCGATTTTGTCGGTCCGCTGGGCATACCGGCGCACGTGGAGAAGTTCGGCACGGTGGTCTGTGTGGCGGGAGGAGTTGGCGCGGCACCGATAGCACCTATCGCCAGGGCACTGAAGGAGAAGGGAAACCGGATTCTCTCCATTCTCGGTGCGCGAAGCAAGGATCTGCTTTTCTGGGAAGACAGGCTGCGCAGCGTGAGCGAGCGGCTGATAGTGACGACTGACGATGGCAGCTATGGACGGAAGGGGGTGGTGACCGAGCCTCTGAAGGAGTTGCTTGAGAGCGGAGAGAAGGTTGATCGTGTGGTTGCTATCGGCCCGAGCATAATGATGAAGTTCTGTGCTCAAACTACAAAGCCATACGGTGTGAAGACAATTGTCAGCCTGAACGCGATAATGGTCGATGGCACCGGCATGTGCGGTTGCTGCCGCGTTTCGGTCGGTGGCCAGACCAGGTTCAGCTGCGTCGACGGCCCCGATTTCGACGGCCACGAGGTAGACTGGGACCTTCTACTGGCCCGGCAGCGCATCTACTGTGATGAGGAGAAATGCGCCCTTGAGCACTGGCAGGCCCGTACGGGCAAGGGCGCTCTAACTGAGGCCTGATAGGAACACATGGCTAAGCTGAATCTCAACAGGGAGCCGATGGCGAAGCAGGACCCCGGGACCCGGGGCAAGAACTTCGATGAAGTTGCCCTGGGATATAGCGGCGAGCAGGCTGTAGCGGAGGCAGGCCGCTGTATCCAGTGTCCCAAGCAGCCCTGCATCGATGGTTGCCCCGTGGGGATAGACATCCCCGGCTTTGTAAAGGCTGTCGTTGATGACGATATGCCCGAGGCGGTGAGGATCCTCAAGGATAAGAACAGCCTGCCCGGCATCTGCGGGCGGGTCTGCCCCCAGGAGGTACAGTGTGAACAGGTGTGCACGCTGGCGAAGAAGGAAGCCCCCATAGCCATAGGACGCCTTGAGCGATACGTGGCTGACTGGGAGATCGCTCATCCGGAGGCCATCAACAGGGAAGAACAGCGGGTTAGCTCTAACGGCAGGCGAGTCGCCGTCGTTGGCTCAGGTCCGGCAGGGCTGACCTGTGCCGCCGACCTGGCCAAGATGGGCTACGGGGTCGTCATGTTCGAAGCACTGCACGTTGCCGGCGGGGTGCTTGTGTACGGCATACCGGAGTTCAGGTTGCCCAAGAGCATCGTCCAGGGCGAGGTAGATTATGTCGAGTCACTGGGTGTGGAACTAAGGCTCAACCACGTGATCGGCAAGATAGCCACGGTGGATGAGCTTCTGAGGGACGGCTTCGACGCCGTGTTCCTGGCGCCCGGTGCCGGCGCGCCTATGTTCCTCGATATACCGGGGGAGAACCTGGGCGGCGTCTACTCTGCCAACGAGTTCCTGACCCGGACCAACCTGATGAAGGCCTATCTGTTCCCCGAATACGACACTCCGATCCAGGTAGGGAAACGGGTGGCGGTGTTCGGTGCAGGAAACGTAGCTATGGATGCCTCGAGGTGTGCGCTGAGACTGGGAGCTGAAGAGGTGTACATAATCTACCGGCGGTCTCAGACGGAGATGCCGGCCAGGCTGGAGGAGAGGGAGAACGCGGAAGAGGAGGGAGTCATCTTCAGGCTCCTGACCAATCCGAGCCGGCTTATCGGCGATGAACAGGGCCTGGTGAAGGCAATGGAACTGTATGAGATGGAACTGGGTGAGCCCGATGCCAGCGGCCGGCGGCGGCCGATTCGCAGGCCGGACACCGAGTTCGTGATGGAGATAGATACGGCGATTCCCGCCCTGGGCACAAGGCCCAACCCCATCATCCCATCGACTACCGAGGGACTTGAGCTTACGAGGTGGGGAACGATAGTGACCGATGAGGAAACCGGCATGACCAGCAAAGAACGAGTATGGTGCGGAGGGGATATGGCCACCGGGGCAGCGACCGTGATCAGCGCCATGGGAGCGGCCCGGCGCGCTGCCATTTCGATAGACGGATTCTTGAAGGATGGTGGATGACCGGCACAAAACTGTTGAACCACGCAAACAAGATGGTGGTGTCGACTATATGAAAGAGATGGCGAGCTGCTTTTCGGTGAAGGCACGGTCCCGGTTAACCGTTTCATCGATCTGGCAAGGAAGGGGAACTCCGGACTACCCTTTCTGCTGAACTAGGAGGAGAGATGGACAATTTTGAACCAAAGATAGTAGCTTTCTGCTGCAACTGGTGCTCTTATGCCGGAGCCGACCTGGCCGGCACTTCGAGGATGCAGTACCCCTCTAC
>SL_5KL_010_SEDDRAFT_10000404_pt1 | contig 27541 bp, 24 predicted proteins | sample SodLakKL_010_SED_FD_9118 | JGI IMG/M metagenome (IMG submission 9118) | reverse complement strand
ATTTTTTCCTTGATTCCTTTTTCGGCCTTAGGAGAAACCCCGGAAAGAGAAATTGTAATTGAATTATCCAGTTTTCGACTTTATCTTTACCAGGACGGAGTAAAGATTTTAGATTATCCTATTGCAATTGGCTCTTCCGTTACTCCTACTCCTGTGGGGGAAACAAAAATTGTCAACAGGGTCGTCAACCCGACCTATTATCCCCGTCATTGGGGGATTAAGGGGCTTTCGCCTATTCCTCCCGGCCCCGAAAACCCCGTGGGAACAAGGTGGCTTGGTTTAGGTTGGCCTAATTATGGAATCCATGGAACCAACAATCCTGCTTCAATTGGGACAGCCGTTTCAGATGGGTGTATTAGAATGTTAAATAAGGACGTTGAAGTGCTTTTTGAAATGGTCCGAATTGGGACTCCAGTTAGAATTGTGCAAAAAAAAGATGATAGTGCTCCACCTATCAAGGAGCAGGAGGAAAAAATAAACCCCGAGGTAAATCCAGGTTTGTTTTTGATACAAGTTGGGGCTTTTGAAAATAAAAATAACGCACTAAGGGAACAGGGAAAGTTGAAAGTTGCAGGATATGATGCGGACATATATGGAGACCGTTTATACCATGTTTACCTTAAGGACCAATTTGCCTGGCTGGATGCCAAGTTAGTTCAGTATGAGTTGGAAAGATTGGGTTTCAGTGTGTTTTTAAAATATTATAAGGAAGAGTAAATTTCTCCGGAAAATACTTGGGAATAATCCGAGGGCTGAGTTTGGATAATTATAGTTCAAAGGATCCCGGCTCGCCCTCTTATTATTTTTTCTATTTTCCCAGAGTTTTTCCCGCAGCTTCTATTACTTTTTAAGAAGAGACAATTTTTGGTTTTTAAAATAAGAAAGGGAGGTAGATGATGAGTTATATTGACTTACATATTCATTCTTCTTTCAGCAATGATGGGGAATTTTCTCCCCAGGAATTGGTAGATCAATGCCTGGAGAGAAAGATTAAGTGTTTTTCCATTACCGACCATAACTGTGTAAAAGGTATACATGAAGCAAAACTTTACGTTAGAGAAAAAGATATTGAAATAATTCCAGGAGTGGAATTGGACTGTACTTTTTCTGGAGTTGACCTGCATGTTTTAGGTTACGGAATAGATTACTTAAGCCCTGTTTTTGGAGAAATTGAAGAAAACCTAACCTTACAGGAACAAACTGCCTCCCAGGAGCGAATTAAACTTGTTAGGGAGTTAGGAATAGATTTCTCTGATGAGGTTATTACAGATCTTTCTAAGAACGGAATAGTAACCGGTGAAATGATTGCTGAGGCAGCCATGGAGTTTGACCGGGAACAAAAAAACCCACTTCTCAAACCATATTTTGAAAATGGGGCCAGGAGCGACAACCCTTATGTTAACTTCTATTGGGATTTTTGCGCCCAGGGAAAACCTGCTTATGTAGAAGTTGAGTTTATTAAATTACAGGAGGCAATCAGGGTTATTGAAGAAAATGGAGGTATTCCTGTTTTAGCCCATCCTGGTAAAAATATTAAGGAAAAAAGAAACCTCCTGGAAGAGGTAATCGGTTCTGGTATTAAGGGGATTGAGGTTTATAGCAATTACCATAATCAGGACCAGGTAGTTTTTTATAAAGAATTTGCCAAAAAACATAAACTTATCTTAACATGCGGCAGTGATTTTCATGGAAAAACAAAACCCAGTATAGAAATTGGAGATGCAGATTGTGAAGATAAAGAGGAAGAAATAATTGCCGCACTTAAGAGGGAAATTGCAAGAAATAATTCCTTGTAAAAATTGGGGTAACGTTTAAAGTTAGAAAAGAAAAACCCCTCCAGGGGAGGGCTTTTGTTTCTGGGGATTAGAAATAGTTTTTAGTTGCGAGTAGTGATGGCATACATTTTAACGAAAAAATAATAAAGAAAAAAGTAAAGAAATGAGGGGTTATTGATGGAGCGAAAATGGATTGGTGCACTTTTGATTTTTCTAGGTTTGTTTTTTCTGCTTTCAAATCTGGGAGTTTTTCGCGGAGATTGGTTCCTGCTGGTTCTCGGGGGCGGTTTCATTGTTGTGTACCTGGCTTCCGGTAAAGTAGCCGATCTGAGAAATGTTGGCCTTCTGATTCCGGGTTGTATTTTATTAATGCTGGGTTCTTTTGTCCTTTTGGAACCTACCCTGGGGCAATGGGGAATTGCAGGGTATTTGTTTTTCTCTTTTATCGGTATGGCCTTTATTCTTGTTTATCTTATTCACACCCGACAGCTTTCAGGTTCCTCAGATGGGAAACGATACTGGCCCTTATATCCCGGTTTGTCCCTATTTGGTTTTTCCCTTTTTCTTTTAGTTGTTACCCGTTTGGATACCGCAGTTGGCCGTTTCTTTTTGAATAATCTTGTTCCCATTGGACTTGTAGTGGCCGGTGCAATTCTTATTTATAGATCCCAAATGAAAAAACAAAAATAAAATTTTTTATTGATAAAGGTGGGCTATGGAAAGAAATAGCGGTGGATCCTCCCTTGCCCCTTTTTTTTTGAGAAATTACCGACAGGAGGTTTTTTCCATTTCCCAATTGAGATGTGGTTAAAACACGGATTAGAGATTTTTCCCAAAAAAGGAGCTGGACATGGTGGATTTAATTAAAATAAGGAACTATATAGAGAGTCTTTATAAGGAAAAAGAAGAAACCAACCGCAAGAGGTTTCAAGAAGAAACCGAGTTAAAAGATTTTGTTCCTGTAGTTGACGATGATGTAGCAAGGTATCTAAAACAACTGGTTAAAATGTTAAAAGCGAATAAAATATTGGAGATAGGAACGAGCATAGGATACTCTACGGTTTCAATGGCATCTATTGTTAAGGAGTGGGGAGGACAAATTACCACCATTGAATATGATGAAAAGGTTGGAAAACAAGCAAAGGAAAATTTTGTTCGTGCTGGAGTCTCCAAATGGGTTGAAATAATCCTAGGGGATGCAAAAGAAATAGTACCTAGCCTTTCCCAGGAATATGATTTAATTTTCCAGGATGTTGACAAGAGACTATACCCTTTATTATTAGAAGATTGTATAAGGTTGCTTAAAACCGGAGGTGTTCTTGTTGCTGAAGACACCCTTTTCCCGGTAATTGATTTAGACCCAAAATGGCATTACCTGATTCCGCCAATTAAAGAATTTAATAGATTGGTAGCAAGTGATGAAAGGCTTGAGAGCACAATAATACCTATTGGTGACGGGGTAACCGTTGCAATAAAAAAGTAATTCCAATTTCAGGGGAAAAAATAAATTTAGGATAGGTTAGAGGAAAAGGCATTTAGGGTTTTCATTCCTTTGCTTTTTCCTCTTCTGAATTAGGAAGGTAAACCAAAAGGTCTCCGGGCTGGCAGTTTAATTCCCGGCAAAGGGCTTCTAAGGTGTTCAGGCGAATAGCCCTTGCCTTGTTGTTTTTTAAAATTGAAAGGTTAGCCAGTGTTATACCTACTTTCTCCGCAAGTTCTGTTAAGGAGATTCCCCTCTCAACCATAACTCGATCCAGGTGGATTAAAATGGGCATTGTTATCACCTCAAACCGTAAATTCCTGGTCTTTTTTTAATTCAGTTCCCTGTCGGAATACTTCAGAAAGAATTAAAATTAACAGTCCAAAAAATATACCGGTTAAATCAGGAGAAAAGGCCTGCCAGGATAACTGGGGGAATTTTTCAGAAATAATGGGAGATAAGTGATAACCGGCTATTCCTTCGGCAATTGAAGAAACTACAACCGTAGCAATAATCCCATAACCAATATGCCTTATATGGACTGGATTATCCGGGGAAAATGGGTTTTCATTTTTTAAGGAGGATAAGATAAATCGCAGCTTATATAAAATGAAAAGCACCATTAAAATCAAGGGAATGGCCAGGAGCAATTGGGTGGTGAAAAAGGAATAACCAATCTCAAGGGCTCCCTCAGATTCCAGATGGACGATTAGGCCGGGACCCTGAAGGGAAATACCCGAAGATGCTACCGCAGGCAGTTCCTCAGCCAGTAAAAAGTAAGAAACAAAAATGACCATTCCGATCAAACCGATAAAAACAAGAATTAAAGCCAGATTAACTAAAGTTAACAGTTTAGAAGCAAGAGATTTCTTTCCCAGTAATTGCATTTCTAAAAACTCCTTTCAAAATTCAAGATAATTGGAAAAATCCGATAAAAAATAAACCAGCGGAAAAGAAAAGAAATAAAGTTTGAAAAATTTTCCGGGAACGGCTGGAGAATTTAACTTCGATGCCAATAAGGCGGTAAAGTTTCTGGAGTATTTTAAGGAAAGGATTAAGGAATAAAGACATTATAATTGCCAGAAACCCAAAAATAAAAAAAATTAAAGATTCAATTGTTCTCACCTCCCTGGGGAATGACAAATTAATTGTAACAGCAGATTTATCGAAAGTCAATAAAATTTTATTAAAAAACAATAAAAAAGTTTCAATTGTCAATACCCAATGGTTAAGAAAACCCCAATGAAGTTAATTATCAGTTAACCCAGGGCAATGTGTTATGCGATCTTAAGTTACCGGGGTTTTTTTCACCTGGGAGAATTCAGTATTATAAAAAAGAAAAATTAATATGGTTTTAAGGAAAATTTCCCTAAAATCAGGGCACAAAGTTAATTAACTCCCAAAAACCAGAAAAATTTAGTTCATAATAAAAAAAGGTATTTTGTTCTCCGTGGAGTATAATAAAAAGAACATATCAAAAGATAGAAAAAGGGTTTTTTTGACATTAATTAAGGAAGGGAAAATCCATAATCAAAGCCACAAATTTTTACTCAAAGGCCATTCCATATTAAAAGTTATAAAATATCAGGATTAATTTTCGGGTTTTCCGCTCATTGTAAAAGCTCAAGAGAAATATCTTTGGCGGAAAATCTTTTTTATTTTTTTATGTGGCCTTGTGTAAAAAGAAAGCAAAAGATTAGAAAAATGATTTCCAAAGGGGGGGGATGGGGATTTCCATAATTATTTAGGGTAAAACAATGGTCATGTCCCGGTTAAATAATTCAGGGCATTTTTAAACCAATATATAAAGGAAGAGGAGATGAAAGTTGAAGAGGAGTCATGGTTTCGTTATTTTTATTGCCATTATAATTCTTTTTTCAGGATTTAATGTAAAAGCAGGTTTTAACAACAATCCCGGTTTTGATGGAACTGAGGTTGAGGAATTTTTGGATACAATAATCCAGGGGCAAATGAGAGAGAATAATATCCCAAATTTAACGGTTTCAGTTGTTTCAGGGGAAGAAATTATTTTTAAAAAGGGATATGGATATGCAGACATTGATGCTCAAACGCCTGTGGATCCCGGGAAAACCCTTTTTAGAATTGGTTCTTCGTCCAAAATATTTACCTGGACCGCGATAATGCAACTTTTTGAGAGAGGTTATCTGGATCTTGATACAGATATTAATGAGTACCTGGATTTTATAATTCCCGACGGGGTTAAATTTGGCGGCAGAACTTCCGGCAATGAACCAATAACCATTAAACACCTCATGACCCATACCCCCGGGTTCGAGGCCTACAGTACGAATATGTTTTTCCTTTCCCAGGAAAAATTGGAACCCCTTGATGAATTTGTCCGGGAAAGAATGCCTGCACGTGTTTTTCCTCCCGGGAAGATTTCCGCATATTCGAACTACGGGTCCTCTCTTGCCGGGTATATAGTGGAAAGGGTTTCTGGAATTCCTTTTGCCCGTTATATTGAGGAAAATATCTATGAACCACTGGATATGGGAAGTAGTTCATTCCGCCAGCCCCTGCCCCATCAACTATCACCCAATATGACCAATGCTTACCGCTTTATTGATGGAGAATTCAAAAAAGGAAAGTTCGAATTTATGTCTGAGCCCGCAGGAAGCATGAGCACCACTGCTTCGGATATGGGCAGATTTATGTTAGCCCTCCTTCAGGGCGGACAGATTGGCGGACAAAGGGTTCTGGGACAGGAAACAGTAGATAAAATGTTTTCCCAGCTCCTTACCCATCATCCCCTTTTAGATGGTATGGCTTATGGCTTTATCGAAGAAACCTTTAATGGTAGAAGAGTGCTGTTTCACCCCGGAGGAACCATGCTATTTGATACAGGGTTTTATTTATTACCGGAAGAAGGGGTTGGGTTTTTCATTTCTCATAGTGGAGGCAACCCCCTTGTTAACGATGAAGTTTTCTATGCTTTTATGAATAACTTTTTTCCCGGGGAAGAGACAGCAGGTCAGCTTTCTCATGGAGGCACCCACCAAAACCACCAGGACATTCCCGGGGAATACTACCTGAACAGGCGGTCTTTTACTACAAGCGATAAATTTTTAAGCATAGCTATGGACTTTATTTATGTTGGTTTTGACGAGGAAGGTTATTTGTTTACCGATGATTTGGGTAGAGTTGACAGGTTTACTGAGATAGAGCCGGGGGTTTTCAGGAATTTGGATAATACCGGTGGGTTCCGGACAATTGTTTTTGGTACAGATCCTCTTTGGAAAACCCTTTTGATGACTGATGGCCCTATTAGCTATTCCAGGGCAAACTGGTATGAAACCAGGGGAATTAATTTTCTTACCATTATTTTTTCTGTTCTCCTGGTTATATTAAGTAATGTTTACTGGGGTATTAAGAGCCTGGTTCAAAAGGGCCGGGGGAAAAAAGGTAAAAAACCAGTTGCTTTCTCCAAAGGAGAAAAAGTGGCAAGATATTTTGCTGTTGGCTACGGGGTTTTAACGGTAATTTTTTTGGTGGACTTTATTTCTGCCAATATTATTGACCCCATATATGTACTTCCAAAGGAAGCTTACGGTGAGTTTTCTCCATTGGCTCCTGTCTTTAACCTTGTTCCATGGGCAATGGGTGGATTAGGCCTGATTATACTCCCAACAGCATTTTTTGCCTGGTTTAAGTCCTTTTGGGGGATACTGGGGAGGATACATTATTCATTTTTTGCTCTCGCTACAATGGGTTTATTATGGGTATTCATATTCTGGAATGCAATTAGTTTCTAGTAAAAAAGAAGGTAAAATGCAGAGGATCAAAGTTACTGTTCTCTGTATTTCGCCTTAAAGAATTAATATCCGATGGGGAGAGATGAAATGAAAAGAGTTCTTTTGGTATTTCTTTTGGCCTTTCTATTTCCCTGGAGTTGCCTGGCTTCTGAGATAACTATTCCCGTGGACCGGGTCGAATTTGCAAGCCAGATGGATTATCTTTTGGAAGGCTATGATTATTATGGCAGGTTTTCGGGGACCCTCCTCCTTGCAGACGAGGATGGAGTATTTTATCAAAATAGTTTTGGTTTCAGGGATTTTGAGGGCAACCTTCCCAACACTTCAGCCTCGGTTTATGGCATAGGGAGTATAAGTAAGTCTTTTACCTCTGCTGGGATAATGAAACTGGTTGAGGAGGAAAAATTAAACCTTGATGATAAGGTTTCCATGTTCTTCCCGGCTCTGGGAGAGGAAGCGGGAGAAATAACAATTCATAATCTCTTGAGAATGAGCTCAGGCATCCATGAAGATATTGGGCGTAGCAAGACCTATGAAATTGATGATGTTGTTTTTCCGGAATCCTGGGAAATTGACCTTGAGGACCTTATTCACTACTTTGGAGAGTTAAATCTGGACTTTAGCCCAGGTCAGGAGTATGATTATTCCAACATGAACTATATTATCCTTGGGGGAATAATTGAGAAAATATCCGGGAAAAGTTACCCCGATTACCTGCGGGAAAACTTCTGGGAGCCCCTGGAAATGAATTCAACTGGGTTTGGGCGAGAAAGTATTGAAGAAAGTCTCCTTGCAAAACCATATGTTGGGCTTCCCCTTGAGCATAAAACTCCAGATTTCTGGCATAGTAGCTGGTATTTAGGAGCAGGGGGGATTTATGCTTCGGCTGAAGATCTGTACATCTGGATGCGGAACCTAAATAATTATCAGGTTCTTGATCCGGATAGTACTGAGGAAATATTTAAAGCGCAACAAGGGTCCTACGGTTATGGATGGCAGATTGAAAGTCGTTTGGGATACGATTATTTTAACCACATTGGAGGAGATCTTGGTTATGTGGGTGAGGCCGGTTTTTTCCCTGAACTGGGAATCTACCTGGTTCTTTTAACCAACCATTCCCATGAACTTCTGGAGTTGGACAGAACAGTTCGGGTAAATGGGGAGATTATAAATCAAACCCTTAATAGTTTTTTTGGAAATCCGGTAAGCACTTTACCTATACCCAGGGAACAGGCAGAAATTGAAATTGGTGAGCGGGTTTCAATTGGAGGCTATGGGTTTTCCTTCCAGAAAAACCAGGGGGAGGTATCAATTACTTCAATTCAAGAAGATGTATCCCTATTGGATGTATTTTTCCAGCAGAACAAAACTGAGGACGGTAACAGGTTTGATATGGTAAAGGAATTAGCCAAGGCTTATGGAAATGAAGACTTCAGGTTTATCAGGAGAAATTCGGTATTTATGATTCGAGTAATAGTATCGGAATCAAGATTGGAAAGCACCTGGAAAGAAATAACCGGGGAAACGGGGGAGTTTGTTTCTTACAATGTCTATAGTATTCCGGGAGAGGAAGCAGATTCTAACTTCTTTTATAGAATCAGGCTTGTTTATGACGAGAAAGAAGTTGGTTTGATCCTCAACCTGACTTCAAGAAACCGGATAGAAGGAATGCATATTGACCGCAACTTTTCTTTTGGCGGCCCCCGAAGGGTTGAAGCTTCGATAATTGACCAAAATACCCTTTTTGTTGATGGCTTCAGATACGGATACCCTGATGCTCATATAATAAATGATGGAGAAGGGTGGGTTTTTAAGACCCACCTGGGAGAGTTAAAAATAGAGGATTGAGTTCAGGGATTTTAAGGTTGAGAAATTTAAATTAACCAAAACCCTTTTTTTGCCTTTGAGGTGGGAAATAGAAGTATAAAGAAAGCTTTTTCCAGGGTTGGAAATGATATATAATATAGCTAAAGAAATGGCTTGAAAAAATGACCTGCTTTCGGAGTATACGGGAGCAGGTCAAAAAGTAGTAGGGAAAATTGTTTGAAGCTCTAGGGAATGTTTCCCATTGTTTTTGAAAGGAATTTTTCTTTTTTGCTTTAGAGTTTTTCAGGACCCTAATCTATTTATTTCTTGAGGTTTAGCAAAGAAAAGGGGGTAAAGAAAAATGAAGGTTAAATTCTTTCAAATTTTCTTGCTTATTGCCTTCTCTGTGGCCATACTCGGAGGGTGCGATTTATTTTTTGATGGCGATAGAGAAGATTTTCTGGAACCTCCCGGAATAATTGTGGAAAGGTGGGCCGAGGAAATAAAAATTACTTTTGATGATGACGAAGAATGGAGAGAAAATATCCAAGAGGTCAGAGTAATACACCTTTATGAGCCGGAAAATGAAGAGAATGAAAAAGATGTTGCTGCTTTGCTTTATTTACCTGACTATGAGGTTGAAGAGGGAAAAATTATTGCTGAAAAACCTGATCCTGAAGACGGGAAGCCATTCAACTACAGGCATATTCCCAGACAATACTGGGATGAAGATGATCTCCCCCTTATCGCAGTTGAGGTTGCTTCCAGGGGTTATTATACTCCCATAGATATTTTTCCGCTTAAAAATGGGTTTTAACTAAAGGGAAAAGATAAATGAATTGAAAAAACAACAAAACAAGCAATAACTTTTATTTCCAGAAGAATAAAGCAGCATCCACCGTAAAGTACAGAAGTTCCCAGGCAAAGCAAGAAAGGGTTTTAAGGAATATTTGGGAGCCGGTAGTAGGTTGAAAAGAAAAATAAAAAAGACTTGTTTTTCCGGGATTGACAGTCCTTTGGTTAATTTTTATCCTGAGATATATCAAAGTAGAAGGGGTTTTTGGTCGGGAGTGAAAACAGAATAGTTTTTTTTCATGATTTTATGTTTTATATTAAAGCAGAAATCCGTTGTGGGATTTCTGCTTTTTAATTTGACTATCAAGTTTTTTATTAAAAAATCCTGCTCTGGTAGTTTTACCATTAAAGTTTTTTACTGGAAAAATTTTTTCCATTTTTCAGGTTTTTTTATAAAAATCCAAGCAGAATTGCAAAGAAAATAAGAGTAAAAAGGATAAAAATAAAGCAAATTAAATTTCAGCTCTCGTAATAAAAAAAAAGGAGGTGGATGGCCTGTTTATGGCGAATAATTAAAAATACTTTAATGGTTTAACGTAAACGATTTTTTGGGAGTGTTATTATTTATCGGTTTAGAAATTCAGAAAATTTAGATACAGGAGGTGAGCAAAAGAGGTAAATCCCTTTTGGGTGCTGGTTATGAGGAGAGATAAAAAAAGGAGGTTTTTGCATGATAAACAAAAAAACGATGGTTTTATTCCTTTGTCTGGTTTTTATTCTTGTCGGGTCTGCAAATATTTTGGCTGAAGAACCTCGTTTTGGTGGGCACTTGCGTGTTGGTTTGCAGTCAGAATCTGTCCCTTCTCTTGATCTTCACCAAACAGGGGTGACAATTTCGTACCATGTTGGGTGGCATATTCTGGAGACCCTTTTTACCCTGGATGAAGAGTATAAAGTTATCCCAATGCTTGCCAAAGATTATGAGGTTTCCGATGATGGCTTAAAATATACCATCTGGTTAAGGGAGAATGTGAAGTTCCACAATCAAAGCACCATGGATGCCCATGATGTAGTAGCTTCCCTGGAAAGGTGGGCTGCTCTTGCCGGAGTTGGAGGGCGAACTCTGGGCAATGTAAAGGAACTGACGATTGAGGATGATTATACAATTGTTTTTGAATTGTATGAACCAATGGGAATATTTTTATTAAATCTTGCAATACCCAACCAGGGAGCTTATATCTACCCCAAGGAGATGGTTGAAGAATTTGGAGAAGAAGATATGGGTGATCAAATAATCGGAACCGGTCCCTTCAAGCTCGATGAGTGGATCCGAGGCCGGCACATCCAGGTCTCCCGTTTTGAAGAATATTCTCCAGTTGACTTTGATGCTACTGGTTATGGAGGGGAAAAGGTTGCCTATGTTGATAGAATTACTTTCCTTCCCTTCCCTGATTCCACTGTAAGGGCCGCTGCAGTAGAAACCGGGTCTGTCCACCAGGCAGACTTTGCTCCAACAATTGAATACCAGAGACTGGAAGCACACCCCAATGTAAATACCTGGATGGCAGGGCCCAGGGGTTTTGATGCCCTGATGGTAAATGCCAGGTCAGAACTTCTCTCGGACCCATTAATCAGGCAGGCCGTTCTTGCAGTTGCTAATGCTGAAGAAGTAGCCCGCATCAGGTACGATGACGAAGCCGTCTGGTCATTATCACCAAGTATTTTCCCCGAGGGATCAGCCTGGTTTAGTGAAGCAGGAATCGATTATTATAATCAGGCAAATCCCGAAAGAGCGAGAGAGTTACTCGAAGAGGCGGGTTATGACGGAACTCCAATAAAACTAATGGCCTCCACGGGTAGACAGGAACAGGGAATTACCTTTAAAAGGCAGCTTGAAGCCGCAGGTTTTGTGGTTGACGATACAATTGTTGAGTGGGCAACACTGGTTTCCCGTAGGGGAGATCCGGAATTATGGGATCTTTATACAACCGGTTTTACCTGGAGAGCCGATCCAACCCAGCATGCTTTTTTGGATCCAAACTTTGCGGGATGGTGGGAAAACCCTCGTAAAGAGGAATTAGTATCAAAAATGGAAATAGAGCATGATTTTGACAAGAGGTTTGAGTACTGGGAAGAAATACAGTTATTAATGTATGAAGATGTGCCTTTGGTTAAACTTTCGGATTATATGACCTTCCGAATAAGCCATGTTGATTTGAAAAATTATGTCAATATGATTGATATTTTCTTCTGGAACACCTGGCTTGATTAATTGTTGTTCACCCAATATTGTTTCCCTTCGCCGGTTAAAACCGGCGAAGGGAAACCCAAATAAACCAGAGCGAAAAGTGGTGACTCTATGACCGTTTTTGTAGTAAGGAGATTGTTATTTCTAATTCCAATAATGATTTTTGTCGGGACTTTTGTTTTTCTCTTAATTCATATTGCTCCGGGTGATCCAACTTCATATCTTTTGAGTGAAGAAGCTACTGAAATTCAAAGACAGGCAATGAGAGAGAGATTGGGCTTAGACCAACCGCTTCACATTCAATATTTTCGCTGGTTTTCCCGGCTGATGAGGGGAGATCTGGGGGAATCAATTAGTTTGAGGCAACCCGTTTCTCAGGCGTTGTTTCAAAGGTTGGAACCCACCTTCATACTGGCTATTCTTTCTTTAACTATTGCCTGTTTAATAGGAATACCGGGGGGGATAATTGCTGCCCTAAAACACGACACTTATATTGACCAGATTTTGATGAGTATAGCTATGTTCGGTTTATGCATTCCGAACTTCTGGCTTGCCCTGATGCTGGCTTTATTTTTTGGTGTTACCCTGGGTTGGGTGCCTTTGGTTGGTTATACTCCATTTTTGGAAGGCCCTGTTCAGAATATAATTTATCTCCTTATTCCCGCTTTTGTCCTCGGGTTTTCCGGGCGTTCGGCAGCTATTGCTCGATTAACAAGGGCCAATGTACTTGAAACAATGGGGAAAGATTATATAAGGACGGCTCGTTCAAAAGGCCTTTCGGAGCGAGTTGTTATTTTTAAACATGCATTAAGAAACGCAATGCTTCCCACAATTACAGTAATTGGAGCATCCCTAGGGGGGCTTCTTGGGGGTGCGGTTATTGTGGAGAATATCTTTTCTATTCCAGGGATTGGCCAATTATTGGTGGCTTCCGTCCACCGCAGAGATTATCCCGCTCTACAGGGAGCGGTTATTTTTGTGGCGGCAATTTTTGTTTTTGCCAACCTGGCAGTAGATATCGCCTACGTCTTTATTGATCCACGAATCCGATATGATTGAGGGGGAGCCTGCTCATGAAAACAAGCAAACTTTTATATAAAATTTTTGTCAACCCCAGGGGTATTATAGGAGGTTCAATTCTTTTGATATTTGTCCTTATTGCAATATTTGCCCCTTTTATTGCAACTCACGATCCCTATGAAATTAATGCCTGGGCCAGGTATTTACGGCCCGACCTTAGGGCCGAGAACCTTTTAGGGACAGACAGGTTTGGCCGGGATTTGTTTAGCAGAATAATCTATGGGTCAAGGATTTCTTTAATTGTTGGTGTTTCAATTATGGTTACAACCTCATTAGCCTCTACTTTTCTCGGTCTTGTAGCGGCATATTATTCTCGTGTAGATAATATAATTATGAGAATTATTGATGGGATGATGGCTTTTCCACCCCTGGTTTTAGCAATTGTTTTAATGGCGATGCTGGGCCCGAGGTTATCCAATGTTATAATTGCTCTGACAATTAGCTATGTTCCGGCTTTTACCAGGGTTGTAAGGAGCAGTGCCCTGAGTATAAAACAGTTTGAATTTGTTGAAGCAGCTCGAAGCATCGGCCTTCCTTCATGGAAAATAGTTCTCAAGCATATTCTGCCCAATTGTTGGGCGACCATTATTATCATGGGAACTCTGAGGTTTGGATATGCTGTCCTTGCTGAAGCAGCCCTCAGTTTTCTGGGAGTGGGAATTCACCCTGAAGTTCCAAGCTGGGGAACAATTTTAAGTGCGGGAAGGGATGTTTTGCGTGTTGCCCCCTGGGTATCAATCTTCCCGGGTATAGCGATTTTTCTTGTTGTGCTTGCAATTAACCTGATAGGAGAAAGGCTTAGAGATGTGCTTGATCCGCTTACTCTTACCTAAAAAACCAAGAGATATTCGGTAAAAGCAGGGGGAAATAAAAACGAAAAGGTTTTTAAAAAACAAATTGAGGGGGAAGAAGGTTTAAATGGAAAACTTAAAAAACCGAGAAATATCCTTAAAACGAGCAGAACAACTCAGCTCCCGGGTTCAGGATTACCTTGAAGCCCGAGAAAAAACCCAGAAGGGCCTTGACCTTGAGCAAAAAGAGGTTTTTGCAAGGCAGAAAAAGAAACTTCTGGACCTCTTCGGAGCAAACGAGGAAAACTGGCAGGACTGGCACTGGCAGATAAAAAACAGGATCAGAGATGCAGAAACGATTTCAAAAATCCTCAACCTGACCAATGAAGAAAAAGCCAGTATTGAGGAGATTGGGAAAAAATATCGCTGGGCAATTTCCCCTTATTACGCAAGTTTGATGGATGAAAATGATAAGTACTGCCCCGTTCGAATGATGGCAGTTCCCTCGGGGGTAGAGATTGTTAATGAAACCGGGGACGAGGATCCTATGGCAGAGGAATGCACAAACCCCGCAGGCTCAATAACCAGGAGGTATCCGGACCGGCTGATTATTAATGTAACCAATGTTTGCCCGATGTTCTGCCGCCATTGCCAGAGGCGCCGGAATATTGGGGAAAGTGACCAGGCTCAACCCTGGGAAAAAATCCAGGAATCCATCGATTATATTGCCAGTAATAAAGAAATCCGGGATGTGCTGATTACCGGGGGGGATCCCTTTACCCTGCCTGATGATCAGATTGAAAGAATACTTCAAGGTTTAAAGGCAATTCCCCATGTTGAGTATGTCCGGATTGGTTCCAGGGCTCCTGTTACAATGCCCCAGCGGGTAACAGACGAACTTTGTTCAATGCTTGCCAGGTATCACCCCTTATTTGTCAATGTTCACTTCAACCACCCCAAGGAGATAACAGAGGAGACAAGGGCTGCCTGTGAGAAAATGAGCAATGCCGGGATACCCCTGGGTAACCAGGCGGTACTGTTAAATGGGATTAATAATGATCGACATGTTATGAAGTTATTAAACCATGAACTCCTTAAAATCAGGGTCCGCCCGTATTATATTTTCCATGCCAAGGAAGTTCAGGGAACAGGACATTTCCGGACATCAATAAAAGACGGGATAGAGATAATGGAGTACCTTCGTGGCTACACTTCAGGGATGGCAATTCCCCAGTTCATTGTCAATGCTCCTGGCGGGAAGGGGAAAACTCCGATGATGCCTACCTATATTCTATCCTGGGGTAAAGACCACGTCCTTATCCGTAACTGGGAAGGAGAAGCAATGGAGTACCCTGACAAGGATACTGAAAATATTTATGATATCTATTAATTTTTTTGATAGACGAGAAAATTTCTAGTATCAATGATTTCATAAGGCGGTGTTTGGCAAAAGGATAACAAAACAATGCGAATAAGGAGCTGGACAAATGAAAATTGGCATAGCGGGTCTTTCCCATGAAACTGTTACTACCCTCCCGGGCTTTACAATGGAAGATAGTTTTGAAAATGACTGCAAACGAGGAGAAGATGTAATTGTTTCGGCCCGGGGTTCCAAATCATCCTTAGGGGGAATAGTTGATTATTGTGAAAAAAATAATGTTCAGCTTTACCCCATCCTTGACGCAGATGGTGGAGTTTCAGCCACTGTCCTGGATGAAGTTTTCTTAAAATACAAGCAAGAGATTGTTTCAGGTTTTAAAGAGATCAGTTCAGAGATTGATGGTATTCTGCTTGCTCTTCACGGGGCAATGGCTACTGAAACGATTCAGGACCCCGAATTAGATCTGATTAAAGGTATCCGGGAAGCTGTGGGATATGATATTCCGATTATGGCTGCTTTAGATTTACATGCCAATATTGATTCTGAAATACTTGAAGAAACAAATGCTATTTTTGGTTTTAAAAGCAGCCCTCATATTGATAAGGCTGAAACGGGAAGCAAAGTTGCCGGTTGCATGCTGGACTTCTTAAAGGGAAAGGTAAATCCCGTTACTGCCATCAACAAACCCGGACTTGTTGTGCCGAGTGTTTTCAGTGCAACGGGAAGGGTCCCGGCAAAATATATAGTTGAAAGGGCAAGAAAATATCAAGAGAATCCCGAAGTTCTTGATGTTACAGTCTTTTTTGGGTTTGCCTATGCCGATGTTTATAACATAGGGCTTTCTGTTGTTGTAACAACTGACGGAAATAAAGAACTTGCTGAAGAAATAGCTCAGGACTTAGGGAAATTTGCTTACGAACACAGAATTGGTCTTACAACATCCGACAACCTTTTTAAGGTTGAAGAGGGAGTCGCTTATGCATTAGATAGGGCAAAAAAAGCCCATCGCCCAATAATTATCCTTGATCATGCTGATCGAACTGGAGATACGACTTTTGTCCTGGAAGAGTTGATAAAACAAAAGGCTCAAAAAGCAGCTTTTCCTCTTTTTTATGACCCTGAAGCTGTGCAAAGCTGTATTAATGCCGGTGTGGGCAATGAAGTTGAGGTAAAAGTTGGTGGTAAAAGCAACAACAGGGCAGGTGAACCGGTTAGGGTAAAAGGAAAGGTTCTCTGGGTTGGCAATAAAGAATATATTGGAACCGGCCCCATGCGCCTGGGAAGGAAAATAAAACTTGGCCCAACAGCTATAGTCCAGGCCGGTGGCGTATGGCTACAACTTACCACCAATAGAAAATCTTTAATAGACGAAGATCCGATTATTCAGTTTGGTTATGATCCAATGGATTTTGATGTTATTGTAACCAAATCCAAAACTCATTTTCGAGCGGTATATGAGGAATTAGGGGAAGAAATAGTAATTATAGATGCCCCCGGTTCGGGGCCTGCTGACTTAGGGGTTTTAAAATACAAAAATATCCCCCCTGACATTTATCCCATTACAAAAAAACCTGAAGAAAAAATAGTTTAAAAAAGCGAAAAAGGTAGAAGGTTTAAAAAAAGACCCAAAAAAAGAAAAAGTCTTTTTCCTCACAGAAGTTTAGGGTTAAAAAGCTCTACCTGAGAATACATTTATTTAAAGTTTTAGGCAAGGAATCTCCCTAATAAGGAGGTTCCTTTGCTTTGTGGGGGATGGGGTTCTTTTTTTACACCGAAACCTCAAAACAACCTGAAATAGATTCTGATAAATATTGACATAAAACAAAAGAATGGCTATAATGAAAAGGCAATAGTAAGAATATTCAGAAAACAATTTATGAGGGAAGGAGGTGGAAAGATTATGGGAAATAGGAGACTTTGCTGGTTTCTCGGAGTTTTTATTATGGTTCTGATGTTATTATTCCCGGTAAATATTGTTTTTGCAAGTGGTTATTGTAGAATTGCAGCTTCTTACGATCCTGCAAAAGCATTGCCCGGAGTGGATATTACCCAGGAGATAATCCTGGGGTACCTTTCACCGGAAAATCCTGCAGAGTTTCATAATTACGATTTCGTTTGCGATAATGTAGTATTTTTTGATGTTGCCAGTAATACCATATTAGCAGAAGGAAAGGATATGTTAATAGCAACCATGAATTACATTTACACAATGGCCTTTGACGCTAATGTAGAGGACATGAACTTTACTATTGGGAATGGGTGTGCTGTCCTCGAATGGACCATTGTAGGAACGCACATCGGTGAGTTTGCAGGTTTTCCCCCAACGGGCAAACCAATAAGTGTCCCGATGGTTGGGGTATATGAGTTGGACAAAAACTTTCCTCACCGGATTACCAATGCTCGAGTATATATGATGACTAACATTCTCATGGAACAATTGGCCCATTAAGCCCTTTGGACATTTGAGTTCAACTGAGAAAAAATATAGGGTTTATAGGGTGTTTCTGGCTTAAAGGGGGTTTGGATAAAAAAATTTTTCTCCCAAGAAAACCCGCTTTTTTATCGCAAGAATGAGAATATTATTTTTGGCCGGAACCTTTTTAGTGCTAAATTCAATAGTCAGAAACCCTGGCATTTTGCCGGGGCTTTTTATTTCTACGGGAAAGTATCATAAGAAGGAAAATTTTTAGGAAGAGCTTTGTCAAGGTGGCTGTCAAAATTTAAGGTTTATAAAAGGCAAAACCAAATAGTCTTTTTCAAAAAAATTTTAGGTGGCAATTTTTTATTGCTGAACTAGGGGAGGTCCCGCTTCTGGCCCAAAATTATCATTTTTTTGGAGAAAAGGTTATTAGCTAAACTATAGCGAAATACCTAACACCAAATTTAATAGATTAATGTATTAAAGAATTGTGAAGGGAAGCATTCCGCAAGGAAACAAAAAATATTTTATAAGTCCTAAAAAAAAAGGAGGTAAATTATGTGAGAAAAGGAGCAGTTTTTTATTTCTTACTTTTCATTGCCTTGGTTTGGTCTTTCCCGGGATGTGATTTTGTTGGGGAACAGTTTCCTGATCTGACAAGAATTCTTTCCGATGAACCGCCTTTAACAACCAGCCTCAGAAATGCAAATAGGGATATTCCCTTTCTTGATGGTTTTAATCCGGAGAATGACGGCTCGCTTTTTGAACTGGAACGGAGTTCAGCAGGGGGATTTTTTCTTCCCAGTGGGGTTTATGGGGCCACCTTACAGAGTTATTGTCTGAAAGCTGGAACTCATGAACCGGGTGTTGGGAGCGGTATGGTTTATGCTCCATATATTGGGAGCCAGGCTTCCATAATTCAAAATATATTAAGGAATTCTGTTTCTCATCCGGATATTCCCCAAAGGCAGGTTCAGACCCTAATCTGGGCTGTCCTTTCCAGAGCCAGATTTGAGAATTTGTCGCGAGAGAATCAGGCTGCAGCAGCCAGGCTTCTATCCCCCCAAGAGATAGTAAGGCTGAACAGAAATGCCGTGGATATTATTCCAGACCGAATAAGACAACAAGCTATTGGCCAGGTTCCCGCTTCTGTTTACCAGGTTCTGGAGGTTGAAAACAACATGCGGGAACTATTAACCAGGGCTGAGACAACTTATGAAGAGCTACAGCGGATTGCTTTTTTAACAGGGGAAGTTCCCTGGGGAGAAGGGAGCCGAGAAGTCCCGGGTGGCAGGTGGTCCTATCATCCCGGGGGTTATTATGTCCGTTATAATACAAGTGGCTATACCCGGACAGAAGTCCAGGTTTTTCATCCTGAACCGATGGTAATTGAAAGAGATCAATTAGGAAGAATAGGGGTTATTAGTGATACTCGAGGGAATCGCCTGGAGATTTTTTATGATGATTCCATTGATCCCGCTCGAGTTCCGGATGATCCCGGTTTAACTGCTTATGCTTTCGACTATTTTGTTGCGAGTCGTCCAAATGATCAATTTCCCGGAGGGATTGAAAGAGTTGAATTTGTTCTGGAGGGCTGGACTTATGTAGGGGTACCGGGGGAAACAAATCAGCAAACCCAAAAGCCCTTATTTTTCAAGATATTTTCTTCCCTTTCAAATAGGGTCTTTGCTCAAGGCTGGCGGGAAACATGGGAACAAATTCAAAATAGGTTTCCCGGGGCAAAGGATCGATATGATAAAGTAAAAGAATCCAGAGAATGGTATGAAAATTTCAGAGAAAATTATGAAACTCCTCCCAGTCGGCAGGATGTAGAAAACTTGTATGATTCCGAACACCTGGATAAGGGTATTGAGGCTGCAACTGACCCTACGGCAATAAAACAAAGGACCAGATGGATTGAAGAACATTTGGGCCGGGTCAGAAGGGCCTGGGCTTATGTTAATTGTAGACTCGCTGGAGGTTGTGATAATGGAGGTACAGGAAATGGGGAGCCAGAATTTGATCCTGCAGACAATATTGCAGTTCCAGGGAATACTTCCAGCCAACGCATAGGGGTATCTGGAAGGGGTAGTTAAAGTCTGGAAAATTTTTTTGCTCACTATTGTTTTATAGATCCCTCTGATTTATCTGAAGAAAATCCAATTTGGATTCCATGTTTTTCTAAAATTGTATGGTATTTTTAAAAAGGATGGTTTAAAAGCGGTTTTTCCAAATGGAAAATTAGCAGAAAGGTAAGGATCCCTCAAGAAGGGCAAAAATATTAGGAAAAAGAAGTTGGCTAATTAACTTTAAGGATTCTGAGGATCAGAGGGGCAATAATAGAGAAATTTACAATTGTTTTAAATTGCAAATATTTTGAAAATAATATATAATAAACAAATACCACCATAACGGTGGGGTTTAGGGTTTTTGGCATTATTCTGGGGATTAAGGGGAGAAAAAATTAAAAACAAAGATATCTTTCCTTATCCCTATTTGTTTCATTTTAATGGGTTCCATTTTAGGATTTTTCCTCCTAATTGGACAAATAGCGGAAACTCTTCAAGAATATATTGGGAAAAAATGAAAACCCGAAAATAAAAAAATCCCAAGGCTGAATATATTTTTTTGGGTCAGGGGCAAAGAAATTTTGCAAAAGAATGCCGAGAAGGCATGAAAAAAGATTGGAGGTGAATTAATAATGAACCAAATAGAATCATCAGACGGAACTTTGATTGCTTATGAGAAAACGGGAGAAGGTCCGCCAATGGTCCTGATCCATGGAACTCCAGATGACCATACCTACTGGGAGATGGTAATACCCAAAATTTCCAAAAACTTCACAATTTATGCAATCGACCGCCGAGGACGTGGTAAGAGCGGTGATGGCCTGGGTTACAACCTGGATTTAGAGTTTGATGACGTGACAACAGTTGTTGATATGATTGACCAGCCTGTAATCCTGCTGGGCCATTCCCACGGAGGGATAGTTTCCCTGGAAGCGGCAATTCGCTCTAAAAATTTAAGTAAGCTAGTCCTCTATGAACCGCCGATTATGAAGGGCGACAAAGAATCAGAAGAATATATATTGGGGATCATTTCCGAAATCGAGGCCGCCTTAAATCAGGGTAAAAAAGAGCGGGCTTTTTTATTGTTCCAGGAAAAACTGTTGGGAACACCAGAAAATGAAATTGAAAAGGAGCGACAAAGGCCTTACTGGAAGGTGGTGGTGGGTGCTGCTCATACGCTGCCCCGAGAATTGAGAGCGGGGGTTAAATACAGATTTGATCACAATAAATTCAATGATCTGAAAACACCAACATTATTATTGTCCGGAAGCGAAAGCTCGCCATTATTAAAAGAAGCAACAAAAAGGCTTGCTGATACTCTACCTAACAGTAAAATTGCTTTACTTGAAGGGCAGGAGCATGACGCTGCCAGGACCGCTCCAGATTTATTCGCCCAAAAAGTTATTAATTTTGCCATGGAATAGGATTTAATAATTTGTTGTTGTTTTTTTGACTTTTCACTTCCCTAAACATTTCACCTTTAGGTTTCCAACTTGCTAAAAATAGAAGGATAAAGATAATAATTTGTTTACCTGGCTGAGGAAAATTGAGGGAAATAGAAAGGAGTTATGAGCATCTAAGTATGCTCCTGCCAAAGAAGATGTCATGAAAACTCCCCATAAGAACAAGCAGAAGATCAACAAAACTTTCAATTTTCCCGAGATTTATAAGAAATGGGTTTTAAAAGAATTGATTTTAAAAAGGAGGAAGAAAGATGCCCGATTTAATGAAAAAAAGTTTTAACAACCCTGAAGAAGCCCAGGAAATAGCTAAGGCAAAATGGGAGCTTGTGAGCCTTGAAAATGGGAATGTGTACCGGTATACCTTTGAACCCGGATGGCGATGGACGGAGCATGCAGCACCATCCGCTGGAACCCCGACCTGTCAGGAGTTCCACCCTCTAATGATAATTCTTTCTGGAAGGATTATGGTGCAAATGGATGGTGATGGAAAGAAAGAAGAATTGGGGCCAGGAGACATCGGATTTATACCTCCGGGCCATGATGCATGGGTTGTGGGTGACGAGGCGGTAATTGCAATTGATTTCCAACCGGTAAAATAGGGCTGCACATAGATTCCTGTAAAAAAACAAGATTTCCAGGTTCTATTAAAAGCAGGAGGGAGTATTATGACTGAATTCAATTACCCGGTCGGTTATCACAGGTTCCATAGATTAAAGCCCATCAATTATCAACTGAATCGCTGGCACTCCTTTGGATATCTTCGTGAGGAAGACTGTTGGGAAGCGGGAAAAAGGATAAAAAAACTTGATGATTTCAAACCCGAAAATATTAGACAGGGAGAACTGGCCCTTTCCGAGAACAGGCTTGTGAATGCCACTTTCCATTACCGGGCCGCGGAATTTTACGTACCTTCTTCTGACCCGGACAAAAAATCAATTTACGATCAGTTTTATGATTTGTTTTATAACCACGCCTTCAAGGATAAACCAATTGAAAAGGTTGCCGTTCCCTTTAATGATACCCATCTCCCCGTGTTGAGATTAAATCCCAATAATGGGAAACGGGGTGTAATGGTTATCCACGGGGGTTTTGACTCATTTAAAGAGGAAGCTCTTTCCCTGGCTTACTTTTTTTTGGAAAAAGGATATGAAGTATATATATTCGAAGGCCCGGGACAGGGCGAAGCCCTAAAAAAGTATGATTTACCCCTATCCTACAGGTGGGAAGAACCCACAAAGGCGGTTTTAGATTATTTTAACCTGGATGATGTTACCTTACTTGGCTTTTCAATGGGAGGGTGGTTGTGTTTTAGGGCAGCTGCTTTTGAGCCAAGAATTAGAAGGGTAATCGCCTCGAGTATTGTATTTGACTATTTGCAAATGCCCCCTGCGCCGCTGGCTAAACTGGTCAACTTTTTATTAAAATTTCCCAGGCTTATGGATTTTATTTCCAATCTTCAGGTTAAAGTTAGCGATCAGGAGCGGTGGGCACTAAATAACCTGATGTACATCACCAGAAAAGAAACCCCTACAGAAGCAGCTTTTGAACTTCTTAACTTAAATGAAAAAAACCTCCACTCCGATAAGGTTTTGCAGGATGTGCTGATTTTAACAGGTGCAGAAGATCATTTTATTCCAATGAAAATGCATCACAAGCAGGTGGCCGCTTTGACAAAAGCAGCATCGGTAACAGAAAGGATATTTACCAGGGACGAGCATGCCCAAAACCACTGTCAGGTGGGGAATATAGGTCTTGCCTTACAGGAAATGCTATCCTGGTTGGAGCAAAAATAAAGTCCATATTTCCCAAAATCCAATTGGGTAGAAGGAACTTCAATGAACTATCCTGCTTTTATTATCCGAATAAGTATTTTGGAATTGAAAGCCTTACAGAAGAACAAGGGGCTTGTAATTTAAGGATCCTGCAAACCTAAGAATTGGAGGGTTGATAATTATGGAGAAAATTAGATCAGCAGATGGTACCTTAATTGCATATGAAAAAACAGGAAGCGGACCCCCACTGGTTCTTCTGCCTGCTGGAGGTGGAAACGACCATACCCGCTGGGAACTGGGGGGAATAAGGCCAGCCTTTGCCCGGCAGTTTACAACTTATGGAGTGGATACCAGGGGCTTGGGGCAAAGCGGGGATTCTGAACAATATAGCCTGGAGAGAGAGTTTGAGGATATTGCTGCGGTGGTGGATTCCATAAAAGAGCCGGTAAATTTACTTGGACATTCCTTTGGAGCTCTGCTGGCTTTAAACGCAGCATTGCTAACTGATAACATACGAACATTGATTTTGTACGAGCCCCCCGTAAATGCCGGGGAACATGAACAATTAAACAAAGAGGTGCTTTCGGAACTTAAAGAGCTGCTCGCCAAAGGAGAAAAAGAGCAGTTTCTTATAACTTTCATGCGGATTGTTGGCGGGGCTTCAACTGGGGAAGTTGATAAGCTCAGGAAGGCCCCTAACTGGCAAAACCGGGTTGAAGCAGCCCATGTAATTTTTCGCAGCCTGCAGGGGGTTGGAAGTTACAGGTTTGATTCTAACCGCTTCGCAGGAATGGCAGTTCCCACACTACTTTTAACCGGAAGTGAAACCACTCCCTTTTTTAAAGATGGGATCAGTTTAGTGCATAAAACACTACCTAATAGCCGTATTGTTACATTCGAAGGACATGGCCATGTAGCAACCCTTACTGCCACAAACCTTTTTATTGATGAAGTAATATCCTTTATTAATAATCCCCTGTAAGGGGTTTTTGATTCTTAGGATTTATTGAACCTAAGAAAAGGTAATAATGACAATGTTCGGTTCTTGGGGCAGTAGTAAAGATGGCATACGGAAAACTATATTTGAAGAAGTTAAAAAGCTCTTCCTTTTGTAAAGAAAAATAGATTCAAAAAAGGAGTTGGTTAAATGTCTTTCCATGTCTATGTCAATTTCGATGGTAATTGTCGGGAAGCAGTTGAATTTTACCGGCAGGTTTTTGATGCAGAAGCTCATGAAATAATGACTTTTGGAGAAGCCCCACCCGACCCGGAACTTCCCATACCCGAGGAACATAAAGACCTTGTAATGCACACTGCCTTAAATATATTCGGCACCATTGTTATGTTCTCGGACCTTTTGCCCGGGGAACAGTTGGTTAAAGGGAATAATATAAGTCTTGTAATAATGCGGAAAGATGTGAATGAAATTAAAGATTTGTTTGAAAAATTAAAAGCAGGGGGCAAAGTCCAAATGGAACTCCAGGAAACCTTTTTCAGCAAATATTACGGTTCCCTTACAGATAGGTTTGGGGTAATCTGGCAGGTTATGCATGATGATAGTGATATGTAAGGATTTTTTACCCGGTGATTTCAATATCTCCGGGTAATTTATTTCATCATAAACAGGGATTAGGGGGTACAAATCCAATGAAAAGCCACTCATCTCCAATGATCTACCGTTTGAGGGAGATTCCAGAACTGGAAAATCTTATGGTGGAAGTAGAAGCAAGGGAGGGTAAATTAAACTGTAAAATTAATGGAAAGATCTCTCCCTTTCTACGATTTTTGATCAAGCGGTTTTTTTCATCTCATTCTTCACTTGGTACCCTGGCCAGTTTAAACGGAAGTAATATTTACTCCCTTTACTTCCCTCCTATTCCAAGCCCCGCTCACGAGCGTCTCTTCGAGTCTTTTTTATCCACCCACGTTTTTAAAAGGCCTAAACCAATGGCTGCTACCATTGGAATAACCAGCCAGTGTTTGTACCGTTGTCCTCACTGCAGTGCTGCCGGTCGCAGCACTGAAGAGCCTGATATGACGACGGAAGAACTGATGGAGGTTATTGAACAATGCCTGGAATTAGGGGTAAGTAATATTACTTTTACCGGTGGAGAACCCCTTCTCCGGTACGATCTCTCTACCCTGATCTCATCTGTGCCGGAAAAACTGGCGGTGTCTCAAGTATTTACAAATGCTGCAGCCCTTACCCCTGAACGTATAGAGGAAATAAAATCTGCGGGGATTTATGGGCTGCAGGTCAGCCTTGATTCACCAGAACCCGCGGAACACGACCATTTGCGTGGTTCAAACGGAGCATTTGCCGCAGTAGAAAAAGGCATTCTTGCCGCGCGCCGGGCGGGTTTGCTTGTTGGCATTTCTACATATGCTACCCGGCGTCGTGTTTATGAGGATCATTTTATGGAAAGAATGGCTGCTCTGGCGGCAGGTTGGGATGCCCAGGAGCTAACGGTTTTTGATGCCATAGAGACCGGTGAATTAATGGGAAAAAAGGATATAACAATCAACCAAAAATCCCGGAAGAAACTTCTTAAGCAGATGAGAGCAGTTAATCGCCGTTACAGGGGGAAAATGAGGACCGTTACTCAAAGCTGGACCAATAGCGGACGGGGATTTTCCAGGCTTATTGGTTGCCTGGCTGGCCATTTTCAGTTCCATATTACCTCGGGGGGTGAATTTACTCCCTGTGATTTTACTCCTCTGTCGATGGGCAACATCCGAGAGGAATCAATTACCGAACTCTGGCAGAAATTGCTATCTCACCCGGCTTACAGCCGCCGAACATTGAAATGCCGTATGCAGGACCCCGAGTTCCGAAGAAATTATATCGAAACCATCCCGCATGGTGCAGAGCTTCCTTACAGGCAAAAAATACAGGTCTGATTGAAAAATATGCCCCGGTTTACCCGTGGGCATCTCGGGAGAAAACCGGAGCAAAAGTAAAAAACTCTAAATTTAAATTGTCGATATGTTTTGTTTATTTTCCCCCGTCTGCGAGACAAAAGTACAAATTTGACAGTTCATTTTCTTTATATACCTCACATTTAGCACAGAGACAACCCTTCTCTTCTTTGATGCAATTGCTTTTACTGTAAGCGCAGAACATGGTTTCAGCCCAGGGTCTGTCTTCTTTAGGGTCTACTAGCAAAATGAGGTTTCCAGGCATGGCCATCACTTTGCAGGTAAAGGAGTAGGTTGGGCATTTTTTGCACAAACATTTTAAGATGTTTTCTCTTGTTTTCTCTACCTTTGACATATTCTAACCTCCCGTATAATTAATAAAAGCTCACAAATAATTTAAAATGAAATGTTTTGGGAAACCAAAACAATTGCCCGAACTCCCTCACCTCAAGTTGGTATTGCACGATGAAAGGTGAATGTTTTTTTGATTATTCCTCTCCTTTTTCTTCCCACAATCGGGTGCGTTCTTCAAAACTTACCTTTTTGTGCACCTGGTGAAGCATCCACACATAACCAAAGGGATCGCTAAAAATGGCATTTGATACACCGAAATCAGGCACTTCGGTAATGGGTTGCACTTCAGTACAGCTTTCATTAATTGCTTTGGAAAAAGTTTTTTGGATATCGGAGACCATAATGTTAAACCAGATCGATTTGGGTCCATCCAGCGCTGGAGCATTAAGGTTATATTTCGGATTTTCATCCAGCATGTGAAAATGTGTCCCGTAAAGGGAAAAGATTACCTCATTCTGGCCTTTGGGAAAGTCTGTAACCTCGATTCTTTCAATATCAAATACCTTTTCATACAGTTCAAGTGCTTTCAGGCTATCCTTTACAACCATATCAATCTCAACTCCAACCACTTTAAAGAACTCCCTTCTTTAAGTACTAATAAATTAAGGATCCAATCCCAATTTCCCTTTTCCTTCTATTCCCTTAAGGAATATGCGGACCTCCTGGTTAAAGGTTTCTGGGGCCTCCAGATTGCTGACATGGCCGGCATCTGAAATGGCAACCAGTTTTGCATCGGGGATAATAGAATGCATCTTTTTTACTATATGAAAGGGTAAGCGTTGATCTTCTTCGCCGTAAAGCAACATTGTGGGAACCTTGATTTCAGGTAAAATGCTATTCAGGTCTGCTTTATCATAAGCAGAGGCCATTGCTTTAAAGCGGGGGGGATAATCGGTCATAACTGCAATCATTTCTTCGACTACAATTTTTGAAACTGTCTTTGAGGAAATAGAAGGAACTAATTCTTCTTTTGGGTGAGGTTAATAATTCAAAGGTTATGGCAGGGGTGAAAGTTAAATCACCCGGCAATCCTAAAATGAATTTTGAGGTAATAGAAAAATGGAGACCCCTTCTTGGTGGAAATAATTTTTCAAAGATTCGTTAAGTCCCTAAACCAACTTTAATAAGATCTGTTACGCATGGCGCAACTTGTCGAAAAAACTGGCGATTTTTTTAGCCACCCGTTCAGGGGCTACTATGGGGGCCAGGTGCCCCAGGTCTTCAAACTCATGAATGGTGGCATTGGGGACGTGTTCAGAAACGTGAAGGACACTTGCGTGGAACCAGGAACGGGCTTTGGAGCGGGCTCCTTCAAGCAGAAGTACAGGGACGGAGATCTTTCCTAATATTGAGGGATCGGTTTCGCTCGGGCCCGAGTAATCATTACTCTGCTGAATCATCATCAAATCGGCTGGG
>SL_5KL_010_SEDDRAFT_10000403_pt1 | contig 27569 bp, 26 predicted proteins | sample SodLakKL_010_SED_FD_9118 | JGI IMG/M metagenome (IMG submission 9118) | reverse complement strand
ACAATGTGGCCATCCAGGATGCTGCGCACAGCATCAGTAATCGGCTCCGTAAAATCATCGCCGTCAACCAGCACATTGTAAAACCCGGTGATGCTTCCCCTGCTTGCAGTTCCTGAACGTTCCAGGAAACGGGCTATCAGGGCAAAAACAGAAGGCGTGTAACCTTTAGTAGAAGGCGGTTCTCCCACGGCCAGGCCAATTTCCCGCTGGGCCATGCAAAAACGGGTTACTGAATCCATCATAAAAATCACTTTTTTGCCGCAATCCCTGAAATATTCGGCGATGCTGATAGCTACCATTGCCCCCATTACTCTTTCCAGGGCAGGACGGTCGGATGTAGAAACCACTACTATTGATCTTTTTAAGCCTTCTTCACCTAAGTCCCGGCGAATAAAATCGCCCACTTCCCGGCCGCGTTCACCAATTAAGGCAATCACATTAACATCCGAATCGCTGTGCCGGGCGATCATGCCAAGCAGGGTGCTTTTACCAACCCCGCTACCTGAAAATATTCCGACTCTCTGCCCTTCACCGCAGGTAAGCAGGCTGTCTATAGCCTTGACCCCCGTGGCCAATATATTATTAATAGGCTTTCTTTCCATCGGGTTGGGCGGGCTGTTGTTAACCTGGTATTCCCAGCCCTCATCTGCGTTAAGCGGCGCCTCCCCACTGTCCAGCACATAACCCAGACCGTCTAAAACCCGACCCTTCAACTTTTCACTTACCCGGAGGGAAAAACTTTTACCAGTCGGCTCGACCACACAGCCCGGAGCGATCCCCTTCAAATCACCAAGCGGCATCAGCAGGCAGCAGTTTTCTCGAAAACCGACTACTTCGGCCACAAACTCAGCCCCAGAATTGGAGCGGATATGACAAATCTCACCGATGAAAGGCCGGATTCCGCTAACCTCGATGACCAGGCCAATAACCTGGCGTACCTTGCCTTTAACCCGCCCTCCTGCTACAGCAGTAAGGCTCGAGAGGTATTTTACATTAGATGCTTTAGTGCCGCTCATAAGCAGATCCTTCCTCTTCATAAAGTCCGGCTTCGTCCTGACGGGCAATGTTTAACAACAATTCTTCGAGCTGTGTTTTTTCTTCATCGATAATATATTCCGCAACCCCCATCTCCGACTCCACCCGGCAGCTGCCCCTGGGGATTTTTTCATCGGCAATGATGTCCAGTTTGATGATTTCTTTAAAATCTTCCTTCAAACTACCTCGATATTTGAGGCAAGCCTCAAGATCCGATGGATTGACATAAAGCTCTACCTGTTCGCCTCCATCAAGTATATTCATTGTTTCCTGGACAACACCGGTTATCGCTTCAGGATCGAGCTCCAACTGCTTGCATACCAACCTTTCAGCCACTGCAACGGAAAGTTCTACAATCTTGTTTTCTGATGCAGCCACTATATCCTTCGCTTTTCTACGGGCATCACTAAGGATTTGCTGTGCTTCTTTTAGCCCGGCTTCCGCTTCTGCCCGCGTAGTCCGGATTTCTTTTTCGGCTCTGCCTTTACCCTCTTCATACCCTTTCTTAATATACTGTTCCTTCTTCTCTTCCAGTATGGCCTGGGCAATTTCTTCAGGGTCCCTGTTGTCGCCATTATGATCGCTGTGCACATGATCGGGATCGTCATAGTCTTGATCCCCGGCCTGCTGCTTTTGAGCGTTATCATTACTACTACCGGGCCCGGCCGGGTTTTCTTCTTTTGGCCAAAAAGCGATTTCTTCATTCTCGGATTCACGCTCAGTGCACTGGTATTCCTGCAACCCGGGTGCAGCATCATTTGTTAAGCCATATTCTTCAGAACCCTGGACGCTGCCGTTTCCGGCAAAATATGAACAGGATCCCTCAATATATGGTTGCTTGTATACTTTTTTAGGCGATAATGGCATCGTCGCCACCCCTGGAAATAATTATTTCTCCACTTTCATCAAGGCGCCTGATTACAGCTACCACCCGCTGCTGGGCTTCTTCAACCTCACGCAGGCGGACCGGCCCCATGAATTCCATGTTTTCCTCCAGTATTTCACCGGCACGCTTGGAAATATTCTTGAAAATCCGGCTTTTGACTTCATCACTGGCCCCTTTAAGGGCCATGGCAATATCGTTGTTGTCAAGATCCCTGATAATCCTCTGGATGGAAGCGTCATCAAGGTTCACGATATCGTCAAAGATAAACATCTGCTGCCTGATTTCTTCTGCCAGTTCAGCATCCTCCTTTTCCAATTCTTCCAGGATTAATTTTTCAGTGCCCCGATCAACATTGTTTAAAATTTCAACCACGGAACTGATGCCCCCCGCAGAGGTAAAATCCTGCTGGAATATTGTCGAAAGGCGTTCCTGCATGACGCTCTCTACACCCTTGATAATCTGAGGTGAAGTCCTTTCCATTACCGCTATCCGGCGTGCGATGTCACTTTGAATTTCCTGCGGCAATTCAGATAGGACCATCGCCGACTGATCAGCATCAAGGTAAGAAAGAATAAATGCAATGGTCTGGGGATGTTCCTGGCTGATCATATTAACCAGCTGCTTGGTGTCGGCATTGCGCACGAATGTAAAAGGTTTAACCTTGCTCGACTCCTTGAGCCTTTTCATAAGGTCGCCGGCCTTCTGAGGGCCCAGGGTCCGTTCAAGGATCTCCTTGGCATAATCATAACCGCCGTTAACCATATACTGCTGGGCTTCATGAATCGCGGAAAACTCATTTAAAATATCATCCAGGCTTTCCCTCTCCACCCTGGTGGTATTGGCAATTTCCATGCTGATTTTTTCTATTTCTGCCTCGTTAAAATGTTTCAAGATACCGGCTGAAAGATTTGGCCCCAACGCCAGCAGAAATACGGCAATCTTTCTCAGTCCCGAGATATTTTGCCTTGGTGCAACCATGTTATCACTTACTCCTCCGCCAACCAGGTTTTCAACAGGTTAGCCACACTCTCCGGTTCTTCTTTAGCCATATCNCGGATAAGTTTGGCTTTGCGTTCAGCTTCACTTTTTTCNCCTTCATCCATTTCTTCCTGGACCCTTGTGTCAAGCTGATCTTCCAGGGATAAGGGATCCGTTTCATATTCCTCTTCTTCACGTCTCCGCCTTGCCCGGGCCCGCAAAATAAAGAATAATACCAGTAATAGAACCAGGACTGCAGCAGCGGCAATAATGACCCATAACAGCGGAATTGGCGCTTCATCGGGAGGAATTACAGGCTCTGGTTCTATGATTGCTTCAGCATCAAAGGGGATCATCTGAACGCTGACTTCATCACCACGGGCCTCATTTATACCGATAGCGGAAGTTACAAGCTCCGTAACCTGCTCCGCCATAAAAGGATCATTGCCATCAGCATCAATGATAACGGCAGTAGAGAGATTGGTAACCTGCCCGGGGGCTGTTTCTACATACTCCCTGGTTTCGCCGACTTCATAGTTTACAATTTCTTCCCTGTGTTCATGAATTGAATCTCCACCGCCGCCCAGGACTGCCGCCTGCCCGGGCACATTGGGTTCACCAACCTCCTCGGCCGGAGGGGCGATGTTTTCTGAATATTCCTCGATAAGATGGGTAGAACGCGGTACAGGTTCATTCTCATAAGTCACATTTGTTTGTTCGCGCAGGTCAAAATCCAGGTCGGCCGAAACCATGGCTACAGCCCGACCCGGTCCGTAAACCTGTTCCAGGATTGACCTGAGCCGGCGTTCAAGTTCAGTTTCAAACTGGCGCTGTAACAGGTATTGTTCCTCTACCGCATTGGATCTAGAATAATCTTCTATGGCGGCAAAGGCATCATAAAGGACATTGCCTTTGGCATCGACAATATTTACATTCTCCGGCTTCAAGCCTTCTACACTGCCGGCAACCAGGCTCAATATTCCCCTCACCTGGCTATCGTCCAGGGTAGTTAACGGGCTGAGCCGTAAAAAAACCGATGCTGAAGGCTCTTCTCTTTCCCTGATAAAAAGGCCTTCATCCGTAATAACCAGGTGAACTCGCGCCTGTTCAACGGCATCAATACTGCTTATCGTCCGTCTCAATTCTTCTTCGAGGGCAATCTGCCACTGCGCCCTGCGCTCAAAATCGCTGGCTACAAGAGCGCCCTCTTCAAATAGATCAAACCCAATTCCCTGTGAATATAAATCCGGAGATAACGTAATCCGAAGGCGATCGCGCTGATCGGGAGGTACCAGGATCGTTGTTCCGTCATCTGCCAGTTCATAAGGAACATTCCTTTCATCCAGGGCAGCGGTAATTTCCCTGGCCTGGGCCGGATCAAGGCGGTTAAATAATATTTCATTCTGAGGAGCATAGAAGGGGGTTACAATAAAATACAGCAAAAGGATAAGGGCCAGCCCACCAATGGCTATAATCCCGTAGCGGGCAGGGGGGCGTAGATTGCTCCACATCCCCTTCAGGCTGCCACTGTCCTGTTCTTTCGTTGCCTCTAATTTACTTTCCTCATGGTGATAATCCTGATGCAGGGTGTCTTCGTCAGCCATATTACACCTCTGTTATTATTCCCTTTTTTTGGTGGCTATTTAAATCTGCATTCTTGATATTTCCTGGTAAGCATCGAGCACTTTATTGACTACCTGCCCTGTAAGCTGCAAGCTTAACCTTGCTTCTTCTGTCTTAATCAAGACCTGGTGAATACTTTCGATATCCCCGGTCAACATTTCCTCAGTTGCCTGATCCGCCTCGAATTGCAGCCTGTTTACATCTCCCAACACATCCATGAGAGTATCGGCAAAACTTAAAGCTTCTTCTTCCTGCTTTTGCCCCTGCCTGACAAAATTTTGATCAATAAATGGAGCCTGGTTAAGATTAGTCTTTTCTAGCACCGGTTATCCCTCCTTAGCGCCCTATTTCCAGTGCTTTGACGTAAATGTTCTTGGCAGTCTGGATTGCAGTAGCATTAGCCTCATAAGAGCGCTGCGCGGTAATCATGTCGGTCATTTCTTTGGCCAACTCAACATTAGGGTAGAGGACATATCCGTCTTCCTGGGCATCCGGGTGTTCAGGATCGAAAACAAGCATGGGCTCCCGGTCATCGGCAATAATCCGATCAACCCGCACCCCCTTACTCTGCATGGAAGCGGCAACCTGCCGGCTGGGCACGAAGGGCTCAATAATTCTGCGCCTGCCCTGCTCCCTGGCCCGGTGCAGATCTTCAGCAAAAGCAACCGTCCTGCGCCTGTACGGACCACCTTCTACTGTCCTGGTCGTATTCATGTTGGCGATATTGCCGGCGATCGCGTCCAGCCTGGTTTTTTCAGCAGTTAGCGCAGAACCAGAGATGCGAAACTCAGGAAAGATGCTCACATTTAACGCCTCCCTTCGTTAATTACAAAACGCCAGTTATCAAAACGGGTATTAAGCTGCTGTGTATATGAATTATAGCGGAGCTGGTTGCTGACCATATTAAGCATTTCGCGCTCCAGATCCACGTTGCTGCCATCAATGCGCCGGATAGAAGAAGTATCTTTCTTTATCTCCGGCTGAACTTCCGGTGCCGGTGCCCGGGGAAAATGTTTTTCATGTGTCCGGGTCAAGGGTGAATCAAGCTGCTTTTTAGCCTTAAGCAGCTGGCCTTCAAATGAAACATCACTGCGTTGAAAGCCGGGCGTATTCAGGTTAGCCAGGTTATTGGCCGTTACCTGTTGACGCAGTGTTGCTGCACCCAGACCTTCTATTAAACCTTTCATGGTCCCGTCGCGAAAAAGTGACATTTTCTCACCTCGTTCAGTGTAGACAAAAATATAAGAGACCGCCGGGTTGACGGTCTCTTAATAGTAATCAAGAGGGGTGACCTCTTTAAACTTTATAGAGACTGGCAACCTGGCTATCCGGTCAACCGGATCCATGGTTTTGCGTCCCCATATCACTATGGGTTTGCCTTTAGCAGTCCTTACGGGCATTACATTTATGTTACGTAAACCAATTATAGCAGGGCCTTAATTAAAAGGTCAAGGGATTTTTTAGATAATCTTCATATTTGTTAAAAAAATTTGCCTGGATTTTGATATTTCGCTATTTAATTAACAATTCCTGCATAAATTTAAATTAATTTAAATTTTTTTTGAAACTACCTAACCTATTGCCCTTTTTTTATGATCAGCGAAACCACAAACCTATGGAGATGGTTTGAACATCTTTAAGACATAGCTAACAGGCCAAAAGAGAGACGGTGGAATCGTCACCTGTGATTTATAATGTGATTATAGAGGGAACAGAATAAATGAATCGTTCCGTAAGAGTAGTTGTAGCGGCTTAAGCGGCTTAGTAACTGAATTAATAAAGAACTATGGTCAAATTGCTTTACAAGTCCTGCCTTAGCACTTTTTCTTTATATATATTTCTTCCCGGCCCTCGCTTGCCCCGAAGGGGTGATAAGCTTTTAAAGTCCTCCTTCCGGCAGACATTATAGTTATAGCCTCTCCTGTATTGTCTTTTTCTTTTACCAGCAACTTGCAATTATAAGTCCTGTGTTCGCAAGCCAATTCTAATAACTGCAGCAGTTGCCTTGATTGCTCCGCGGAAACCTCTTCCCGGGAAGGAAAACAACTTTTCAAGTCCTCTAAAAGCTGCTCCTGTTCGTATCCAATCTTTTTTAGTTTATCCAAGTCATTAGATTCAATTGCAGCTCGTTCTTCCCTGGAACCCTTGATCAAACAGTTCAATATGACCAGCACCTGGCAATAATTATCGGGCCTGTCCTGCAGGCGTTGTTCGTCAGACCTGTTCCTGTTTTGAACCATTCTTACAACTCCCGGTATATATTTTAATTCTCAGGACCTTGTAGTGTTTCAAGAGGCACTCTCATGTCTTCACAGCGGTGGGGCACAATTAATTGCTTGCCCCGTTTTTGAACTACGTTAACCAGGATGGGAGCAGCCAGGTTAGTATAAAGGCTTTTATCTTCCACCGTAACTGTTGTAAAAACAACCAGGTCCTGCTCTTTTTTTAACATCAAATCACGGCGATCGGCCCTCTGTAAATCAACATGATAACCCGGGAAAAAGGGCATCGGGTCAACCAGGATCATGCCTAAAGAAGGTTCTTCGGCAGCTATTAACATAGCAAACAACCTGTTTCCAGGGACAGGTTCAATCAAGAAACGGCGGTATAATTCCAACCCCGGGATACCCCTGGGAAAAATAAATTCAACTACTTTACGCTGGCTTGCTTCCACGGCAGTTTGTTGTGCTGACATGGCATGACCTCCTATTGTTCTTGGTTAGCGCATATAATCAACAAGGGTTGGCTGCAGCATCTTTTGAGCTGTAGCAAGGGCGGCCCGGTAGGCATTTTCCTGCATCGTAAATTCAGTTATTACATAGGCCAGGTCAATGTCTTCAATTTTGGATCGCACTTCCTGCAGGAACAGGTTTTCACTGAACAACGTGGTTTCCATCGCTTCAAGGCGGTTTGAGCGGGCTCCAACTTCAGCCAGCTGTTCAAGCAAGTGTTCGATAGATTGATCCATTTTTTCAAGGGCACTTCCACCGAGCGCTTCCCGGTCGTTATCGATCAGGGCATTAAAAACATCAAAAACAGCTTCGAATGCTTCCTGGTCTTCACCAAAAGCCTTCATCCCGCTTAAATTCATAATCATTTGCTGATGAGGGCTGATCTCCTGGATCCGCTCTTTATCATCGCCATAATAAACGGGGAACCCTTTTCNGTCATAAGAAAANGTTAAAGCCGGATTNCCTTCCTCTAACCCTTCAAAATCTTCATAAGACAACCTCAGCAGACCATCGTACACTTTCCCCTTATCAGGAGAACGGTCAAAGGTATTGAGGCTGTGAAATCTTAGCTCCTGCTGTTCTACATTATCAAGCGTTTCTTCATTAAATATATACATCAGTTCCGACTGATCATCCCGGAACTGCCCTGCTATTTTTAAATGATCATAATCATCACCATCTTCCCTGGAAGGGGTGATGTTAAAAACGGTCTTATCCCCGGTTTTGATTCCCTCGGTCGAAACATCGAGTTCCTCCAGGCCCTCCAGGGTAAAATTAATATCGCCAATAGTTACCGGCTGGGAATCATCTCCTCCATAGGTGACAGTGAAATCTCCATCATGTTTTTCGTAATCTCCTTCAAGACTGTACTGGTGGGAAGAAAACCGGTATTCCACTTCACCGGTTTCTTTGTTTACCCCTGTCACTTCCAACAACAGGGAAGCACTGTAATGATCCGATTCTATTACTCCCATTTCACCGGTTCCAAATATACTGCCGGTATTACCCTGCAGGAATTGCTGGGTTACCGCCGCTTCAGCCATCTCACCGGCTCCGGCTGCCCTGGTCTGGGTCATTGCATAATCTCCGTTTTGCAGCCTGTCAGCTTCCACCCGGTGATCTTCATCTAATATGATGCCGCTGTCTTCCTGGACATTTACTTTATAGATATTTTCCCGAATAAATGGTTTGGACAAAGTCTGGTGACCTCCGAACATATGCAGGCCGTTGGATTCTTTATTCCCTATACCGATAAGATGATCAATAAATTCCAACACTTCAGGAGCAATCGCCCTCCTGTCTTCCGCAGTAAGGCTTTCATTAGCCCCGTAAATACAAAGCTCCCTGATTCTCTGCAATACATCCAGCCCGTTCTGGAGACCATTTTCTGTATTCTCCAGCCACCCTTTAGATTGATTCATGTTGAGCCGAAACTGCTCATTACGGTCGATGGAAGAAGAATAACTCATAACCCTCCCTACTCCGACAGGATCCTGGGAAGGCCTGGTAAATTTTTTGCCTGTTGAAAGCTGGTTCCCATATAACTCAAGCCTTCGAAGGCTGTTTTGCAGGTTAGTATTAATTGTATCGGCTATCATGCGGTGATTTATTCTCATAACCAAGCCTCCTTAATTAACGGCCTAGCTCCGTAAAAAGCACGGTCAGCATATCATCTACCGTGTTAAGATAGCGTGCTGCTGCATGCCAGGCATGCTGGAACTGGGTCATATTCAACATTTCTTCATCCAGGTTCACCCCGGAAACCGATCGATGCATTTCTATAATCTGAGCCTCGGTTCGTTTAAAGGTTTCTGCCATTCTTTCGCTTTCCTGGGCTTGCACTCCCATTGAAGTAACCATACCCCGGTAATACTCCATAATTGAGCTGCCATGGAGACGGTCAGCCTCACGATGGTCGCGCAGGCGGGCAATCTCTAAAGCTGTTTCTCCATTTCCCGGTTCACCGGGCTCAGATGAAGCAGAAATATTAGAACTGTCTTCCATTATGGCATCTGCTACCCGGAACTGCATTGAAGCTGGGGTATCACCTTCGAGGGGGGCGAAAAAATCTAAGGCAACATTATCAGTATGGTCTAAGCCGTATCCCGCCCTGTGCAAGTCGTTCACTTCATTTACCAGGGTAGTGACAACATTATCAAGGCTGTTTTGGATATCCGGTATATCAATATTAATGGCATCAAGAAGACCGTTAATACGCCCTGCATTGAAGTTAAGAGGCAATCCGCGGTGACTGGATACCTGCAGGTGCCCTTCTTCGCCGGCCTGGGCTTCAAGGTGAAAGGCCCTGTTTTCCTGGACCAGAAGCTGTCCACCTGAGAAGATATCTACTGCCCCGCTCCCCTTACGATGAACCTGGATATCTACCAGCTCGGCCAGCTCTTCTAGAGCCAGGTCAAGATGATCGTGCAATTCGTTTGATTTTTGCTGCAGAGCATCAACAAAACGCAGTTTGTCGTTGATCTCGCTTATTTCATCGAGGATGCGGTTTACCTCGTCCACCCGCATCTCCAGCTCATCCTGCTTATCAATGCGGATGTCCTGCAACCTCAAGTAGACATCCTGGACTGACTGGGTCAATGTTACTGCATGTTCACGAAGACCGGCGCGTATCGACGCTTCTTCGGGCGAAGAACTTAATTCCTGCCAGGAATCAAAAAACTCACTTAAATACTTATTGATCCCATAATCATCAGGCTCCATAAAAATAGCTTCTGCTGTTTTATAGGTTTCCTGGCGCATATCCCAGTAGGCCTTGTGGGATGCTGTATTAATCATCTGCGAATGATAGAACGCACTGTGCATTCTCTCTACGTTTGATACCCGAACTCCCTGACCGGGGGCCATCGAGGTACCGGCTACAATCGGGTGCTCAACCGATTCAAGGTTGGCCCGCTGACGGCTGTACCCGGGAGTGTTGGCATTGGCAACATTCTGACCACTTACCTCCATGCCTTTATGCTGAGCCCTTAAAGCCTTACGGCCAATTTCAAACGAACCAAATAGGGACATTTCAATTCTCCTTTTACTATCCGTCATCAGCAGTTGCGGTCAATTCGCTTGGAAGGCTTTTCCTCCCCTTTACTCAACCTGCCTTTTTGATCGTAATAAGTTGTTCTTGATTCCAGGACTCCCTGTTGAAGTTCCCTTGTAAACCTGATCCTTTCATTCAAAAGGACCTGGTTAACCTCATGGATAGCCCTGATTTCTTTTAATACTTCCTGCAGTTTCGCCAGTTTCTTAAGTAGTTCCGGCTGGCTGCTCTTAGCTATCCTTGTTTTGATAAAATTTTGCACACCTGTCCCGCTTGGAATGAGGGCTTTTCTTCTTTTTTCCAGGCTGTTGATTTCTTCCTGGATTTCCAACCGTTCCTGCTCCGACTCAAGTATAGCCCGGTGGTTGTTCAGCACAAGCTGTTCACGCAGGGCTTCCTCCGACTCAAGCATTATTTTAAAAAGCCTGATTCCTTCTCTCAATATATCTTCGAGCAGCATTGCTCTTTTTTTGTAAGAAGGCCCACTCATGGCTTGCCTTCCTTTCTGACTGGTCCTAAATCTTACCCATAAACTTCAGCATCGCTTCAGCCAGTTTTTCACTGTCAACATGGTATTCGCCTTTTTCAATCTTATCGGCCAGGCTTTTTAACTTGGCGGCCCTTTCAGGGCGGGCTTCTTCATCAAGCCGCTCCGCTTCCTGTTTTAAACCTGTGATCAACTGGGAAAGCTCTTTACGGTCCTCAGGTTTAGATACCGTTTTTTGAGAACCACCTGAAGGTTTACCGGGCTCTTCGGTCAGAATACGGTTAATTAATTGTAGATAATTTGAACTTATTCTCACCTTTGATCCCTTCTTTCTTGTAAGTAATAACTAACGACTATAAGCTGGTGAAAAGCTTTCATATTAAAGATTTCGCCTTTCACTATTTATAATCGTCAATTACATAAAAATGTTAAGGGGTAAAACTAAAAAGGGGATTATTTTTCCCAGGGGAGAATTTTTACTTCAAATTCTTGCTGATCAAGGATTAAACGGACATTATTCATATTTTGCTCACAGCGGTATTCCGTTGCCCCAAACTTGATTCTAATATTTTCATAAACACTGCCCAGGTGAACCCGGCTCTTGTAGGTCACATGGATCTGCCCTTGTTCTGATCCGGCCCGGGGAGAACCCGCTTCACCTATAAACACATCTCCCCCGGCTTTAATTATGCCACCGCGGAATAAACGGGCCACCCTGACTTCCCCACCGCAGCTCATGCTAGAATTATATACACCGGCCCCGGTAATGATGATGTTGCCCGTTGATATGAGGATGCTGTTTTGAACATAAGGAACAGTAATATCGGCTTTGTCCAACCTTTGTTCACGCCCCTGCTTTAAGCGTTCCAGTTTATCCAGGATTTCACGCAATATGGGCCGATTCAGCGATTGGCTGTATTGAAAATCGGTAAAATTGGGGGCGATATCGTTAATTGATCGGGCCAGGTTTTCAGGAAGCGATCGCCCGGCCTCTTTTATAGTTTTCATTAAGGAACTGGCATATTCGGGTAGTTCGGCAAACTTGCTCTGAAGCAAAGAACGAACCACGGCAGCTTCCATCTGATCGGTGTGTTTGCCTCTTTTTTCGAGTGCTTTGGTTACTTCATCGGAAGCATCCAGGGCGCTGGCAACACTCTCCGTCATTTTATCCAGGGTTGAATAAATATCCTGCAAAAGCATGTTGACCCAGCCAGCCTGGACTTTACATTTGATGCAATTGCCTTTTAATAATACGTTCCCCCCGGCCAATATTTCCGCGCCCGAAGTATTTTCACCTATTTCAATATCTCCATCAGCAGAAACCTTCATCCCTTCAGTGATTTCGCCCTGAGCTTTAAAATGACCCCTGAAGTCAATGTTGCCGCTTTTGATATCAACATCACCTTTATGGGTATAGACATTATCAACCCTAAAACTGTGGACACGGCCTTTTTTATATAAAGGAACTCCGGTACGGGTGGCCAAAACCTGCTTCTGATCACTGCTGATCTCGGTACCGCTGTCGCAATTGACTTCTGCAGCTGCTACAGGATCCGGGTAAATCTCGCGGCCAGTCACACTCATGCCTGTTTTACCGGGTTGCGGGGGATGGATGTAGGCGATTATATCGCCGCTTTTCACCTGGACTATCTCATAACGCTTTCTAAAATCAACCTGACTTTCCTGCTCATCATAAGTAACTGTTTTCTTTCCCCCTTTAAAAAGGGGCTCAACCCCGCCATTCTCGCCCTGCCTGGCCGGCTCTCCTGCTGCTACCGTGTACCAGCTCCCGCCATCTTCAAGCATTTGCTCCACTGCGTTCATATTAATACCAAAGATAATACCTTCTTTTTTTAGGGCCTCAAGTGCATCGTCAATATGCAGTGATTTATAGCTTTCCTCACACAGGACCCCTTCTACAACCAGGTCTTCAGTGTATGGATGATCTTCAACCCGGTAGATCTTTTTAAGACCGGGAATCCAGCGGGCAGTAACTTTTAACTGATCAGCAGAAATTTTTATCTCGAACCGGTCGGGGACGATCTCTTCTTCAACTTTAATAACAGCATTGTCTCCCGGGAAAACTTCACTTTTATTTGATATTTCCTGGTCGTTTATAAAAACCTTAACCCCCCTGCCGGGACGAATAGTTGCCCCTTCAATCCCATCTTCAGGACCGGTGATAACAACCTTGCCCTGATCCAGGGCCAGCAGTACCTTTTCTTTAGAGACGTTTTTGCTGTTGTCTTGAGGTCTCATATCATATCCCCCGCAAGTTTAGATTAAACATCCTGCTTGACGTCACGACTGTTATATTATAACACCTTCTGGTAGCATAGCGAACTTATCGCTTATGTCGTGAATTAGTTTTTGCAGTTTTTGCTAAGCTATGAAGATAGATTTGTCATCTTCTCTTCGTCCTGAGCTGCGCTATGAAAATATCGAAAAGTCTCCATACCGCCGCTTAAAACCTACGCTGTAGTAAAGTAACTTTTAGTGACGCGGTTTTTTTTGAACCAGTTTTACGGCATCAAGGACTATGGCTAAAACATCCAGGTCCTTTTGCATAGCCAGTAAATCAGCGCGGCCGTATGATTCACCTTTACTTGAAACTACGTATCGCGGAGGAATTTTATTCAGGGCAATAGCACTAATATCGAGACGGCATTGCTGGCAGGTGCAAAAGTCGTGGTGCTTCTTGATGTCCTCAATAGTATTGGACACTACATCTTCAATCAAGTTTTTTAATTCCATCAGGTTCCATCTCCCTTTTTTGGTTAAATACATCAAGAAGAAGGATTTCGTAACAGCCGTTCCGGAAGCTCATGTTCTTCATAAACCCGCTCCACTGTGACGTTTAGGGTAGTAAGTAAATCAATTTCATAGCACTCAACCGGAGAAAAACTTTCTTTTTCTGCTATGACCCTGACCCGGGGTCTGGTTGGATAACCGCTGGTATTATGGACTACCACCCCGACGTAACCATTATCAAGGCTAATTATAGTACCAACCGGGTACGCGGCGATATGATGATAAAAAGTTTGCATGACCTGCATATCATACCCCTCGCACTCTTCCTCCATGATTTCCATGGCCTGGTGGGGCTTAAAACCCTGCCGGTAAGGGCGATCTGAAACCAGGGCGTCATAAACATCGGCAACTGCACATATTTTGGGATAGCGTTCAATTTCATCTCCATGCAATCCCTGCGGATAACCTTTACCGTTTATCCTTTCGTGGTGCTTATAAATAATTGCTAAAGATGGCCCATTAAAAAAATGCCTCCCTTTTACAAGTTCAAGACCGTAAAGTGGATGTTTTTCAATCTCCAACCGCTCTTCTTCCAGCAAACGGCCAGGTTTATTTAATATGCTTAAAGGAACTACAACCTTACCTAAATCATGCAAAAAAGCGCCTATCCCCATATGTTTTAGCTCTGTTCTATTCATTCCCAGGGAAATCCCGGTCATAATCGATAAAACAGCCACATTTACTGAATGCGAAAAAGTGTAGTCATCAGTGTACCTTATATCGGATAAATTGACCGTTAAATTCTCATTACCTAGCAGCTGGTTAATAATATCATCAAGTATATCTGTCAATTCCTGCCTGGCCGTCACCAGTTTTGACAGCTTCGGGCGTTGATATTCTTTTAAAGCGGTCAGGGTAGAACGGACCATGTTAATAGCCTTTTCCCTAGTTTCTTCGAGAATGACATCTTCCACCATAACATCGGGAATTAAATCATCGTGAATGTAAACCGCCCTGACATTGAGTTTTTTCAATTTCTGTATATAATCCATCTCCAGCTGAACCCCGACATTCAAAAGGGGGGCACCGCTGTTGCTGGCTACTTTTTTCGCAACTTCCATCCCCGGACGCAAAGCCCAGACAGGTACCAACCGCATTTAACCTGATCAACTCCCAGGATTATATACTTTAATAGATCTTAATAACACTACAGTGAAGCTGCGGTCGTGACTTAGGGTTAGCTAAGCCACGGGGAAAGTTCCATTCGCTTCCCTTCGGCCTACGCTGCGCTGCAGGATGCTCGAAATGTCTCCATGGCGCCGCTTTAATATTAATCCATTCACTGCTACTAATAAAATCGGCATATCAACTGATAATTTAACAGCTGCAACAGAATAAACCTGCTTTATAATACAATGAATCCACAGCGGAAGCCTGCAGCTGAACCACTGATATTAACCGAGATTAACCGTCACCAGGCTAATACACAGTACGGCTGATAAGAAATTAAATTTTTAAATTTGTTCTTCTTCAAGCTTAATGGGGCCCAGGCCCAATAACCAAAATCCATTTTTTGCCCTACCATTTTCAGGAACCAGTCTTCCATAACCAAACCGGCTCCCTAATAACCATTTTCCGGTAAAACGTTCACCGGAGGCCGGGTTACAGGTGCCGTAACCATGGCGCAGTCCTCTCCACCACCGCCCCCGGTATGTACTTCCATCCGGCCAGGTCCTGACACCCCAACCCTGAAATTTGTCAAATGCAAATTCGCCCTCGTATGTTCCTTTACCTGCAAATATACAGTATCCGTAGCCATGCATCATCCCGGCATTCCAGCTGCCGCGCCAGCTAGAACCACCCTCCTTTTCCAGGCAACCTTCGCCATGATATAAATTGTTTTTAAAATAACCTTCATAATAATCTCCGTTTGGGTAACGATACAGGCCAAACCCTTCGATCAAGTCTTCCCGCCAATCTCCCCTGTACTCAGAACCATCTTTCCAGACCATAACACCTTGCCCGTGCTTTTTACCATTTTTAAAATCCCCTCTATATTTAGCCCCATTCTTATAATTAACTGCACCCTGCCCATTAGGTCGGGCATTTTCCAGTTCGCCGCTGTAAAATGAGCCATCTGGAAAAAAGTAAGTGCCACCCTCCTGTGCCGCACCTTCTATAAAAGTTCCAACAAATCGAGATCCATCCCGATAATGAATAGTTCCTTTTCCATGAGGCCGGTTCTTTTTACAATCCCCCTTATATTTTGAACCGTCAGGATATAAACATTTTCCGCTTCCACTGTTTCTTCCATGTTCAAAAAAGCCTCTGAATTGTGTGCCATCGGCAAAGAAAACAGTACCTTTGCCGTGAGGCAAACCGTCTTTCAACCTGCCTTTGTACAAGGCATTTTCTGGAAAATAAAAATGACCTTTATCTGCAAACTCTCCTTGCTTAAAATAACCTGCATATTTAGATCCATTAGCGAAATAATAAATTCCACGACCGTCCAGGCGGTTACCCCGCCACTGCCCTTCGTACCTGCGGCCATCGGGCCATATTTGAGTCCCGGTTCCATCCCGCAGGTCCTCAAACCACTGACCTTTATAACTTTTTCCGTTAGGCCAGATCATTTTACCTTCCCCATGTCGGTAAGCATTTCTCCACTCACCAATATATTTTCTTCCATCAGGCCAGGTAAAAGTACCGTGCCCTTCATATAAGCCGTTTACGAATTCGCCTTCGTATTTTTCACCACCAGGCCAGTAATAAGTTCCCAGGCCATGCATCTGGTCATTTTTCCATTCTCCAACATATTTCCGCCAATCGGCAAACAGGTACGTACCCCGGCCGTGCATCTTGTCCTCTTTCCAGTGCCCCTCGTACTTATCCCCATTGGACCATACAAATGTTCCTTCACCGTGGAACAGGCCGTTTTTCCACTCGCCACTGTACCTGCTGCCATCCGGCCAGATAACGGTACCGCGGCCATGCGGCTTTTTATTTAATAATTCTCCCTTATATTCTCCATTTCCGGCCAGTTTCATAAAATTTTACAGTCCCTCACTTATTATAACTACTCAGGCATAACCCGCCATGCCACACGAACCGTCCTCACGGCGCCGCTGGTGATTCATATATTTCTTCAGAAAGTTATCTTTTTCCTTCATCACGAAGCTGCAGAATTGCTATCCGGCCGTTACATCAGGTAATTCCCGGCCCTTTTTCTTGCGCCAGGAGAGGTAAACCATAAAGATCCCCAGTTCGTACAAAAGCATCAGGGGAATTGCCATTAATACCTGGGAAAATATATCAGGTGGAGTGAGGATTGAAGCAAATATGATGATTATCAGCAGGGCAAATTTTCGGTTCTTCCTTAAAAATGTAGTCGAAATCAAACCGATACTGCCCAGGAACCAAAATAAGACCGGCATCTGAAACACCAGGCCAAATGAAAGCATAAAAGAAGTTGTAAATGACAGGTAACGGGCAATACTGAAACTGGGCACAAGGTCGGCTCCAGAAAAACCTACAAAAAAGTTTAAGGCAAAAGGCAGGACAACGAAATAGGCAAATGAAAGTCCCATGGCGAAAAGAAGGTACATAACAAAGGTCAGCAGGATTGCAGAGCGGCGCGGTTTGCCGGTTGCGGTGATTGCCAGGGCCAATAACTGGTACAAAATCAGTGGCAAAGTAACAATGCCGCTGGTAACAAATGCCAGGCGCAGGTTGGCCAGGAGTGCTTCAGAAGGTGTCAGGAAAATTAGCTGAAGATCAAGGCCTCCTTCCTCAAGCCCCGCATAGGCCATATCGGCAGGCATTAACAGGATATACCTGACTTGATCACTGAATGTGAAACTGATTATAGCAAAAAGAAAAACTGCCCCCGCAATAATCATCAGGCGTATGCGCAGCTCTTCAAAAAGGCGGATTAACTTTTCTCTTTCCATGACACTCTTATGTAAGCTTCCTCTCGAATTTTTTTAGTCTAAATACAGGTCTTCTTCGACATCCTCTTCACTCTGCAGGTAATTGAGGTAATTATGAGCTTCCGCGTATATCCAGCTGTCTTCCGGTTCATCTTCCAGGATCTCTTCAAGCACAGATTTGGCTGTGGCTTGATCACCAAGGTATTCTCCCAATAAAAAAGTGTAATACAGGTGTTCTTCATTGTCGGCAGTACCTTCTACGACCTTGCTTTCCAGGTACCCAAAAAGCCATTCAACCTCTTCCTGGTAGAGTTCTTCCCTGTCTTCAGTATCAAGCAGGGTAATCAAGGAGAGGTGAACCATTGGATCCGGATCTTCGCGCAGCATATCCTGCAGGTCACTTATTTCTTCTGTTATTTCAGCTTCTTCTATTCCCTGTTCTTTATAATGGTTGACCAACTCCAGGCGAAACTGCGGGTTATCCGGCTCAATTTCAACCAGGGTCTGGTAAATAGAAAGCAGTCTTTCCTCGTATTCTTCAACAACTTCCATGTCATCAAAGTACATCTGCTTAATCAGGCTTAAATAACGGTAATTTTCAGCCAGTTCCTGGAGTACCGCTGGACTGGGGTCATGTTCATCTATGTGTTCTTCCAGGCGCTCTACCTCTCCTTTGTAATGAGCCAGGTAGTCTTCCGGTTCTGGGTCGGCCTGCTGGTTCATAACGGCACCATCTCCACCCAGCGCATGGCCAAGATAACCTCCCACCACAGAAGCTAACATGCCAAAAGCCAGGACAGCAGCCACAACAGCCGCCCAGCGTTGTCTTTTTAAGTCTCTTGGTCTTTCAGTCTTTTTAGCCACTCTTTATAACCTCCGGATTAGATATTACAAAAATCTTTTTAAAGTTTTACTTCCACTCAATAACGGGGTTTCAATCCAGTTTGACCAGCAAACGCCCGCAGTTTTCACAATACACCATTGCACTCGGATTGTAAAGATGGCCTCTATGCGCTGAAGATATAAAAACCCGGCAACCGCCGCAGATATCATCAACAACCCTGGCTAAAGCTTTTCCCTGGTGCTTTTCAGCCAGGCTTTGATATTTATCCAGGTACTTTTGATCTATTTTTCCTGCCAGTTCTCCTCTCCGGGCCTGCATTTCTTCAAGGTCCTGATTTAAATCGCTTAATTTATCTTGAAGTTGTTTTTCCTTCTTATTCAAATCTTCCCGGGCCTGGTTAATTTGTTTCTCAATATCGTTAAGCTCTGATTCCAGGCTTTCAATTGATTCCATCAAGTTTAGCATTTTATCTTCCAACTTTACTTTATCCCCGGCAAGCAAATCAACTTTGCGCTGCATCTGCTCCAGTTCTTTTACACTGGTTACTTTACCCCCGTACATACTGTCTTTTAGTTCATTAATGTGTTCAACAATAGTTTGCTCTTCTAATTCCATTTGCTTTAATTGTTTGCGATCTGATTTTAACTGGTCCGCTTTTTCAGAAAAATCATCTTCCAGGTTCTCCAGGTACTCTTTTGCTTCATGGACTCCACTTAAACCGGGAGCTTCTTCAATTTTTGATTGCAGATCACTTATGGAGAGGTCAAGTTCCTGTAATTTCCATAACAGCTGCAGTTGCAAGCTTAAACACTCCTCTCGGGTATTAAAAAAGGGTAGGTGTAAACCTACCCTGAAAAAGCTATTTCCAGCCCGGTGAAACCTTCGTTTGCAAGCAAACCCCGGTTCCAAAACCGTCTCTCTTCAATCGTTCATCCAGGTAAGCCCGGATATATGCCACTCCCGGCCACTCGGTAGCATCATGGCCGGCATCAACAAGTGCCAATCCGTAAGATTGGGCCAGTTTTAAATCATGATAACGAAAATCACCTGAAATGAGGATCTCCACCTCCTGTCGTGCTGCCTGTTCAATAAGTGAACCACCACTGCCACCACATACCGCAACCCGGCTAAAAATTTTTTTACCTGCATCCCAGCAGCGCAGGGAGTCTGCTTTTAAAGCAACCTTGCATTTATTAATAATGTCCTCCAGGGATAATGGCTCTCCCAGGTCAAAATAAAGCCCCAGGCCGATGTTTCCTCCTTCCAGAACCAACGGGTAAAGATCATAAGCCACTTCTTCATAAGGATGGGCATCATTAAGGGCTTTGATTACTTCCCCTTTTCTTGTTGCCGGGAGAATAGTTTCCATACGCATTTCTTCAACTTTTTCCAGTTTGTTTTGGCTGCCGATATAAGGATCAGTTCCTCCACCGGGCATAAATGTACCGGTTCCAGGCACCTGGAAAGTGCAGTGGCTGTAACCCCCGATTTTACCTGCACCAGCTTCAGCAATAGCATCACGGATCCGGCCTTCATGGCCGGCCGGCACGAAAACTACCAGTTTAAGCAGTTGCTCATTACCGGTAATCTCAACCACCTGGCCATGATCTGCCGGCAGGCCGAGTGTTTCAGCCAGGCGGTAACTCACACCACGGGGAGCAATATCATAATTGGTATGTGCACAGAAAATATGCATTCCTTTTCTTAAGGCTGCTGCAGCCAGGTACCCGGTGGGAGAACTCTCGTTTAAGGCAGCAAACTGGTTATAAAACAGGGGATGATGGGTTACCAGCATTTCTGCTCCAATCTCCCCGGCTTCCTCAACGGCGTCGATCCCCGGGTCAAGGGCAACCATGATTTTATTAATCTCTCTTTCGGGATGGCCAAGCTGGAGGCCTACCGGATCGCCGGACAGGGCAATTGAAGACGGGGCAAGTTCTTCCATGTAAGCGTTAATTGTTTTCACTTTAGCCAGCATTCTTTTCACTCCTCATTGCCGACGTCGTTTATTGAGCACAATTTTCGATGACCGCCTAATCACTGCGCTTGCCGCCACCGTAACATTAGTTTTCTACTATTTTCCAGAATTCCTCTATCAAACTCCGACAGATCGGTCCGGGAACACTTTCACTAACTGCTCTTTTATCAATTGTTACCACCGGTACAATTTCCATACCGGTAGATGTTGTCCATACTTCAGAGGCTTTTCCCAGGTCTTCAAGATTAAACGCTTCTTCAGAAACGGGAATATTTAGTTTGTCAAGCAGATCCAAAGCAATCATCCTGGTTATGCCAGACAGGATCAGTTTTGATTCAGGGTGGGTCCGCACAACCCCATCTATTACAGCAAATGTATTGGTCCGGGTCCCTTCAGTAACTGTACCTCCGGACCGGTAAAAAATAGCTTCCTGCGCTCCTGCATCTGCTGCTTTATGCCTGGCCATGACGTTAGGCAGCAGGTTAATCGATTTAATGTAACAATTAAGCCACCTTTCATCGGGCAAAGTTATGCAATTTAAAGGCTTAATTTCCTCAATGGTAGCAGGCGAATTATATTCTCTTACATACATTACCATTGAAGGCCTGGTTCCTCCAGGAAGCAGGTGATCCCTTTTAGCGCTGCCCCTGGTAACCTGCATATATAAATACCCGCCCTTGCATGCGCTATTTTCAATTAAACTGGCAATTTCCTGTTCAATTTTTTCCATCGGGTAGGGTATTTCCATCGCAATACCGCTGGCACTTTTCTGCAGCCTGTCCAGGTGGGGTCGCAGGTAAAACGGTTTCCCGTTATAAATTTTAATTACTTCATAAACTCCGTCTCCAAAGAGGTATCCCCTGTCTTCAAGAGGAACCACGGCTTCAGCAAGATCACAAACAGCCCCATTTATCCAGGCCAGGCGTTTCAACTAAGATCAGCTCCAATCGCTAGTATTTGTCATGCTTTAAGTTAGCATAATTACCGGGAAGTGTCCACCAGTGGGTATTTACACCGCCCTCTACTGGTAACCTTTTTTCTTTTTAAACAGGTAATACCCTGCCAGGACCAGAAACAGGACGATCATAAGCAGCCATATTGTTAACGGAACAGTCCATACCGGGTTAATTCTTTCGGCAGTACCGGCATAATATGAATCAATCTCAGGGATGCCGGATTCTCCCACCGGTTGGTTGGCCGCATATTCAACCACAGCCTGCCACACTTTAAGTTCTTCACCGTTTACGTGCACAATTAATTCTTCCAGGTTTTCAACTGAAACCGGGTCGCCGGCTTTGTTTTTCAAAACAACATCCAACTGGGGGACCATTTCCCCAATCATTGGCAAAAAGGAGGCTACATAGGCATCCGTAACCAGGCAGTAAAGTCTGTCTCCTCTCTCTATGCTTTCGTAATAGCGGTTATCCCCGTTTTGCCGGCCTTCACCCGTGTAATGCTCGGCATTTATAACCGCCCGGGCAGTAGGGATGGGCAGATCCAGACCAGGAACCGTGAATAGAACAGCATTGCCGGGATTATAATCGTAGCGAAGGCCGGAAAATTGCAGAAAATAAGTATTGCCCATAACTTCTTCAAGTAAAACGGCAACCTCGAGGATTCCCATAATCTCATCTCCGGTCAAGTAAACAGCTACAAGGGGGTAACCTGCAGATCCATCTTCTCCTTTACCCAGCCCAACCAGTTCAACCAGATCGTAAAAGCATATCATCCCGTAAGAGTGAGGCATCGTTGCCGGCATAATGCTGCCCCTGATCACACCGTTGGCCTGGACAGCAAAATCGGGATCATGTTCGCTCCTATCCGCAGTTACAATCCGCATCGCATCTGTCACAAGGTTACCCATTGGGGTTTCCTGTAGAGGAGGATAATCGGGGATTTTAAAGTCTGAGAAGGCCACAGGATCTAAGATATCCTTAAAACGGCCTCCAGTTTTCTCTTTAATATAAGCATTCAAAATATCTGTATAACTTTCAATTGCCTTATCAATCTCAGGATCAACCGGTATTGTATGATCCAGCTTTATTAGAAAAGGCACTTCTGCTTCCCTGTTCCGAACGCTGAACGAACCGGTTGAGCTGTTGTAGGCAAGATCGAGCCGGCCCATATATTCCAGGTGAGCCCCGGCCTGGACAATAATTGTTTCATTTTCAACCACCGGTTCATAGAGCGCAGTATGACAGTGCCCACCAATAATGATATCTATCCCTTCGACATCTGCAGCCAGATCCCGGTCTTCGTCAACCCCTGAATGGGTCAAGGCAATAACCAGGTCAGCACCCTGCCGTTCCAGCTGCTCAACCATCCGGCGGGCTGCCTGATGCTGCTCGGCAAATTCCACCGGTTCATTAGCAGTGGTAACGGCAACGGCATCTTCACCGATCAACCCAAACAGGCCCACTTTTAGACCGTTTTCCAGTTCAAGGATATAATTCTCAAGGTAGAGATCATCCCTGGCCAGGGGATGATCCGGCGGTGGAACAGTATTGGAGGCCAGTACAGCTGTCCTGGCGTGGGCACCAGGGTAACCAGCTTCCTTTAAATACCCGGCCAAAACATCGGGGCCATAATCATATTCATGATTACCGATCACCACAGCATCATAACCGATCTTTTGTTTAATGCTTAATTCAGGGGCATAACCAAGGGGGACTAGCCAGCTGTAAGCGGTTCCACCAATAAAATCCCCTCCGGAAAAAAGTAATACCGGTTCATTTAAACCTGCTTTTTCCTTTTCAACTTTTTCCACCGCGCTTGCCAGGCGGGCATACCCGCCTATAGCCGGATTTTTCCTGTAGGGATGGAAGTCAACAGCAGAAGAATGGGGAATTAAGGCACCATGCTCATCATTGGTGTAAAGAATGGTAAAAAATATGTTCTCATTGTCATTAAAGTCCCCTGCACTTGAAGCCTCGACTTTTAAATAACTTAAATTGCCAAAAGGCAATATAATGCTTAGAATCAATATAAATAAAAAAATAAAGGATGCCATCAATAATCTTCGGTATGATTCAGTTCTGAACATTAAACCACTCCTCCCAAGAATGATTATACATTATTGAAAATCTAAATAGTATATTTCCAGGGTAATTAAATTATTTTGCACACATCGATATTTGACATGAACAAATATTTTTTGGGACAGCAACCAGGATCAATGATGAAGATAGTAACTGTTTAGCCTGCTTAAGAAAACTGCAGCTAACAAACTATTTGCCAGTTAATAAAATTGCTTTTCGCTTAACTGCCACGGTTTGAAATTAATATGGTTAAAGGAAAAATCTCGATAAAAGGGGATGACAAATAATAGAGCAGGGGTATTTACCTTTTTTCATCCATAAAGAGGCCGAACAAACCCTGAAGGCGGTTGGCAACCTCAAGAGCCCTTTCGGTTGGTATTTCATGAACAACCCTACCGCTCTCAGAATCGATCACTTCTACATGCCACAATCCTGAATCTTGTTTGGACCTGAAACGCAGTTTGTACCCGCTTTGCTCTGCATTATCATTAAGCCTTTTTAGAGCCTTTTCTACTTTTTCCCCGTAACGCGAATCTTTCTCGCCGGTATCAGTGCTCCGATCAGTACCTTTCTCCCGGCTAACCCGGGTATAGGTAGCACTACTTTCAGCTTTTTGAACGGCTTTAAGATCAGGTTTTTCTTTGACCTTGTTTAACAGCAAAGGATCGATGCCATCAATTTTCATGGCTCGAAAACCACCTTTAATCGGGGCTGCCCTGTCTCATTTAAGTACCTCTACCGGCCCTGCCCACTTCTCTTTTTCTTCTCACCGTCTTGCATAGATTTTGATTTCCCTCGATCAGATTCGGAGGGAAAAAACTCATTAATACCGCCCGTATACTTGGCCGCCGCCTCGATAGCACGCAGGTTTTCAGAACGTACTTCTTCAATAGTCTCCTTGCGAAGAATTTTAATATCCTTAGGAGCCCTTATACCGATTCGCACAGAATTCCTGTCGATCGATGAGACGATTATTTCTATATCCTCACCAATCATAATACTCTCCTGGGGTTTGCGGGTTAGTACAAGCATTAAATGCAACCCTTCCTTTACCAGCTTAATACCAGTCAGCGTTTTATTTATATTATATCAGAGTCATTGCATAGCCTGCTTAAGAAAACTGCACTTGTTGAAAGTTGAGGCTAAAACTACACCAGCTTATCTTCAGCCTTTCGCCCGGGCTGTCCTTTTTAAAAGCCCATCCAGGGTTCTCACCCGGTTACAGACTTGTAGCCTGCAAACCAACTCCAGGCATCAATCCACCGGCATTTTTTTACCTGCGCTCTTTTTTCTCCCTCCAGTTTTNTTAAGCACACCTGGAAGTACCGGACGACATTGGCAGAATAGTTACTTTTTAGATTGCTATTACCTTAATAATATAAGAAATTAAAGGCAAAAGCAACCAAAAAAAGAAAACCGGGCCATAATAGTTGGACAGCTTTTCAAAGCTGGCTGAGATGGCAAATGTATATCCGAAAGGGTAATCATAAAAGGNGCTACCGTGAAAACCAACCGGGTATCCCTTTAGAAGTGTCCTAGAAGTTACAATGAGAAGATCTGTCAATATAGGTAGGCTTCTACAACAAAAACAACCACCATAAGAAATTATTATTGCTCAGCCTTGCAGCAAAAAGTTATCAGGCCAAAACAAATTACATTTATCTTTTCATGTACTGATCACGGCAAGGGCAAAATACTTGCAGGCCAATCAACAACAATATCCCCGAAGCTATAAAATAAAAGCCGGTTAAAAGCAGGTGCATATTTCCATCTGTTCGGGGAACAGAAATACCTATGTCTTCAAATTCTGTGTCTGGATCTTTCTTTTCAGGTTCGCTCTTTTCTGATTCCTCACTGTGGTCTTGTTCCTCTACTTCAGCAGGATCAGCAGGTTCTTCAGACTCACAATCAGGTTCCAGATCCAATTCATTTTGGGCCGTCTGCACAGGGGTTTCCTTTGTTTCCAGCGGCATTTCGCTATCCGGTTCTTGTTCATCATGGAGATATTCTTCCATGCCCGGACTGCCTGGACCGGGCTCCTCTAATTCTTCAACTGGAGGAGTTAACCCTGCCTGTTCAGCCTGCTCACTTAAACTTCCCCAAACCAGGTACCCTCCAATTGATAAAAACAGGGCTGCAGACAGAACTGCTGCACCATACGCGATCATTTTTCGATCGCCGCTAAACAAATTTTTACCTCCCCTGCTGTATCTTCTCTGCAGGTAAGCCTTGGCTGTGCTGGAATCCGACCAGAGGTATTCGAACTCTTCCATAATTTCATCCCGGTTCAGGTTTAAAACTGCTGCATATTTCTCAAGATTATCAATAACAGTCTTCTTATCCCTAAAGCTCAAAACATCTTCCTGTTCGAGTGCCTCAACATATTTCCTTTTTATACCGGATTGTTTTGCTGCTTCTTTTAGGGACAGGCCGATGGCCATCCTCTTATATCTCAATTTCTCACCCAAAAAAGGCATATTTTTATCACCTCAGTACAATTCTTATCTCTTTATATATCTTCGGCAATTATTATATTTTATTAACCAGGGTAGCAGGAAACAATTAATATTTGTGGAAATAATATAACACTTATAATGCAATTAGCAGGAGAAACTATTTTTATGAACAAACTTGAGCTTGTAAAAAGAACAGCAGAAAAAGCGGGAATATCAAAAGCAGCCGCCAGGAGAGCCATCGATGCCACTACCTCGATCATAGAGGAAAGGCTTGCCCGGGGAGAAAAAGTCACCCTTAAAGGTTTCGGAAGTTTTGGCTTACGTCATAGACCGCTGCGGAGGATCAGGAACCTGCATAATCAACAAATGATCACAATTCCTTCTGCCAGGNTCCCCGTATTCAAGCCGGGNAAAAGTTTAAAAACCATGACCAGGAATGCTGGTTCCGGGAAAACTGAACCAATAAAAGAAAANGATAAAGATGATTTCAAAACAGATTTTGAATCAAAGCAACCAAAGGTTATAGCCGTAACCAGTGGAAAAGGTGGCACCGGCAAAACAAACTTTGTTATTAATACCGCCATTGCCCTGGCCCAGAGAGGACAGAAAGTTTGCCTTATAGATGCCGACCTGGGCACTGCCAATGTGGACGTCCTGCTGGGCCTGCATTGCAAACATACAATAAACAGCCTGGTAGAAGACAAAGACATGGACCTGATGGATATAATTGTGGAAGGGCCGGAAGGCATACAGCTTATTCCCGGCGGCTCAGGTTTGCAGTCACTGGCAGAACTGCCAAAAGAAGAACTGGTTAGGATTATATCGATGTTCAAACCTCTTGAAGAATATGCCGACGTGATCATGATCGATACCGGATCGGGCATATCCCGCAATGTAGTCGAGTTCGCGGTTGCAGCAGACGAAATAGTGGTCGTCATTACACCCGAGCCACATTCAATTTCCGACGCCTACGCCATAATTAAAGTCCTGAGCAACAACGAACTGCAACCACCGCCAATTAAGCTGGTCTTTAACCTGGTAGAAAACATCACTGAAGCTAAAATGGTCTCTTCCCGCCTGACCGATGTGACAGAAAGGTTTCTTCAAGTAACCCCGGAAACTATAGGCCATATCGTCAAAGACGACAACGTGGTCAGATCAGTAAAACAATTCAAGCCTTTTGTTCTCTACAACCCCCTGGCGCCTGCTTCCAAATGTATAGTAGCTATTGCTGAAAAGCTTATTCCCCTGCCTGAGGGAGAAAAGGTTTTTGTCAGGGAAGAAAAGAAGGGCTTTTTGGGCAAACTGAAAACACTATTTTCCAGTTCATAATTTTTACGTAACTACCCGGCCTATTGCCCTTTTTGAATGATAAGCGGCGCCACGGGGACAGTTCGAATAGTCCTTTAGATATCATCGCTTTAAGACTGAAGGTAAGAAGGCGGATCTGCACCTTTGTCTTGGCAGGCTGTACCTATAAGGTCGAGAACTGGCGTAGTAGTTTGGGCCAGGTTTAATCCGTTAGCAGCCCCTTTCGGTTGAGAGTACCTCAATAACCTTGCCTTGCCCTATTTCCAGTTCCCTCCGCATCAAGCCCTGCATGCGGATTTCCCCCACCGGATAGGCTCTCCATAGAAAAAAATCCGCGCCCCACCTCTTCCAGGCGAACCCCGAACGACATCTCGCTTTTTGCAAGTGCCTTCTTATTTTTTGCTCACCCACACCGAATAAGGATCTACTAATAATAAGCATCCTGCATAGAGATTCCCAACTCTTCCAG
>SL_5KL_010_SEDDRAFT_10000402_pt1 | contig 27583 bp, 18 predicted proteins | sample SodLakKL_010_SED_FD_9118 | JGI IMG/M metagenome (IMG submission 9118) | reverse complement strand
GTTTATATTTTTTCAACTAATTGTTGTTGAGGTGTTTATGTTCTAGTCAAAAGTTCATGGGTTGTGTTGCAACTGTCAAATTGTCGAAATGTCGAAATGTCCCAATAATCATCCTCCTGTGTGTCAAAAATCCTGTCATGGGTTTTGGCTTCGCCGAGCTTGCATCTGCTCGGTTCAAGTGTTTACATTCTATTAAATTGAGGGAATGCCGAAAGGTCAAAAGGCTTCTTGTTTCCTGTACCTGGCGCACCAGGTACGGCCTCCACCGAGCTCTTTATTCCTGCATTAACTGTTTGCCTTGCTTTTCTCCTTGAATTTCTGGCGCATCCGTTTGTTGAGGGTAACGATGCATTCGCGGCGCGGGATGATCACTGAAACGCCTTCGTATGCCAGTTCTTCCCTGAACACCTGTGTATTCTCTTCGTGACGTTTTTTCAGGGGTTTTATGACCCTGATGTGGTCTTCTTCCACACCAACGCCTTTGCAGATGTCTTCAATTTTTTCGAAGGCCGACGAGGGCTGCCCCCCGGTCATCCCTGTGGTTGCGTTGTCGAGTATTACCACGGTGATGTTTGATTGGTCATTTACGGCATCCAGCAGGCCCGTGATCCCCGAGTGCGTGAAGGTACTGTCGCCGATAACGGCCACAGACGGCCTCATGCCTGCATCTGCTGCTCCTTTTGCCATGGTGATGGAAGCCCCCATGTCGACACAGGTGTTGATGGAGTGGTAGGGGGGAAGAGCGCTGAGCGTATAGCACCCGATGTCGGAAAATACGCGGCCCTCTCCGTATTCTTCAATAGCCTCATTAAGCCCGAGGAAGCTGTCGATATGCGGACATCCCTTGCAGAGCGACGGTGGCCTTTTGGCCAGCATGTCCGGAACCTTGAGGGTTTCGGGCATGGGAATGCCGAGCGCCCTTCCCACGTGGTTGGGGTTAAGCTCGCCGGTGCGCGGCAGGGACCCGTCTAGCCGCCCTTTGATCTTTTTTCCATCATCAAGAAAGCCTTTCATCATCTCCTCTACGACGGGATAGCCCTCTTCTATCACGAGGATCTCGTCACAGGTGTTGTAGAGTTCTTTTATATGATACTGAGGAAGAGGGTATTGTGTCACCTTCACGATGGGATACGGCACCTTCCTGTCCGGGTAGTTTTCCATAAGATAATTGTACGCCAGGCCGCAGGCGATAATGCCAAGAGAGGTGTCTTCGGCCGGAAAATACTGGTTGTACAGCGACTCATCAGAAAGCTTCTGGAAGGCCTCCTGGTTATCCAGCAGCATCTGGTATCTCTTCCGCGCGATGGCTGGTAAAAGGATAAATTGCTTCAGGTCTTCCGGAAGTTTAAACTGATTTTGTTCGCGTGTTTTCTTGCGGGCCACCCCTGCACGCGAATGGGCCAGGCGGGTGGTGATGCGCAGCATTACCGGCACCTGCAGCTTTTCGGAAATGTCAAATCCGATGTGCACCATGTCGTAGGCCTCCTGCTGGTTTGAGGGTTCCAGGATGGGCACCATGGCAAACTTCCCGTACACCCTGGAGTCCTGCTCGTTCTGCGACGAGTGCATGGACGGGTCATCCGCAACAACGAAGATCAGTCCTCCGTTAGCACCTGTTATTGCGGCATTCAGAAAGACATCAGCCGCTACGTTCAGGCCCACGTGCTTCATACATGTCATGGCCCGCTTCCCGGCATATGACATGCCCAGCGCTTGCTCCGCGGCAGTTTTTTCGTTGGCAGCCCAGTTGGCTGCGATGCCACGCTTCTTACTTTCCGGCGAACTGCGAACATACTCTGTGATCTCAGTGGAAGGCGTCCCGGGGTAGGCAAAGATCCCCGACATTCCAGCATCTATACCTGCCTGGGCTATCGCTTCGTCACCCAGTAGCAATAATTTATTCATGAGGTTATGGTTTTGAAAAGATTTGTATTGATTGACAATAAAGCTACAAAGCTATAAAAATCATAGTATTTTCCCAGATTTTCCAACCCGGTCATGCCGATTATTTTATTGCTTCCATGGCAAGATTGTTTTGGAACAATACAAGTCACATGTTTTTATTTATGAGAACCTGAACATTGTCGGCTTTTCTTTGTAATATTGTCATGAAAAGCCCGTTGGAGGCTGTTTTTAATGTAACAAGAGTTGTTGGTTTTGGGTTTGAAGTCAGAAGTTTGAGGCTACGTCGTCATTCCGAACGAAATGATGAATCTGTTTAATGACCAGTTAAAAACTACACATACCCGGACTTTTCGACCTTTAGACTTTTCGACGTTTCGACGTTTCGACGTTTTGTCCTTTCGTCCTTTTGTCTTTTCGTCCTTTTGTCTTTTCGTCCTTTTGTCTTTTCGTCCTTTTGTCTTTTTGTCTTTTTGTCCTTCACAAACACGTGTAACCCCCTAAGCAATGAATTTCCTGGCGCACTTGTATCTTTCCGGAAACGACAAGGACCTGATCGTGGGCAACTTTATTGCTGACATGGTCAAGGGCCGGAAAATCAATGGCTATGATACCGGGATTATCCGCGGGATACAGCTGCACCGCGAAATAGACCGTTTCACCGATGAGCACCCCGTGTTTTTACAGAGCAAGGAAAGGTTGCGTTCCAAATACCGCCTGTATGCCGGCGTGGTTGTGGACATGTATTACGATCACTTCCTCGCGGCCAACTGGTCGGAATATTCTGCCCTGAATCTCCATGAGTTTGTTTCGTGGGCTTATACAGTGCTGGAAAACAAGCTCGACATTCTACCTGAGCGTGCCCGGTTTGTACTTCCCTTCATGATCGAGCACAACTGGCTTGTCAACTATGCTGATCTCAGGAGCCTGGAGCGAAACTTTGGAGGGATGGCCCGCCGGACACCCTTTGAATCGGGTATGGAGCAGGCCGTAGAGGATCTCAGGCTGCATTATGGCAGTTTTGAAAAGGAATTTCAGATGTTTTTCCCTGAAATTGTTGCTTTCGTTGAAGGACAGGGAGTGCCCCTTGCGCATCATGCAAGAGGAAGGGACCAGGTCCGGGGCTGAGCGCTGTTATCACGCTTCCAGCGCTCATCGCTCAACACCCAATAATCATTCCCCTCTGTGTCAAAAAAAATTGTTCCCGATGTAGCGGGATCTTCGGCATGGGCGTTTGGCTTCGCCGGGCTCGCAATAGCCAATAGCCAAAAGCCTGCTTAGTCTAAACGCCCCGTTACCATAATCATCCCCCTGTGTGTCGAAAATCCTGTCATGGACGTTTCATCTTTTTGAAACCGGGACTGATTCACACCCAGAGGCTTCCCGGTTAATCTTCTTTGTTAGGCCTTTCCAGTCCGTAGCCTGATGTTTTGTCTTCGCGTTTCAGCAGGAAGGCAAACACAAAACCCACGAATCCAAGGAGTGAGAACACCAGCATGGCGTTGGTGTAGTCCAGGGGCTTAATGACCTCCATTTCAAAGTCTCCTTCCCGGATACCAAAGTAGTTTGCATTGGCATGTACAAGCCTGCCGTAGCCCATCGGGATCTCAAAGCTGCCGTCGTCTTCCAGGTAGAAGCGTATCCTCTCCTGCCAGATTTGCCTGTCTTCCGTGTTTGGGACGTCATGGTCCGGCATATCTGCTTCAGCAGGAGTGGCGTCGTAAACCTTGATCCTGCCCCGCATGGTGTTTCCAAAGAGGGTTGCGTGTTCTGCGCCTGCCGCTTCGGTGAAATAGCCTTCGCCATCAACAGCAAAGCCTCCGTCATAGATCATGATATCCTCTGACCGGCGTGTAACGATGATCCTTGCTTTGTATTCAGGCCCATCAACAAGAAATGAAAAATCGGCAAGCGATACTACGTCTCCTTCGCCGATCTGCAATTCAAACTGCCCCTGACTGTCGGTTTTTGTATGGTGTACCTCGCGCCATACTATGTCACCGCTTATGCTGTCGGCGAATACCGAGGCGTTTACATGCAGGGTCATGTCTTTTATAGCTTCCTGGTGCCTGTCGAGGTAGGTTCCCTGGTAGCGCATATCGTCCTGCTGCACCGCTGCAAACTGTGCGCTGCTTATTTCTGCCCGGTAGAAGGGATTTGACGAGTCGATGACCCATCCGATGACGATGGGAAATATCCAGAGGCCTATATTCTGCACCGAGAACATGAACCCGTAGGCGGTACCCAGTTTGCTCTGCCTCACGATTTTGGTTACGGCGGGCCACATTGCTGCGGGAACAAGGGAGAAGGCGATGCCAAGGAGTACGATAGGCACCCTGGGTTCAATATATGTTTTTGCGAACATCAGGTGGGCAATGATCAGCAAGGCGGAGCCAAGGTACATAAGGGTGGCGCTTTTGCCTTTGTTGTCGGTGATCCATCCGAACAGAGGTGTCAGCAGGATGGTCCCGTACATCAGGTAGGAAGTGACATCCCCCGCCAGCGCCCGGGGCATGGCAAACTTGTTCATCAGCAGGTCGGGGGCAAACTTCAGGAAAGGAAACACTGCCGAATAGAACGTTACACAGAGGATGGTAATATAAATAACCGAGCGATTGGTGACCAGGTCTTTCAGGTCCTGCCACCTGAACGCATCGTCGGGGTCTTTGAGGTCGATCTCCACTTCCCTGTCCACTTTGTAGTCCATCACCATATAGATCATAAAGGCCAGCAGTCCGGCCCACAGGATGATCACGCCAACCCATATGGCTGTGGTCCATTCGGGGTAGATAAGCCTGGGCGAGAGCGTAAACGCCAGTGCGGCTCCCAGCCGGCCCACGGCGAGGTTAAGCCCCAGGGCCAGGGCAAGCTCTTTGCCTTTGAACCACTTCACAATAACCTTCGAGAGCACTACTATGCTGGTCTCGGCCCCTAATCCGAAAATGAAAAAGCCCAGCGACATCATCTTCAACGCCGGCGAGTAAGAGGTAAGGAAGGAATCCATGAAGCTGTACCCGAAGCCCCCGTCCAGAAACATGTCGGAGGCGCCGTAAGCGGTAATGGTGCCGCCCAGGCCCATCAGGAAAATAAATGTAAAGCCTGTGATCCTTATACCGATGCGGTCCAGAATAATGCCGCCCAATACTGCCATTGCCAGAAACACATTAGGAATGGAGTACGCAGAAATGAAAAAGCCGTATTCTGTTGAGCTGAACCCGAGGTTCATCCGGATCAGGTCCGCCAGCGGCGCCAGCGCATCGTAAAAATAATAGTTGGTGGCCATGGCAAAACTAATGATGACCAGCACAATCCATCGCGCTGTTTTCGACTCGTGAAGCTTTTGCTTTATTTTTGCTACCATAGTTTTGTGTTTAGTGTGCTTTCTTCAGCGTTACAGTTGGTATGGGTTGCTCAATGCATCCTGTCTTAGGGGGATCATAGATGTTTTTTGATATCCAGCAGGAAAGAACGCATTTTCTCGAGCGACTTGATGATCTCAAGGTCTCTTCGCAGATCGCCGGGATTTTTGCTGATTTTTTCGCGGGCTCCTCTCAGAGTGTAGCCTCGCTCTTTTACGAGATGATAGATGATGTGGAAGTTGTCGACATCCTTTTGCGTGAAAAGCCTGTTTCCCTTTTTGTTCTTATGCGGCCGGATGATCTCGAATTGCTGCTCCCAATAACGAATAAGCGAAGTGTTGACATCAAACATCCTGGCCACTTCGCCAATGCTGTAATAGATTTTCCCGGGCTGGCTTTTCTTTGAATTCACTGTTTTATGGAAAAATTTATCAAAAATAAAAAAAAGAATCAGCTGCAAGAAATAAATGTTACCGGCCCGCGATATTTTGTATGTTGTTTATATTTGCTTCGTATTGTCTTGTTCCCACAGTACCGCACGGTGAGAGTTTATGCTTATGATTATGTCATTGTGGTTCAGGGAGTGGGCGTACCTGGCAGGCCACCCTTTTCCCCTGGAACGGCCAGGCGCTGAGCGAAGCACCCGGGCTGCACATCCAAATAAAATGATAAGCCATTGGTGTTGCATTGTTTCGGTGTTTGAGAAAATACGTTTGGTGGTTGATAGTCCGATTTTAGCGAATTTTTTACAGCATATGAGCGAATCACAGAGAAATGATAATGACTATACCCCATAAAACCATGAACATACGCGACGGAAAACAGGTTTCAGCTGCTGGCAAGCTGCTTTTGTGGCTTTTAATTGCCTCCGTTTCGTGTGTCGTTTCGCGGGAGACGGCGGCTCAGGACCGGGCCGGCGGAAGCATATATCAGCACGGCTTCTTTCGGATCGAGACTCCCGGTATTCAGCATGAGTTTCTCATGCCCGGGGTTTTGATGAGCCGCATGGAATGCCTGTCAAGGATTCCGGAAATTGCATTTTCCCTCTTGCCCGACACCGTTTATGAAACCACCCGGCAACTGATTCACCGCACCTACCATTATCAGAACGCTCTTAAACCGGGCACCCGGCTTATCACCGACTTTTATCGCGATATAGACGGGCTTCTGACATTCAGGGGAGGGTTTCGCCGCGACATGCCGGTGGCCGGATCCGTAAAGGGTGTTCCCCTGAACATTAGCAAACGCTGGGAGTATATTACCCGTTTTGACACCACAGAAACACAATATGGCAGGTGGGGCGGAGGGATGGGATGGACAGGCCAGCCCCTGCTGATCGCCTGGCCGGAAAAAATGCGCAGGGAGTTCAGCGCCCTGGACGGCAATTTTTTGAATAAAAAAGGTGGTGTCGAAATAATTGCAGGATCCCTTAGCGGGGATATTTATTTCCTTGACTTTGAGACAGGGCAGGAAACCAGGAGTGCCATCCATACGGGAAACCCGGTTAAAGGAACTCCCATGCTGGATCCACGCATGAACGGATTTTTATATATTGGCGATGGCGTACCGCATACGGACTCCTTCGGCATACACGTAATAGACCTCTACCGGCACGGGCCGGTGTATTTTTTTTCCGGCCACACCGACAGCAAGGCCTATCGGCTATGGGGTGCCTTCGACAGCAGTCCGCTTATCGCAGGGGATTACCTCTATTGGCCCGGAGAGAATGGGGTGTTGTATAAGTTCCTCGTAAAAGATCAGACCCTCTGGCTTGTTGCCAGGATGGTCTATTATGCGGGAGGAGAACAGGCAGCAGGTATCGAGTCGAGCCTTGCCGTCTATAAGAATTATGGCTATTTTGGAGATAACCACGGGAATATTATATGTGTGAACCTTTTGACGATGCAACCTGTCTGGTATTACAACAACCATGATGACACGGATGCAAGCATTGTTGTGGAAGAAGCTGAGGGCATTCCCTACCTGTACACTGCCACCCAGGTAGACCGCCAGGGCGACCGGGGTTACTCACGCTTCATAAAGCTAAACGGGCTCGATGGCAGTCTTTTGTGGGAAACCAAAATAGAAGCCTACCGGGTTGAACACTACGGAAGGGAGTTTGACGGCGGCATGTATGCCACCCCGCTCCTGGGCCGCAACAATGCATCGGGAAGGATTTATACAAACATCGCCCATACGGATGAGGAAGGAGGCGGTGAGCTCATAGCCCTGGATACAGGTACCGGGGAAATACTTTTTCGCACGGCCCTTGCCAGCTATAGCTGGTCATCTCCCGCCGGTCTGTATAACGAAGAAGGCGACTTGTTCATCTTTACCGGCGACTCCAACGGAAACGTTTACCTTATCTGCGGGGAAGAGGGGGAGGTGATCCGTCGCAAGCGGGTTGGCAGAAACTTTGAAGCTTCCCCTGCTGTCAGGGGCAACAGCGTAATTATTGGCTCACGGGGAAGGGAAATATACCGGCTGGATATTGAATAGGACCTCCGGGATAAGAGAATGATGCGGATTGCTGGTTTTTGGCCAGAAAAGTATACCCCTCTTTGAGGAGGGTAGGGTTTGCAGATTCCGGGAGGAGGGGGTATGCAGGCTACGACAGGGACTGGTTTACCCTGGAAGCGCGTTCGATGATAATTTCGAATTCTTCGGGGGTAAGGTCGTTGTAGAAATAGGGCACGGGATTTACCGTTCTGCCGTTGCGATGCACTTCGTAATGGAGGTGCGGTGCGGTGGAGGTGCCGGTGTCGCCTACGCGGCCGATGATCTCTCCACGTTTCACTTTCTGGCCTTCGCGCACTTCGATGGAACTCATATGCGCATAGCGGGTTTTGTACCCGTAGCCATGATCGATCTCTACCATAAGTCCGTAACCGTGGCGATTCCTTTCTGACCTTATCACCACGCCGCTGCCGGTGGCATAAATTGGAGTTCCGGTAGGTGCTGTGAAATCCACACCATGATGCATTCTCATGGTTTTGTATACGGGATGCATCCTCATGCCATACCCCGATGCGAGACGGTCGGTGCCGCGCGGGATGGGTATGATGGCAGGAATGGAAGCCAGCATGTCTGCCTTGTTGACAGCCATCGAGAACACTTCGTCGTATGACTTCGACTGTATGTAAAGCTTGCTGGCCAGCTGATCGATGCGTTGCATGGTCTGAGAGATCATCTTGCTGTTGTTGAAGCCTGAAAGGCGCATATACCTGTCGGTACCGCCAAAGGCCGCATCACGGACGGTACGCGGTATGGGGTCTGCTTCGAAGATAACCCTGTATATCTGATCGTCGCGCTCCTGGATGTCATCCAGCACAGTTCCAAGCATGTCAAGCCTGTCGTTGATCACCTCATGCTGTACCCTGAAATTCTCTACCTCACGCTTCAGCATCCTCTCCTTGGGTGTCTCAAAAAAAGTAAACCCTATAAACAGGACAACCAGGGAAACGATCAGTCCGGAAAGTGTTAAACGAAATAAAGATTTTAGCTTGTCGAGAAACGTTGGTTTGACCTTTTCAACGGCCAACGTCTTCGAATTAAAACGATAGTGAACTTTGCTCATATCGATTTCTTACTGTTGTAAGTCGTAAAAATGCTTCAATAAGATTGTGGTTTTACTGAAAAACCGGAGTTTCCGGCACACTGCACCATAGTACAAAACTAAAAAAAATGATTTAATTTTGCCTCTCAACGATAAAAAAAACATTGTTTTTTTATGAAATCCTCTGAGATCAGATCAGCCTTCTTGCGTTTTTTTGAAAAAAAGGGCCACGAAATATACAGGTCGGCACCCATGGTGGTAAAAAACGATCCAACGCTCATGTTTACCAACGCGGGTATGAACCAGTTCAAAGATATTTTCCTTGGGAACACCACCCCTGCGCACAAGCGTGTTGTCAACTCGCAAAAATGCCTCCGTGTATCGGGAAAACACAACGACCTTGAGGAGGTCGGCCACGACACCTATCACCATACCATGTTCGAGATGCTCGGCAACTGGAGCTTTGGTGATTACTTCAAGAAGGAGGCAATAGCCTATGCCTGGGAGCTTCTTACCGAAACATTCAACATTGAAAAAGACAGGCTGTATGCCACGGTATTTGAAGGTGCTGCTGAAGACGGACTGGAGGAGGACGCTGAAGCCTATGATCTCTGGAAGCCTTACCTGGATGAGTCGCATATACTTTACGGATCAAAAAAAGACAATTTCTGGGAGATGGGCGAGACGGGACCGTGCGGCCCCTGTTCTGAAATACATGTCGACATCCGCAGCGACGAGGAACGCAGGAAGGAGGATGGTGCCGGGCTTGTGAACCAGGATCATCCGCTGGTTATTGAGATATGGAACCTGGTGTTTATCGAGTACAACCGGATGTCTGACGGGAGCTTGAAACCTCTTCCATCCAAACATGTGGATACGGGAATGGGCTTTGAAAGGCTCTGTATGGTGCTGCAGGATAAGAAATCAAATTACGACACAGATGTCTTTCGGCCCTACATCACGGAGCTGGAGAGGCTCACCGGGATCACATACGGCGATGATCGGGATGCCGGTATAGCCATGCGTGTGGTTGCCGATCATTTACGTGCTGTCTCTTTTGCTATTGCCGACGGGGAACTTCCGTCAAACAACAAGGCAGGCTATGTGATCCGGCGCATCCTGAGAAGAGCCATCAGGTATGGCTACACGTTCCTGGGGCTAAAAGAACCTTTCGTAAACAAATTGGTGCCTGTGCTGGTGACCACTATGGGCGATGCCTTTTCCGAGTTAAAGGCACAGGAAGATTTGATCACCAGGGTAATAGCAGAGGAGGAACAAACCTTTCTCCGAACCCTTGATACGGGCATCCAAAAGTTTGAACAATACCTTCGGGAGCATCCCGGCAGCAAGGTCATCGACGGTGGTTTTGCTTTTGAGCTCTTCGACACCTATGGGTTTCCGGTAGACCTGACGGCACTCATGGCAAAAGAAAAAGGCCGTGAAGTGGATATGGAAGGCTTCGACCGGGGCATGGAGAAGCAAAAGTCGCGCAGCAGGGCAGCTGCATCTGTCGACACCCATGACTGGATCCAAAGGGTGGAAGGTCACCAGGAAGACACCCGCTTCCTGGGGTATGAGTCTCTCGAAGCCGAAGCCAGGGTGATAAAATACAGGAAGGCCAGCAACAAAGGGAAGGACATCTACCACGTGGTACTGGATCAGACGCCTTTTTATGCGGAGTCGGGAGGCCAGGTCGGCGACCGTGGCCACCTCCTTGCCGGGGGCGAAAAATTTCCTGTAACGGACACGCGTAAGGAGAACAATCTGACCATCCATGTGATGCCAAAGATCCCCGCAGAATGGCCTGAAAAAGTCACTGCCGTCGTAGACGGCGAAAAGCGAAAACTTACCGAAAACAACCATACCGCCACCCACCTTTTGCACTCGGCGCTGAAAACCGTGCTGGGAAGCCATGTGCAGCAAAAGGGCTCGCTTGTCGATGACTCGCGCCTGCGTTTCGATTTTTCTCATTTTGGAAAGATGTCCCCGGAGGAGATATATGCCGTGGAGAGCCTGGTCAATGAAAAGGTACGTGAGAATATCTCCATGCAGGAGCATCGCGAACTCAGCATGGAAGAGGCCGAAAAGATGGGTGCGGTGGCCCTTTTTGGTGAAAAATACGGTGAAAAGGTGCGTGTGGTGGCCTTTGACGATAAATTTTCTTCGGAGCTGTGCGGCGGTACGCACGTACAGGCTACCGGCCAGATCGGCTTGTTCACTATCGTCTCAGAAGGTGCTATAGCCGCCGGGATACGAAGGGTAGAGGCCGTGACGGGTAAAACCGCCGAAGAGCACTTGCGGGCCAGGCGCGAGGAGCTGCAAGCCCTGCATGAGTTGCTCGATCAGCCCAAAAACAGCGTGAAAGCCCTCACGCAGCTGCTGGAACAGCATCAGAGCATGAAAAAACAGCTGATCTCTCTTCAGCAACAGCAACTTAGTCGCCAGGTCGACGAGCTGGTGAGGGAAGCAGAGAACATTGACGGCATAAACTATATTGCCACCCGCGTTGATTTGGACGCCAAAGCCGCCAAGGACCTTGCTTTTCAGCTGAAGGGACGCATCGGCAACCTTTTCCTGGTGATAGCGCACCTGGCAGATAACAAGCCGGGCATCACGATCATGATCTCCGAAAACCTGGTAAAAGAGAAAGGCTTCCATGCCGGCAACCTTGTACGTGAACTGGCGCAACACATCAAAGGCGGCGGGGGAGGCCAGCCGTTTTTTGCCACTGCCGGAGGAAAAGACCCGGGTGGGCTTGACAAGGCCCTTCAGGAGAGCAGGAAACTGGTCACCGGATAGGCTATACCCCTGATAATTTCTATTTTCGACCTTATGGCTGCAGGTGCGGCCCGGGTACGGTTGGCCCTTATGCCGGCCTTGCAGCCCCGGGGTAAGATCTGCACAATGCAGCCCCCGGGCACCAAAATAATAACGCCCTGTCGAATTTCTGGTTGGCAACGCCCGCCCGCCCCCGGCATCCTGCAGCGTATCTGCCTGTAGCAGATGTCATACAATGCCGATGCCTTTTACCGGAACAACTACCATCGAAGGGAAGGCTATGCAGTTTGTTGCGTGAGAGACGATTAATGCCTTCTGCACGAGACAATGAAGGGGCAATACCTGCAGCTTTCTTCGTTTTCGGTTTGCAAAAACGGCCTGGAGGGATCCAGTATCTCTGTGAGCAACTTCCGGAGTGCTTCCTCGAAAAGGGAAAGATGGCCGGCCAGTATGATGCCTTTGCCCTCCGGGTGGGTGAGAGTCATCGGGCCGTTTGCCGGTGTCCGCGTTGAGACGATGCCCGGCTCCAGGCGTTCCTCTTCCGGATAGTTTTTGTGATAGAGCCAAGCATAACACAGCAGCTGGAAGCTTTTGGCTTTTGCCGGGTCCGTCAGCGGATCCGCCCAGTCTTTGAAGCTGAGTTCTCCCGGCTTTACCGTGCCTGTCTTGTAGTCAATGATACGCACCGCACCCCCTTTCCTGTCTATCCGGTCAGCAAGGCCCCTGATGGTCACCTCCCGCACACCGGGAGCACCGGGTACCGGCAATGCCGTTTTAAGGGACTCCTCTACCGAAAGTAAAGAAAGAGGCTGCCCTGCCGCAAGAGAAGACCTGATCTGCCGTTCTTCCGCCTTCAGCATATTATAGAGGTACCTTTTGGTAAGATGGTACAGGAGGAGGTTTTTCCCGGTGTCCATTTTCCCCCCGCTGTATTCTTTCTGAAAACATATCTCCGTGACCTTGCCGAGCTTATCCTCCATCTTCAGGATGTGTTCGGGTTTAATCACTCGGCCGGCAAGCGGGCGATACAATTCCTCCAGCACTCCGTGTATCACGCTGCCAAGGGTGCGTGCCTCCATGGTTTCTTCCACGCTGTCGGTCTCTTCAATACCTGCCACCCGCTCGAAATAATAGTGGAGCGGACAATTGATATACCTTGACAAGGCCGATGGAGAGAATCCTTTCGTGGCAATTTCCCCCAGTTTTTGCAGAATATCGGGTGTTTTTTCAATCATGATGTCAGCCGGCTTCGGCTCAGCGGGCGGGGGAAGCGACACAATTTCCTCGCTGACCTTTATCCCGGGGTTGCAGGCCGGTAATTCATACTGCAGCTGTGTGATAAAACGGCTTTTTTCGCTGCTCCCCATGTCCTGGGTCTGGGTGTTGTATACCAGGGAAACGTTTTCTGCCCGCTGCAACAGGCGATAAAAGTGATAGGCAAAGATCGCATCCTGATCGTGGTAGAGCCGCATCCCGAAGCTTTTCTTAACATCGTAGGGGATCAGCGAATGGCTGACTTTGGCTTGCGGGAGAATATCCTCGTTAACCGATAGGATCAGTACATTTTTGAAATCAAGTCCTCTTGTTTCCAGCATTCCCATGACCTGAAGCCCTGCCAGCGGCTCTCCCGTAAAGGGAAGTCTCACTTCCGATGCGGTCTGGCGGAAAAGCCGGTATAGCGTACTGCCCTTCAGAAGGAAAGGGAAGCGCACAATGAAGTCCTGCATCTGCCTGAACATTTTGGCAAAGTGATACAGCGACTCAAAATCAGCAAAAAACGGGGTTTTTACGATGTCCCGGCCCTCCCTGGCGGCTTTTTCCCTCAGCAACCGGTCAAAACGTGCCGTCATCCCGGTCAACAGAGTGAAGATGCCGGATGAGTCAGCGTTCCAGTCGGTGGCAAGAAAGGAAAAGGCATCTCTGAAGCCCCGGTTGTCTTTGGCCAGCCCGCAGAGGTCTTCCCAGCTGCAATAGCTGAGATTGGAGCTGCTGATGGCGTTCAGAAGCTCAACAGACCAACTCCTGCCTTTCTCTGCATGCCAGAGGAGCATGGCCATGCTGTGCGAAAAAAAGCGCCGCAGGTCCTTATGGTGATAGGCATGGCCACCTTTTGCGGATGAGGATCGCAACGCATTCAGCTGCAGCTTGAAAAGGCTGTCGAAAAACTCAAACATGTTGGTTTTGGAGAGGGGGTATCCCATGGTAACGTTAACGCTGCTGATCGATTCGGGCAGCGCGTTAAGCAAGGGGATAAGAAGGTTCTCGTTGGCAAGCACCACCGCCGTGTTGTCATCCGCTGTGAGGCCTTCACCCCTTTTTAAAAGATTGCCTGCCAGGCGAGCCTGGTTAACCTGCCTGGCCACACCGTATATCCTGATGTTTTTGCTTCCGCTGCCAAAATAGTCCTTGTCCCTGTATGCGTTCTGCAGGCCGAATTTTGCGCTGTACTTGCGTATAAACCGCCCGGCTTCGTGCATGGGGTCGCTGGCATAGAAGGGGTCGGCATCGATGCGGTAACTTGCTTTGCCCTGTTTGAGGAGGCTGCTGACGACAGTCTCTTCCGCCCGGGTAAGGGCATTGAAACCGGTAAAGATCACCTTTTGCCACTCAAGGTTTGCTTCACCCGAACTCACGAGCTGTGCAGCCCTTCTTGATGAGAGGCCCTGCCATGCCATCTCCTTGCCGGTAAGAAGGGTGGCCAGCTCATTATGGTATGTTTTCAGCTTTTCAAGGAAGCCCAGGTATTTTTTCTGAAACGAGGTCAGCTCGCTGCCATCAGGGTTCCATGTGTCAATATATCGTGCGCTTACCAGGTGGTCGTATATCTTATCGCGATCGGCCAGGGCGTGATCGATATCGTCAAAGTCGCGCAGCACGGCGGGAGCCCACGAAAAAAAGCTGTCCGCTTCTTCTGCCTTTTCTTTCTCAATGTCTTTATAGACCTGGTAAAATTCCAGCATCAGGTGAAGCTTGTCGCAGATGGTGTATCCTGTAATGCGGTTGATGAAGTCTTCTATGCTGAACATGTCGGGTGCCCATACCGGCTCCTTTATTCGCCCTGCCAGGTATTTCCTGAGAAAAAGCCCTGCCCGGCGGTTGGGTGTTACGATGCAGATCTCACCGGTTTGTCCGGGATAGTTTTCGAGGATGTCATCAATGATCTCTTGCAGAAAGGCAGCCATACGGTTATATTTATGATCCGGGATTTGTGTTGCTGGCCATGCGTCCGGCCTTACGGAGGTTCTCCGGGCTTCCGATGTCGATCCACCCTTCCGGGCTGTGCTCGTAACAGAGGATCCTGTGATCTGCTGCCAGGCGGAGATAAGCTTCGGTGATGGGAAAAGGGCCTGTTTCATGCAACAGTTGCAGCATGCGCGGAGACACCAGGTGGATGCCGCTGAATGCCCGCTTGTCCAGGTCTCCTGCAAGGGCCTCTTTTGCCATGATGCGCTGGCCGGTTTTTTCATTCGTCCAGCCTGCCAGCTCATTGCCATCCCAGAGAAAATACCTTGAGGAGGGCCTGTTGCTGACAGCCAGGGTGGCTAAGGCTTTTTTTTGTTGATGGTATTCGCGCATTTCTTCCAGGTCGAGGGTACAGAGGACGTCGGCGTTGTACAGTATGATGTCCTGGCCGCCACTGAGCAGCGGGGATGCCTTTTTCAGTCCGCCCCCTGTGTCAAGAAGCGCATCTGACTCGTCGGATACCCTGAAGGTCGCCCCGGGGAAATCGAGGGCTTCAATAAAACGGCGCATCTGCCCGGCGTGGTGGTGGATGTTGATCACAAAAAAACGTACGCCCGCGCCCAGGAGTTTTTCGATGACCCGCAGCAGCATTTCCTTGCCGCCCACTTTTACCAGCGCCTTGGGGGTATGGTCGGTTACCGGCTTCAGGCGCGACCCGCGGCCGGCAGCAAAGATCATGGCTTTCAGATGCGATGCAGGATCAGGCATAACTAAAGTTTCGAGGGTGGACCAGCCTCAGGCCCAGTTGTCTTCTTCAAAATGCTGTACCACCACATGAATGTCTCTTATGTGGCTGAGTTTTTTTGCCAGTTGTTCGGCACAAAATACAGACCGGTGCTGGCCCCCGGTGCATCCAAAACATACGGCCAGGCTTGTAAAACCCCGTCTCAGGTAGGTTTTTACTGTCTGGTCGGTGAGTTTACCGGCCGACTCCAGGAAACGAAGCACCTCCTCGCTGTTTTGCAGGTATTCAATCACCTCCGGGTCTTTCCCGCTAAGGTTTTTATAGGCTTCTTCCCGTCCGGGGTTAGGCAGTGAGCGGCAGTCGAACACGAAACCACCGCCGTTGCCGCTGTTGTCGGCGGGAATCCCCTTCTTATAGGAAAAACTGCATATCCGAACAGTAAGCCCGTCGTCGGGCGGGGGCGCTATCTCCTGTTCATCACTCTTAACCCCCGGCATGGGCCGCTTATCAATAAGTTGATCTATGAGGTCTCCCAGGTGCGGAAGGTTGCCGGGCAAAAGGCCCTTCTCCCTGAGCCAGGCCAGGTTATTGTAAGCATAAGGAACGCTTTTCAGGAAGAAGCTTTTCTTCTCATACCCACCTCTGAAGCCGTAGGTGCCCAACGCCTGCAGGATACGCATCAGAACAAAGTAATAAAACCCTTCCAAAAAATTCTGTTTCGAAAACCCTTTTCTCCCCTTCATGATGCCGAGGTAATAGTCAAGAAGCTCTTCTCTCTGGTGAAAGGGAATGTTGGCTTTTGCATCGAAGAGCAGGGATGCCATGTCGTAGGCAGGCGGCCCTTTGCGCCCTCCCTGGTAATCAATAAAAAAAGGCTTGCCGTCTGCAATCATGATGTTCCTCGACTGGAAGTCGCGGTACATGAAGGTTTTGGCTGACTTGCCGGTGAGCATGGCAGTGAAGGAGCGGAAATCGTCCTCCAGCAGTTGCTCGTCGAAAAGGAGGCCGCTGGTTTTCAGAAAGTAGTATTTGAAATAGTTGAGATCCCACATTACCGACTGGTGGTCGAAGGCCTGCCTGGGGTAACAAACAGAAAAGTCGATATGCCGGGGTGCATCAAACTGAAAAGCACCGAGATGCTCGATGGCCTGTTTGTAAAGCAGCATAATGCTTTCATGCAATGTGCTGGTATTACCGTTTTCAGGCAGCAGGGAAAACAGGGTGGTGTCGCCCAGGTCGGTGACAAGATAAGCCAGTTGGTCTTCTGATACGGCCAGGATGTGTGGTACGGGCAGCTTCGTTTTCACAAAAGCCCTGGTTAATTCAATAAACGCATTGTTTTCGCGCTTGTACGGATTGTAAGCGCCTATCACGCTCTTCCCTTCGCTGGTAATGCGGAAATACTTCCGGTTTGATGCCGTAAGCGGTAAAGCCTTTACCTCATCCGGTGTTTTTCCTTTCCAATCATAGAAAAGTCCAACAACTTGCTGTTCAGGGTTGTTCTCCATAGTATGCTTAGCCTTTTGCACAAAAATACGTTTAATTGAATGAAAAATCCTATTTTTGTTTTGGTTAATCACGCTTTACGCGTGTGAGGTTTGGGGTTTGAAGCTGGCGGACCTATCGGTTCTCCGGCCTTTCAACAAATCCATAAAAAGCTGAAATACAAACATCTGTAAAATCATACCACATGGAAAAAGAAGGCATAACAGACATTTTAAAGCAGGCCATACTAATGGAGCACAGGGGTAAGGCCTTGTACGAACAGGTTGCTGCACAGACGGAGAACGAAGATGTTCGGAAGATCTTCAATGTGATGGCAGAGGAGGAGCAAACGCACATCGACTTTCTGCAGAAGCAGATGAAGCATTACAGCAAGGAGGGCCGTTTCGATGTAAATGAGCTGGAGAAGGTCCCCGGGCATGAAGCCATTGCCAATACCATCCTGACCGATAAGATGGTACAGGACATCTCCGGATCCGGATTTGAGGCAGCGGCCATATCCGCAGCCATTGACATGGAGAACAAGTCGGTGGAAGCCTACTCGAAAAGGGCGAAGGAGACCGATGACCCCAATGAAAAGGAATTGTTTGAGTGGCTGGCCAACTGGGAAAAAGGGCACCACAAGCTGCTCATTGAGCTTAACGAACAGTTGACAGAGAAGATCTGGTACGACCATAATTTCTGGCCCTTCTGACCAATGCTGCTGCTTTGCAGCTGTTTGTCAGCTGAAACAGCCCGGTAACCGCTGATCATTGTTCCTGCGGGTTTGGCAGGAAGGGTGCTGTGGCACCAGGGCGCATTTTTTTGGGTCTTTTTTTCATTTAAACGGCATTGCCATGAAGGCATCCAACGTAACAAAGGTTACAACGCATGTGTTGCAGGAGATGAAACTGCGCCAGGAGAAGATCTCCATGCTCACGGCGTATGATTATTCTATGGCGCGGATCGTGGACGGCGCCGGGATTGACGTGATCCTGGTGGGTGATTCTGCCGCCAATGTTATGGCGGGATATAAGACCACGCTGCCCATTACCCTGAACGAAATGATTTATCATGCCAGCTCGGTAATGCGTGCTGTAAAGCGCGCCCTGGTCGTCGTTGACCTGCCTTTTGGCACCTACCAGGGCAACAGCAGGGAGGCTTTGTTATCTGCCATTCGCATTATGAAAGAGTCTAATGCCAACGCGGTGAAGCTGGAGGGAGGCAAGGAGATCATCGAGTCGGTTGATCGTATCCTTTCGGCGGGTATCCCGGTGATGGGCCATCTTGGCCTCACGCCGCAATCGATAAACAAGTTTGGCACCTATGTGGTGCGTGCCACCCAGGAGGAGGAGGCGAAAAAGCTGGTTGAAGATGCTCATCTTCTTGCGGAGGCGGGATGTTTTTCACTTGTTCTCGAGAAAATCCCTGCCGTACTTGCCGAAAAGGTCACCCGTGAGATCAGTATACCTACTATCGGCATCGGGGCGGGCAGCAAAGTGGATGGCCAGGTGCTCGTAATCCATGATATGCTGGGTATCAACCAGGACTTTTCTCCCCGCTTTCTTCGCCGGTATCATAATTTGTATGAAGAGATCAACAATGCCGTTGCGTCGTACATCACCGATGTGAAAAATCTGAGTTTTCCCAACGAAAAAGAACAATACTAAGCTGCTTGGTATGGCACCACAGGCGATGCGTTTTTCAGACAGGGTATTGTTTGAAGACAACCATCTGCTTGTTGTAAACAAGATGCCTTCGGAGATCGTTCAGGGCGACAAGACCGGCGACGTGCCGCTTGTCGATGAGGCCCGGAGCTATATCGGGAAAAAATACAACAAGCCCGGCGATGTTTTTCTGGGTGTCGTTCACCGGATCGACAGGCCCGTGAGCGGTGTGGTGATATTTGCGCGTACCTCCAAGGCCCTCGCCCGCATGAATGCTTTGCTCAGGGACAAACGCATCAGAAAATCCTATCTTGCCGTGGTAAAGAACAAACCTCCCCAAACCTCGGGCAAGCTGGTAGATTACCTGGTAAAAAACGAAAATCAGAACAAATCTTATGTTGTTGAAGAAAGCAGGCCAGGTGCCAGGAAGGCTGAACTTGTCTATCAGCTTGCAGGCAGGAGCGACCGCTACTACCTGTTGGAGGTAGAGCTCCTCACCGGCCGCCACCACCAGATACGGGTGCAGCTGGCATCTGCCGGGTGCCCTATCAAAGGGGACGTCAAATACGGGTATGACAGGCCTAACCGCGATGCCAGCATCCACTTGCATGCCCGGTCTGTCGAATTTGAGCACCCGGTGCGCAGGCAGGATCTGAAGATCACAGCTCCCTTCCCACCGCACGACAGGCTGTGGCAGCATTTTTCGCGACAAAAAGACCGCTAGTATGACAGGCACAGCCGCGCCAGACAAGATCATAAACAGGGCTTATATGCCGGCTCTCACCAGGCCTCCGGCCGTGAGCCGGTATCGCCTGGTCATCCTTTTTTTGTCTGTATGGATGCTGCATTCCTTTGATGCCAGGGGGCAGTATTATTTACGGGGCCAGGATCCCGCAGGCATCAACTGGAAACAGATCCACACACCTCATTTCCGTTTGATCTTCCCGGAGGACTTTACAGACAGGGCTTTGTATGTTGCAGATATCCTGGAGTACAGCTATGAGCCGGTGTCTGCATCTCTCGGGCACTTGCCCCGCAGGGTGCCTGTTATCCTGCACAACCGCACGGTCGTCCCGAATGGCTTTGTCAGCTGGGCTCCCTCGCGCATAGAAATGTTTTCCAATCCCCCGGCGGGCAACGATCCCCACGGATGGCTTGAGAGGCTGGCGGTGCATGAGTACCGGCACGTGGTCCAGGTCGACAAGCTGAACCAGGGTGCTGTCGGCCTTGCCTCCCGCATTTTCGGAGAGCACGCTACGGGACTGGCAACAGGGTTGTTCACGCACCAGTGGTTCCTTGAAGGAGATGCCGTGGCGGCGGAAACGGCATTCACCCACGGGGGCAGGGGCCGCCTTCCCTCCTTTGAAAGGGGCCTGCGCGCGCAGGTGCTGGAAAAAGAAGTGTATTCCTACGATAAAGCCACCCTGGGGTCCTTTGCCGACCACGTGCCGAACCACTATGAGCTGGGATATCAGCTAACCGCTTCAGGTAGAATTTTTTACGGAAAGGGGATCTGGGATGACGTACTTGACTATATCACCCGGCGGCCGCATACCATCACGCCCTTCTCTTTCGGGTTACGCGAACATGCCGGACTGTCGGTGCGCGAGCACTACGACTCCACTATCTCGATGCTTCGGTCTGCCTGGAAGCGGCAATACGAAAGCCATGACTATACCCCCGTGCAGGCCATCAACGGGGAAAAGGAGATCTATACCCATTACCGGCCCATGGCGTTTTTGGATGGCTCCAGCCTCCTGGCACTCAGGAGCGGGCTGGGGGATATCCCGCGGATCATAAGCCTGACAGATGACGGAGAAGAGGAAGTGTTGTTCACACCGGGTCCCATGCACGGCGACCGCTTTTCCCTCGGCGATTCCCTGCTGGCCTGGACGGAGATCCGCCAGGACCCCCGCTGGCATCACCGCAGCTGGTCGGAGGTATATACGTGGGACCGGAATGAGCAGCGCGCCAGGCGGATTACCCGTCGAACGCGCTATTTCTCCGCCGCGGTATCGCCCTGCGACTCCATGATAGCAGTTGCGGAGGTAAGCGCGGATAATACCTATTCGCTGGTGGTCATTGACGCACAGTCCGGAAAGGAGCAATTTCGTATCAGCGACCCGGGTAATGCCTATATAATGCATCCCGAATGGCATCCCGGCAAGGACCGTATCGTAGCTGTTGCCCAGGATGAAGGGGGAAAGCGTATCGTACTGGCCGACATCCCGGCAAAAAGCATGCACACTGTTTTCGATGCCGGCCATACAGAAATATCGCGGCCGCGCTTTACAGATCCCGAAACCATAGTTTTTAACGGGGCCTTCTCAGGTATTGACAACATATATGTATTGGCGCTTCCCGGCGGGGACGTGGAAAAGATTGTATCCTCGCGCTTTGGTGCATATGACCTGCTATACGACGCGGGCACAGGCCGGTATGCGTGGTCGGATTATACTGCAACGGGGTTTCAGGCGGTGCTCCATGAGGGCAAACCCGGAAACGGAACGCCCCTCCCGGAGATACAAAACCATGCTGTGAACTTTTACCGTCGCCTTGTTGACCAGGAAGACGGCACAGTGGTATCTGAGTCGAATATCCCCAGGCACGATCACGAGGTCAGCAATTACAGCAGGCTCCTGAACTTGTTTCGTTTTCACAGCTGGGGTCCCTTTACCGTGGATGTGGCAAGCCAGGATGTGATGCCCGGCGTTTCTGTTTTTTCTCAGAATGACCTGAGCACCTCCCTGTTGTCGGCCGGCTACGAATACGATATCAACGAGCGTCTGGGGAAATACTATGCTGATTTCAGCTATATGGGATGGTACCCTGTGTTGGATCTGAGGGCGGAAACAGGTTTGCGCCGTGCGTATTATATTGAAGAGAATGCAGAAGACGAGCTTATTCCTTTTCTTTTCAGGGAGAGGTCTCTGCGGGCAGGTTTCCAGGTGCCTCTTCAGTTTAGCCGCGGGGCTTTCCTTTACGGGGTCAATCCGGCGGCGTCGGTCCGCATGCTTGCGGCAGGCCGCGATGAGGAAACACCGGTCTTTTTCGAGGGATTCAGGATCTATCCTTTGGAATACAGGCTTATGGCCTATTGGCAGCAGAGAAGGGTTCCCCGCGACCTGCGTCCCCGGTGGGGCCAGGTGCTTGGCATGCAATACCGCCACACTCCCCTGAGGGAGGAAGACATGGGGTCCGTGCTATCTGTCAGGCTTACCGGCTTCTTCCCCGGAATTGCCAGGCACCACAGCCTTCGCCTGTCGGCGGGATGGCAGGAACAAAGAGAGGGGACGGCTCCGCTCTATCGCTTTCCGGACCTGATAAACTACCCCCGGGGGTTTCGCAGTTACTACGACAAAAACCTGCAGGTGCTGTCTGCCGATTACGCCTTTCCCCTGCTATATCCTGAGTGGACCGTGCCCTATGCGTTTTATGTAAAACGGCTTCATCTCAACATCTTTGGCGACTACGCGGATGCCTCGCGATTTGTGGTAACAGAGCAGGGTGAAACAGATACGATGGATGTCTCCATGTATTCGATCGGCGCCGACCTGGTGGCCAACATGCACATCCTGGGCATCTTTACGCCTGTCGAGATGGGGCTGCGCACGATCTACATGCCTGAAAAAGAGGAGTGGGCCTTCCGCCTGCTGTTTTCGGTGAGCCTCTGACAGTTGTAGGCCTCTGACAGTTGTAGGCCTCAGACAGTTGTAGGCCTCTGACATTACATCCCTCGGTTCAATGCCGGTGCCGGCCCCGCATCTGCACTTCAAATCCCAAATCGCTCCGCACCCGGGACTTTACCCTGTGATTTTCCCCGGGACTTTACCCTGTGTTTTACCCATGACTTTACCCGGTGCCGGCCCCGCATCTGCACTTCAAATCCCAAATCGCTCCGCACCCGGGACTTTATCCGGGATTTTCCTGTGATTTTTCCCGGGACTTTACCCTGAGTTTCACCCAGGACTTTACCCGGGATTTTACCCGGTGCCGGCCCCGAATCAGAAAGGGCTGTCAAAGTCCCTGAAAAGCATTGCTTCCTTGTCTTTTTCGGAGAGGATGGGCGTATCCGTACCCCAGTCTATTCCGAGTTCCGGGTCGTTCCAACGGATGCTGCGTTCTGATCCCCTGTTATAATAGCGGGAGCATTTGTAAAAAAACACCGTGTCGTCTTCCAGGGTCCGGAACCCGTGTGCAAAGCCCTCGGGGATATACAGCATGAAATGGTTTGTTTCGGAGAGTTCTGCTGAGAAATGCTGTCCGTAGGTAGGCTCACCCTTGCGGAGGTCCACCACCACATCCAGCACGGCCCCCCTTACGACCCTGACGAGCTTGGCCTGGGCATGCGGGGGCACCTGGAAATGCAGGCCGCGAACTACATTGGCAACAGACCCCGACTGGTTGTCCTGTACAAAGGCAGTGGGGATCCCGGCATCCGACCATTGCTTTTCATTCCAGGCCTCAAAGAAATAGCCTCTTTGGTCTGCAAACACCCTGGTTTTGATGAGGTAAAGGCCGGAGAAAGGGGTGGGAGTGAGGAGCATGGCAAGGTATTTTGTTGGATGTGTCTTTTTGGTCTGCCAAAGTATTTACGCACCTTTGCTGTTATTATGCGGCAAAGGGAACCAATTCGATTGGATGTTTTAAGATAGCGCATGCAGGTAAAAGCCGGCATGCGCCAGGAATCCGTTTTTCTTACATGTGGATGACTTCGCCGTAGGCTGCGGCGGCGGCTTCCATGATTGCTTCCGACATGGTCGGGTGGGGGTGGACCGCCTTGATCATCTCGTGGCCTGTGGTCTCCAGCTTGCGTGCTACCACTGCTTCGGCGATCATCTCGGTCACATTGGCACCTATCATGTGCACGCCCAGCAGTTCTCCGTACTTTGCGTCGAAGATGACTTTCACGAAGCCGTCTTTTGCACCTGCGGCGCTGGCTTTCCCGGAAGCCGAGAAGGGGAATTTGCCCACCTTCAGGTCGTAGCCGGCCTCTTTGGCAGCTTTTTCTGTATAGCCCACCGAGGCTACTTCGGGAGAGCTGTAGGTACAGCCCGGGACGTTGTTGTAATCCAGGGGTTCCGGATTCCCGCCGGCAATTTTTTCCACGCAGATGATGCCTTCGGCCGATGCCACATGAGCAAGCGCAGGCCCGGGGATCACGTCACCAATGGCGTATACTCCATCCACGTTGGTCCTGTAGAACTCATCCACCTTGATTTTGCCATTTTCCGTGTTGATGCCGGTTTCCTCCAGGCCAATCCCTTCAATGTTTGCGGCAATGCCAACGGCAGAGAGCACCACATCGGCCTCAACAGTTTCTTCGCCTTTTTTGGTTTTAACCAGCACCTTGCATTTTTTCCCGCTGGTATCTACTGACTCTACCGAGCTGTTGGTCATAACCTTTATCTTCGCCTTCTTGAAGGTCCTCTCCAGCTGCTTCGAAACTTCCTCGTCTTCGAGGGGCAAAAGGTTGGGCATAAACTCCACCAGGGTCACCTTCGTGCCAATGGCGTTATAGAAATAGGCAAATTCGGTGCCGATTGCGCCCGAGCCTACCACTACCATGGACTCCGGCTGTTTGTCGAGCACCATGGCTTCCCGGTACCCGATAATTTTTTTGCCATCCTGCTTAAGATTGTCGAGCTGCCTGCTGCGGGAGCCTGTGGCGATCAGTATATGTTTCGCCTCGTATTCTTTTGTTTTTTCATCTTCTCCGGTAACGGCCATTTTCTTCCCGGGCAGTATTTTCCCATGTCCGGCGATATGATCTATTTTATTCTTTTTAAAAAGAAACTGGATGCCTTTGCTCATGCCTGCTGCCACATCACGACTCCGTTTCACCATGTCGGCAAGCTTTGCTTTCGGTGTGCCTTCAAAGGAAACGCCGTAATCGGATGCATGATTCAGGTATTCGAAAACCTGTGCGCTTTTGAGCAGGGCTTTGGTAGGGATGCAACCCCAGTTGAGGCATACCCCTCCGAGTTCGGCCTTTTCCACAACGCCTACCTTCATGCCGAGCTGCGAGGCCCTGATGGCCGCAACATATCCGCCCGGCCCGCTTCCTAAAACTATCAAATCGTATTTCATCTCACTATGGGTTTAATTAATGATAACTGAAATCAGTGGTCGGTCCCAACATGCCTGTTTTCCACAAGGTCAAACAAATGTAAACAATTTAATTACGGAATACCAGTTGTTTTTCATCCCGTCAGACCGTAATACTAACATAATTTTCTGTACTCTTGTTCATCATTTCCATCGACCGGCAACTGCCTGCCTGTCAGTCTCCCGGGGCAAACACCAGCATATATTCGTCCAGCGTTTCATACAAAAGGGTATAAACCTTATGGGTGTCTCCGGTGTTAATATGGCCGGTGATCCTGCCGTTGCCGCTATATGCGAAGTCATCTATATGCAGGTGTTTGCTGAAGTGAAGCCCTTTTTTACCATACAATTTGTAAAGAGCTTCTTTTGCGCACCAGATCACGTATAGGCTTTCCCTGACAGCTGAGGGAAAGCGGTACTCTTGTTCTTTTTCCGTAAGGAATTTGTGCGAGAGGTTGAGGATTTTGTCTTTCATGCATTCGATATCGATGCCTACGTGACGGGTCTCGCTTACTATCAGGGTGGCAAATTTGCCGGAGTGGGCAACGGAAATATGGCCGGCGCCGTTATCCAGCCAGGGTTTACCATATCCGTCATAGGATATGCCCGACACGTGGCTGGCGGGCAGGAGCTCGGGCAGCAGCAGGCGGTAGCTGAGCCAGTGTTTTTTGCGGGTTTCTGACTGCAAGAGCTTGTAGTATTCCTGCTCGGCCGGCGACAGGCGCAGCATGTCCAGCAGTTCACCTGTTGTCTCGGTGATTTCCCAGACTCCGAGCCTGGCATGGTGCATGTTTTTTTTCAGATAAAGCGGCATACGGTTTTGGTTGCAGGCAGTGCGTGATTTGCCGGTGGCTATCAGCAGCTTTGAAAACGGAAGATCCGCTATTTTTATAGTATCTTTGCAAAAATAACAATAAAGACGACAGAATATGGAAAAGGTTATGACAAAGAAAAAAGCAGATTATAAGATCCGTGACATATCCCTGGCGGATTTTGGGCGCCGGGAAATTGCCATTGCTGAGAAAGAGATGCCGGGGTTGATGGCGATCCGTGAAAAGTATGCGGAGCAGAAGCCTCTTGCCGGTGCGAGGGTGACGGGTTCGCTGCACATGACTGTTCAGACGGCGGTGTTGATAGAGACCCTTGTTGCCCTGGGTGCCGATGTGCGATGGGCCAGCTGCAATATTTTTTCCACGCAGGATCATGCGGCAGCCGCGATGGTTGAGGCCGGCGTACCGGTTTTTGCATGGAAGGGTGAAACCCTGGAAGAGTATTGGTGGTGCACCAACCAGGCCCTTACCTTCCCCGGTGGCGAAGGCCCGCACCTCATAGTGGATGATGGCGGCGACGCTACCCTCTTGCTTCATAAGGGCTACCAGGCCGAAAAAGACTCGTCGCTGCTCAGCCTGGAACCTTCCAACAGGGAAGAGGCCATCGTACAGGACCTTATCCGCAGCCTGCATGCCGAAGACCCCAACAAATGGCAGCGTGTAGCTGAAAGCCTGAAGGGGATCTCTGAAGAGACCACTACCGGCGTGCACAGGCTCTACCAGATGCTGGAAACCGGTGAGCTTCTTGTCCCCGCTATCAACGTGAACGACTCGGTCACAAAATCCAAGTTCGACAACCTCTATGGCTGCCGGGAAAGCCTTGCCGACGGCCTTAAGCGTGCTACGGACGTAATGATTGCCGGAAAAGTGGTTGTGGTTGCCGGGTATGGCGACGTGGGCAAAGGCTGTGCACAGTCGATGCGCAGTTACGGCGCACGGGTTATCGTAACCGAGATCGACCCCATTTGCGCCCTTCAGGCCGCCATGGAAGGCTTCGAAGTGAAAACTATGGAAGAGGCTCTTGACGAAGGAAATATTTTTGTCACCGCCACCGGCAACAAGGACGTTATCACCGCTGAGCACATGGCCGCCATGAAAGACCAGTCTATCGTGTGCAACATAGGCCATTTCGACAACGAGATACAGGTCGAACAGCTCGAAGCATGGGAAGGTATCAGGAAAGAGAACATCAAACCCCAGGTGGATAAATTCATTTTCCCTGACGGGCACGAGATCTTTCTGCTTGCCGAAGGCCGCCTGGTGAACCTGGGCTGTGCCACCGGACACCCCTCCTTTGTGATGAGCAACAGCTTTACCAACCAGGTGCTGGCACAAATGGACCTGTGGCAGAAAGACTATGAGCTGGGAGTGTATACCCTTCCCAAGCACCTGGACGAAGAAGTGGCACGGCTTCACCTTGAGAAAATCGGTGTCCGCCTTACCGAACTCACCGAAGAACAGGCGGCCTATATTGGGGTAAAAAAGGAAGGGCCGTTTAAGCCTGACTACTACCGGTACTAAAAGTAGCCGCTAATTGCTGATCCGCAACCTGTTGGTCGAAGGAGAGAAGACAGCCCGGTATTCCTTGAGCGGGAATTGCGCATTGCCCTCTACCACGGTGCCGTCGAGCAAAAGAAAAGTAGACCCACAACAAGGGTCTGTGGCGTACCAGGAGTTATCCGGGTCGATGCTTACCTTGCAGTTGTGCGGGTCGCACGGACATGCCCTGTCAAACGCCCTGAATTCATCCATTGACACCCTGAACACAACGATCCCGCGATAACCTCCTGCCTCATCGGCTGAAAACTGATGAGAGGATCCGGGTGCGCTCAGGTTGTAGTGAATGACGTTAAACTCAAACCTTACATGCACGTAAGGCACAGGGTGCTCCCTGCTGTCATCGCACGAAACCGCAAGGAACAATGCAACAAAGATCAGGATAAGCGTGTTATATTTGTATTGTTTCATGAAAG
>SL_5KL_010_SEDDRAFT_10000401_pt1 | contig 27607 bp, 23 predicted proteins | sample SodLakKL_010_SED_FD_9118 | JGI IMG/M metagenome (IMG submission 9118) | reverse complement strand
TTGTATGACATGGGATGGCGAGGTGGCGTATTCTTCGTCGACGATAACTTCATCGGCAACAGGCGGAAACTGAAGTCGGAGATCCTGCCTGCAGTTATCAGGTGGATGGAAGACAGAGGACGCCCATTCACGTTCTTCATGGAAGCATCCATAAACCTTGCTGATGACGATGAGCTAATGCGCCTGATGGCTGCGGCGGGATTCGACATGGTATTCGTGGGCATCGAAAGCCCGAATGAGGAGAGCCTGGTCGAATGCAACAAGTCGCACAATAACAAGCGCGACCTGCTGGCCGCCGTCAAGAAGATGCAGAACTACGGGTTGCAGGTGCAGGGAGGGTTCATCGTCGGGTTTGATAGCGACCCGCTTTCCATCTTCAAAAGCCAGATCGACTTCATTCAGAAGAGTGGAATCGTCACTGCTATGGTTGGTCTGCTGAATGCTCCTCCAGGGACAAGACTGTATAAACGTCTGAAGAAGGAGAACCGTATACTTTCCGTGGGTTCCGGTGATAACACAGATGGGTCGACCAACCTGGTACCCAAAATGGGTCGCGACATACTTGTTAATGGATACAAGCATGTGGTGGATACGATCTACGCCCCGAAGCAACACTATGCGCGTATCAGGACCTTTCTAAGGGAATACAGACCCGGCAACAAGGGGAAGTTCAGGATCTCTCCTGTGTATCTAACAGCATTGATAAGGTCAACATGGGCTTTGGGATGCAGGGAAAAGGGGAGGATACACTACTGGAAACTGGTTATCTGGACCCTGCTGAAAAGACCCAGGGCTTTCCCCCTGTCCATTGCACTTGCCGTTCAGGGATTCCATTTCCGCAAGGTCGCCGAGAAGGTACGTGTACCCCAATCCGGTGATATTAGCGGACTGGAATAAATGCGAGAGCCACTGGGCAGACACGGCTGATGATGGTCTCCGGCATCAGGCCATGTAGTTGGGTCAGAGGTGCCCGGCCCCAGACAAGATAGACCGGGATGATGCGCAGCACCGAGTGCTACCGGTCGGCAGTCTGCTCTTTGGTCGGGTAGTGGGCCATGAACTCCTGTAACTTCGCTTCATCGATGCCCGCTATGCCTGCTATCGTGGACAGCCTGGGGAAAATCCATTCGCTCCTGCATTCGGCGACCAGAGTGCCATCGGCCGAATGAACTGTGGACTGCTGGACAGCAGCCTTCTCCTCGCGGCTGATGATCTGAGACTCCACGATCATCTCGGTATCGGTCTTCATCGGTCTGTGGTACTGGACCGCCATGCTGCGGGTGACCCCGAGCAGGCCAAGACGTGCTATATTGGTCCACTGTGCGACATCGTCCATAATCAGAGCGAGGATTCCACCGTGGACAAGACCATCCAGGCCGCACAGGTAGTCAGGAACTGTGCATCTGGTGAAGCATCCCTTCTCGGAATACCAGAACCGGAGCCGCAGGCTGTGGGGATTGGTCGTTGAACAGCCGAAGCAATAGCCGGTCGAGTAGTTGGGGATCTCGCGTTCACTCATGCGTATTCACCTCCATCAGAAATGCTCTGATCGCAGCGTTGAGTCAAGACTCCCCGGGAAGGACAGGCCCGCCGGGAACTCCGCCCTGATACCCCCGCGGGATGCGAGGCGCCGGGGGTTGACCGTCATCCTGACCTGAACTGCGGCTCTATGGCGAGTCAGACGGAGGTTCGTGAGACAGCACTACCGATCTTTGCCAGGGGAATCTGCCGGAGAACACGGTTCTTCCTTTGAGGTTATCCGACAAATGTTCGTCCCATAGCTTTGCCAGAATACCGGCCGGGCCTCTGTATATTATCCTTGTTCCGTTTTTCGACTGAAGATGGAGTTGCCCCAGAATCAGATCTCTCGGCATTACCCCCAGAGAGACGATTATGACATCATAATCCGAGATAGGATAATCAAGCGCATCACCCTCCTCGATCTTCACCAGGTCTCCAAATCCTCTGTTGAGAAGATAACTCGAAGCGTTTCTGACCACCATCGAATCATTGTCAACAGCAGTGATGCGTGCGCCGACCTTTCGTGCGATAATCGTAGCGGTATACGGGATCGAGCCGCACCCTATACTCAGAACTCTGTCTTTGTCGGTAAGCGAGGCACCTTTGATCTCTGCCGTCACCAATCGCTCATGCGTTTTCTCCCATAGGGATCCCAGGAAGTACACCCTGGAACCGAGTCGTTCAATGAGTTTGGCCAGTCTGTAAACAGATGGGCCGCGTCTGCCATTGTTATTAGACATTTCCTGCAAACTCCAATCTTCCGAAAGTACCGGCAGAGCCCCTCAATCCGTGGATGCCGGAACTCGCATCCAGTCCAGGCTGCACTGTCGGCCGTGTTGTGACCGTTACGCAACGGTCTGTTTCAATGCTAAGCATCTATTGCTCCGGTGATCTCGCCAACGCTTTCCAGACATCGCAGGTAAATCGGTGCAACAGCGTCAGATTCTCCGGGCTCAACTCGCCCAGTGACTCTTCGTATCTCCTCATATGCCGGTGGAACCCGCTTAGCCGTTGTTGAACTCTCCGGTGCGCCAGGCATAGACCAAGGGCAAGCCCGGCCAATATGCTCATACCCATTCTGCTGACACGGGTTTCCAGCAACTGGCCGACCGGGCTTCGCCGGCCGAATGTGTGGCCGGTCTCCCTCAGGGTAATCAAAAGGGCAGTGATGACCTCCGCACAGTGCACCAGGGGCGACTGCGCTTCGGGGATTCGATCAACCAGTTCGCGCAGCAGGTCGTTATGCTCTGAATCTACTCCGCGGCGCAGGTCGGCGAGAATCCGGGCCTTAACATCTTCCCACCCTTCATCGTGGTGACTCTCCCCGGCTACTCGAGAGAACAGGTCGGTCGTCTCTGCCGTCGGTGAAAAGAGAATGGTCGACCGGCCCGGACCCCCGGTCACCCTGGGGTTCACGTATTCAGATTTCACCATACCCTTCTGCTCCAATATCTTCAGCATGTCGTAGGCAGCGGAAGGACTCAACCCCAGCTGGTCGGCGATCACGCTGTAGTGTTGAGGACACTGCGCCTCCCGGTAGACGTCGAGAACCTTACTCAGGAATGCGCTCTGCCTGAAGGTGAGTGCTATAGCCGGTTTACCCTGATCTGTCGCCTTCATCCTGATCGCCTGTCTTCCTGCCTTTGCCGGCAGCCCCGGCGATAACCACCGGCGCTACCCGGGTGCCTTACAGCGGCCGATTTCCCAAAGAAACGAAAAAATATGATACACTACCGCAGCACGGTTGGCAAGAGGCCGCGAGAAACGGATCCGATGAAGTGGAGGTGTTGTGATGAGTAATGCCGACATACCGGGGAGACACATGGAGCGGAACAGCAGGACACCGTTCTGGATCGGCAAGCTACTGTGGCCGGTCACAGGCAGGTATTTGAGAGTGAGATATCGCATGAGGCCACTGAGAGACGATGGTACGGCGATCATCAGCCAGGACCTTCGCCGGTACAGGGGCAACACGATTACACTGGATGACGGCTGTGAGGTGAGAAGGGGCGACAGGATCATGGAGCTACATATAAATGACGCCTGGTTTGATAGAAGGCGGAAGCTGAACTCCGCAACTGCTGAGTCACCCTGGGAGATACTGGGTAGCCTCAGATACGACCTCTGTTTCCTGGCCCAGCAGATGGCCGACGGCAGGTTCGAAGATGTTGTTGCGCTTCATGGCAGCACTCTCTTCTACGCGGGAGCAGCCCGTCTGGGATTCCAGGTTGAGGAGATACCCGATACCATGTGGAAGAAGGTCGCTTTCGTCTGTATGGGCCGATTACTGCAGGTCCATCATCTACAGGCGGGCAAGGAATCCAGATTCCGGGCAAAGCGCCTGGAGCTCAAGGAAATCTGGCTTTCAAGAGCAGCGCTCCTGGACAGATACAGGCCGAAGCGTTTATGCGTTCAGGTGGCAGTCTGAACCGGGCGGGCCGGACCGGACGGCCTGCCCGCTCATTCCGGGCGATCTGCCGGCAATGCACAGTTCGTTGAACCGTTGGTCGGCAGGCATATGAGAGAAGAGAGTCACCGGCATGAGCGGTGGGGATCGGCGGGGCGGTAAGTGGATTCGAGGCCGATCGGGGATGGTGAAGTCAGGGGCGCCGGTTACCCGAGCCCGGTATACTATGCAGGCGAGCGGAAATGGAGTATGTTATTAACAGCCCGGCCTAACCCGGTGCGATCGGGTTCACCTGAGAGCGCGTCATGTGCTATGCTGACCGCTCCGGTCAGTTTGCGGCTACTACGGAGGAACGACCGATAGTGAGTGAAGGTAGAAGAGCCAAAGCAGTCGCCGGTGCAACCGGTCCTGATCCGGCCGTATCGGATCAGGGCGGGGACACTGCGAAACACCATCACGATCTCCTGGCCCTGAGCCGTGTCTCGGCGGCGATCAGCGGTCTGCATGATCTGGACGCAATCCTCAGGATCGGCCTGGACAATGTGCTCAACATCATGAACGGGACGGTCGGAGGGATCATGCTCCTTGACGAGACGAGCCAGATGCTCTTTTATCGTGTGCATCACGGTCTATCCGACAAATACGTCGAGGAAATGCGCATCAGGCCGGGTGAAGGTATCGCGGGAAAGGTAGTTCAGAGCAATCGATCGGTGCTGCTGGAGGACATATCGTCAGACCCGGATGCCGCCCGTGTCGACCTGGTAACTCTGGAGGGTCTCAAGGCGTTCATCAGCGTGCCGCTTCGAGCGAAAGACAATGTCCTGGGCGTGATGAATGTGGCGAGCCATACACCGCATCGCTTCACCAAAGACGATGTGAATCTACTGCACTCGATCGGCGACCAACTGGGCATAGCTATCGAGCAGGCACTACTGAACGAGCGACTGAGAAAAGCGCGCGAGAGGATGCGGAAGCTGGCGCGACAGAACCTTGTGGCAGAGGAAGAGGAACGCAGGAGAATCGCCCGCGAGCTGCACGATGAGACGAGCCAGGCGCTCTCCGGGATAGCGCTGCAGTTGGAGGCGCTGATCGAGGTGTCCACGGCATCCGGCAACCAGGATGCCGAGTTCATCGCCGGACTGAAGAAGGTCCAATCGTTGACAGTCCAGGTACACAGGGAGGTAAGCAGGATCATCTCCAACCTGCACCCGGCGTTGCTGGACACACTGGGACTGGTGGCTGCGGTTCGGCAGTATGCCAAGAGCAGGCTGCAACCGCAGGACATCAACGTAACAGTGGACGTGAAAGGAACCGAGATGCGGCTTCCTCCTGATGTGGAGGCGGCGCTCTTTCGCGTTGTCCAGGGGCTGATCGGCAACATCGCGGAACACTCAAAGGCGAAGAACGCGTCGATACTGCTGGTCTACAAGCCGGATGAGTTAATGCTGAGTGTAAGCGATGACGGGCAGGGATTCGATATCTACCAGGTCACCGATGTGGAGGAGAGCGGTCGGGGCCGGGGGCTGTTCAGCATCAGGGAGAGGGTGGGCTTCCTGGGCGGTACCAGCCGTGTCGAGTCGAAGATCGGAGCAGGAACCACGGCCTGGGCGAGCATTCCGATAGGCCAGGACATTGGATATGGCAAAGATCCGGATACTGGTAACTGATGACCACGCCATCGTACGTGATGGCATTCGCGCCCTGCTTGCTCTGACCGGGGATGTGGAGGTGATCGGGGAGGCGACCAACGGAAGGGAAGCGTTGGAGATGGTCAGAGAGCTGGTGCCCGAAGTCGTGCTCATGGATATAGCGATGCCTCTTATGGACGGGCTGGAAGCGACCCGCCGCATACGCAAGGAGTTTCCGGGGACCAGGGTCATAGTGCTGACCCAGTACGAAGACAGGGAATACGTACTGCGCGTCATCGAAGCGGGAGCCAGCGGTTTCATCAGCAAGACAGCAGCGTCTTCAGACCTGGTCTCCGCCATTCGATCGGTTCACCGGGGGGATTCTTTTCTGTCTCCCTCTGTGGCCAGGCACCTGGTGGAGGATTATCAGCAATCAACGGCTACCAGGGGCAACCAGGACCCCTATGAGCAGCTAACAGACCGGGAGCGAGAGGTGCTCAAGCTGGTGGCAGAGGGGTACAGCACCCAGGAGATCGCGGACATGCTGGTGGTGAGCCCGAAGACCGTAGACGGACACAAGACCAACCTCATGGCCAAACTCGATATTCACAATCGCACCGACCTGGTCAAGTACGCCCTGCGCAGGGGCATCATCACCGTCTGAGGGCTGTCTGCTCTCCCGTTCCGCTCACAGAGTCAGGGCGTTTCCCCGGCACCGGGCTGCCCGATGAAGGCGCTCAATCCCTCACAAACAGGGAACTAATCCGGAAAAACCAGGGTCGATATCCCGGCACGCACAGGGTGAAAACCTCTGTTCGTTCCGGCACCCGTTGTCTATCATTGTACCCATGCTCTGTCGTGAGAGATGATCGAGCAGAGGAGGTGAAAGATGGGAAGCACGGCAAAGGTCCTGCTGGTGGACGATGAGTCGGAGTTCATGGCGGAGATGCAGGCGGCATTGGCGACCAAAGGCTGGGAGGTGCTCAGTGCCGGCAACAGACAACAGGGGGAGGAAGCGGCGCACCGGGAGAAGCCCGACCTGATCATCCTGGGCACAATAGTGCCGCGGGGAGATGCCTTTCGCCTGCACCAGTGGTTGAAGCAGAGCCCCGAATTTCGAGAGGTACCGCTGATCGTGGTGGATGCGGCACCGGAAGACCGTGACGTCAAGGGGTGGCGTATGGACGAGGGCCTGAAGCTCGAAGCCGAGCAGTACCTGAGCAAGCCGATCGACGCTGCCTCGTTGACCGCCTGGACCGAGAGGTTCCTGGATAAGACGCTGAGAAAGATCAGGGTGCTGGTGGTGGATGATCATTCTGTGGTCAGGGAAGGTATATGCGCCCTGCTGAGTCTGCAAAAGGACATGGAGGTGATAGGCGAGGCCGTTAACGGGAGCGACGCGATCGACCAGGTGCAGCGTCTCTCACCCAACGTGGCGGTAATGGACATAATAATGCCGGTGATGAGCGGACTGGAGGCGACGAAACGGATAACCGAGGAATACCCGGAGACGAAGGTGCTGATCCTGACCCAGTATGACGAAGAGGAGAACATGTTCGTTGCCAAGCAGGTAGGAGCTCAAGGCTTCATCGCCAAGAGCGCTGCCAGCTCCGATCTACTGACCGGGATAAGGACGGTAGGGGAGGGAAGATACTTCCCGAAGTCCTTCGCCTACGTATCGGCCAACTGGCCAGAGGGGCTGGGTAAGAGTTGACAGCCATCCTGCGAGGTTCCTGCGCCCTGCCGCGCTTCACGGGAGGCCCGGTATGCAGCCGGTGACGATAACCCTGGACGGTCGCGAGGTAAGCGGCCATCCGGGAATGACGATCCTGGAGCTGGCCAGAGAGTCGGGCGTGGACATCCCCACACTCTGTCACGACGCTCATCTCACTCCGGTGGGCGCCTGCCGGGTCTGCCTGGTGGAAGATGAACGGAACGGCGCCCTGCTGGCATCATGCGTCTCCCCGATCGTGCCGGGAATGGTGATCAACACCCAGTCCGAACGGGTGATAGAGCGGCGAAGAACCGTGGTCGAGCTGATGCTTGCCAGTCATCCCGATTCCTGCCTTGTGTGCGACAAGGGTAACCGCTGTGAGTTGCGGCAGATCGCCAGCGACCTGGATATCGGACTGGTGAGGCTGCAGCGGATTCCGCAGATGTCAACGATCGAGGAGGTCAACCCCTTCCTGGAGCGGGACCTGAGCAAGTGCATACTGTGCGCAAGGTGTATTCGAGCCTGCCAGGACCTGGTCGTTGAAGGTGCTGTCGACTACTTCCAGCGGGGCTTCGCTACGATACCCGCGACCCTGGGCGGCACGCCCTTGGAGAACTCCGAGTGCACTTTCTGTGGCACCTGTGCGGCATTGTGTCCGACCGGTGCCCTGATGGAGAAACAAGAACCACACAGAGGAACAGCGCAGACGGTGGTGGAGACGACCTGTCCGTTCTGCGGCTGTGGTTGCAGCATTCGCCTGGAGGCAAAGAACGGGCATGTAGTGCGGGTGACGCCGGGCAGGGAAGGTGCGGTGAACGAAGGCACCCTCTGCGTGAGGGGGAGCTACGGGTGTGACTTCATCCACAGTCCGGAAAGGCTGCTCACACCTCTGATCAGGAACTGCGGTGGCTTCCAGGAGGCGTCCTGGGAAGAGGCACTCGATGCGGTAGCCGCCGGATTCCAGCGGATAAGAGATGAACATGGCGGCAACAGCCTGGCGGTCCTGGGCTCGTCCAAGTGTACGAATGAGGAGAACTACCTTCTGCAGAGATTGGCCAGGTCGGTGCTGGGCACGAACAGCATCGATAACGGCAGCCGTCTTTACAACTCAGCTGGTCGCATCGGCCTGGGGTCTACGCTTGGCTTCTCGGGCACAACCAGCCATCTGAGCGAACTGGAGCAATCCGAGCTGATACTGGTTATCGGGGCGGATCCCGGTTCCTCAGCGCCGGCTGTCGAGTATGCGATCAAGAGAGCGATCAGACAGCGGGGTGCCAGGCTGATACTGGTGGATCCCCGACAGACGAAGCTCTCTCTCTTCGCCGATCTCTGGCTGCGACCCGAGGTGGGCACCGATGTGGCCCTGGTGAACGGTCTGGCGAAAGTCATTGTCGACGAGGGCCTCCTGGACGAGGAGTATGTGGGGAGGAAGACGGACAACTTCGCGGCCTTTGCCGAGGGACTGAAGGAGTACACGCCGGAGCGTGTCGAGGAGATCACGGGCGTACCGGGAGAGCAGATCCGCGCCGCCGCCCGGATGTACGCTCAAGCAAGCCGGGCAGCGGTCGTCTACGGCACAGGTATCACGCAGCATACCAGAGGAACGGACAGCGTGAGGGCCCTGGCGAACCTGCTATTGCTGACAGGGAGCATTGGTCGCAGGGGCAGCGGAGTATACGCGCTTCAGAGAGAGAACAATGCCCAGGGCTCCTGCGACATGGGAGCGCTGCCCGCGTTTCTGCCCGGCTACCAGAGTGTAGCGGATGCGAGTGCGAGGGCGAGATTCGGAGAACGGTGGGGAGCGAGTCTGCCGGACGAGAGAGGATTGACGGCGTTGGAGATGATCGAGGCGGCAAGTGAGGGCGCGATCAAAGGGATGTATGTGGTAGGGGAGAACCCCGTGCTGAGCTTTCCCGGTTCGGGCCGCGTCAGAGAGGCGCTGGGTTCGCTCGCGTTCCTGGTGGTGCAGGACATGTTCCTCACGGAAACGGCCAGACTGGCGAACGTAGTGCTGCCGGCGGCAAGCTTCGCCGAAAAGGACGGCACCTTCACCAACTTCGAGGGAAGGGTACAGAAGGTGCAGAGGGCGATCGCTCCTCCGGGCGAAAGCCTGCCCGACTGGGAGATAGTCCTGCGACTGGCCGAGAGGATGGGGGTTCCCATGGACTATTCCTCGCCTCAACAGGTGCTGGATGAGGCAGTCGAGTGTTGCCGGCTGCCGGCCTACAGCCTGTATGAAGGAGTTGATTACGCCGACGCTGAGGCGAAGAGCCTGTATCAGGCCGAGACGGACAACTACCATGGCGTGGGGCGCATACATGGCGGTCAGTTCCCGGAGGGGTTTGCCCGCTTTTGTCCGGTCGAGTATGTTGCGCCGGAGAAGCGGGAGGAGGACTACCCCTTTACCTTACTGACGGGAACCACTCCCTATCAGTTCGGCGTCGGCTCGAGAAGCTCAAGGTCTGCGCGACTGACGAAGTTCTGTCCTCACTCCTCCGTGGAGATGTGTGAGGCGGACGCCGCAAAGATCGCCGTCGAAGAAGGTGAGGAGGTAAGGGTGCTCTCACCCGCGGGCGAGACGAGCGCTATGGTGAAGATAACGGATACGGTAAGTGAGGGCATGCTCTTCATGCCGGTGTCTTCTCCGCAGACTCCAGTTCATGAGCTGTTCGGCATTGTGCTGGATGCGGAATCGAAGGTGCCTGCGATGAAATCATGCAGCGCAAGAATAGAGAAGGTTTCCACTGAATGAGCCCGAAAGAGGAAAGGACGTGGTTTCATGGATGAACCGAGAACGATCACGGAGTCGGATCTGGCCCGGATAGGTGAGATCGTCTCCGAACAAAGCGGGCAGAAGTGGGCGATGATACCGCTTCTGCAGAGGATACAGGACGAGTTCGGGTACATTCCTCCGCAGTCGATTCCGCTGATGGCGAGAAAGCTCAGGCTCTTCCCCAGCCAGGTACAGGGAGTGATCAGCTTCTACACCCAGCTTTACACCGAGCCACGAGGCAAAAAGGTTGTCAGAGTGTGTCGGGGCACTGCCTGCCATGTGCGGGGAGGGAAGACGGTGCTCAAACTGGTCAAGCAGCAGCTGGACATAGGAGAGGGCGAGACGACCCCTGATCTCGAGTACACGCTGGAGACGGTGGCGTGTATCGGCGTCTGTGCGCTGGCCCCCAATATCGTAGTTGCGGACCATGTCCACGGCCATATGAACCCGAAGAAGGTGGAGCTGTTGTTCAAACACCGGGAGGTCGGAGAGTAGCATGTCAGAACACCGCATCGTTCTCGTGTGTGCGGGGACCGGGTGCGTCTCGAGCGGTGCCGACGCTGTATACGGGGCGCTCAAGGAAGAGATCGCCCGGCAGGGGATAGCGAATGTCGAGGTGGACTTCACCGGCTGTCACGGCTTCTGCGAGCAGGGCCCCAATGTGGTGATCGAACCGCAGGGGATCTTCTACACTCACGTTCAGGCGGAGGACGCTCCGGAAATCGTAAGCTCTCATCTCCGTGATAACGAGCCTGTTGCACGCCTCTTCTACCACGATCCTGTGACCGGGGAAGCGATACCGCACTACTCAGAGATGAGCTTCTACAACAGACAACAACGCGTCGTCCTCAACAACTGCGGGCACATCAACCCCGAGAAGATCGAGGACTACATCGAGCGCGGAGGCTATCGTGCCCTGAGGAAGGCGCTTTCGATGACTCCCGAGGAGGTGATCGAGGAGATCAAGAAGTCGGGCCTGCGGGGGCGGGGCGGCGCCGGTTTCCCGACCGCCATCAAGTGGGAGTTCTGCCGGAACGCTCCCGGAAGAAAGAAGTACGTCATCTGCAATGCCGACGAGGGCGACCCGGGCGCCTTCATGGACCGCTCCATACTGGAGGCAGATCCACATGCCGTCGTGGAGGGGCTGGCGATTGCCGGATATGCCATAGGCGCCAGCGAGGGGTATATCTACGTCAGGGCAGAGTATCCACTGGCAGTGAAGCGCGTTCACACCGCGTTGGAGCAGAGTCGGGCCGGTGGATTTCTGGGTACGGACATTCTCGGCTCGGGCTTCGGCTTCGAGGTTCACATCAAGGAAGGTGCCGGTGCCTTTGTCTGTGGTGAGGAAACAGCGCTGATGGCCTCACTTGAAAGCCGGCGGGGGATGCCGCGTCCCCGCCCCCCGTTCCCAGCCCAATCGGGTCTGGAGGGAAACCCGACCAACATCAACAATGTAAAGACGCTGGCTTCGATTCCGATCATCATTGACCTGGGGGCCGACTGGTTTGCCGGCATCGGCACGGAGAAGAGCAAGGGGACGGCCGTCTTTGCCCTCACGGGTAAGATCGCGAACAGCGGACTGGTGGAGGTTCCCATGGGCACTCCTTTGTCCACCATCATCTTCGATATCGGGGGCGGCGTACCGCGCGGCAAACAACTAAAGGCGGTGCAGACCGGCGGGCCTTCTGGTGGTTGCATCCCGGCCCGGTTTCTCGATTCACCGGTGGACTATGAGACGCTTGCCAGGCTGGGGTCGATCATGGGGTCGGGAGGCATGGTTGTGCTGGACGAGACCACCTGTATGGTGGAAGTGGCCAGGTATTTTCTGAGCTTCACTCAAGAGGAGTCCTGCGGGAAGTGTGTGCCGTGCCGGCTGGGAACCAGGCAGATGCTGGAGATACTGACCAGGATTACGCAGGGCAAGGGACGTGAAGAGGACATCGACGCTTTGCTTACGATAGCCCGGACGGTCAAAGAGTCCTCGCTCTGCGGTCTGGGGCAGACCTGCCCCAATCCGGTGCTCACTACTCTGGACTACTTCAGAGATGAATACGAGATGCACATCCAGGAGAGGAAGTGTCCGGCGGCCGTGTGCGATGCCCTGATGATATCTCCGTGTCAACATACCTGTCCGGTGGGCATCGACGTTCCCAGATATGTCTCCCAGGTCGCGGCCGGGGAGTACCTGGAGGCGATCGATACGATCAGGGACCGCAATCCCTTCCCGGCGATATGCGGTCGGATATGTCACCACCCCTGTGAAGGCAGATGCCGACGCGGGGAACTCGATGAGTCGGTGGCGATCAAGGCACTGAAACGCTTTGCAGCCGACTGGTACTTCGATCACATCGCGGAGCTGCCGGCACCTGAACCTTTCCCTCAGACCCATAGCGAGAAGGTAGCTGTGGTAGGGGCGGGACCGACAGGGCTTTCCTGTGCGTACTTCCTGGCGCAGATGGGCTATCCTGTGACGGTCTTCGAAGCACTGCCCGTGGGAGGGGGGATGCTTTCGGTGGCCCTGCCCGACTTCCGCTTGCCGAGAGAGGTTATCGAAAGAGAGATCGACTACATCGCCAGGCGGGGAGTAGAGATCCAGTATAACAGGCCGGTCAATGTGAACTTCACCGTGGAGGACATCAAGAACAGCGGTTTCGAAGCCGTCTTCATTGCTGCGGGAGCACAGAGGAGCCAGAGCATCGGGATACCCGGGGAGCTGGAGGACATCGAGGGCTTTTACTACGGCCTGAGATTTCTGAGAGACGTGAAGGTCGGCAAGACAGTTAACATCGGGCAGAGGGTGGTTGTGATCGGGGGCGGCAATGTGGCCCTGGACTCCGCCCGCACAGCCCTGCGCCTCGGTGCCGACCAGGTGAGGATCTTCTACCGCCGGTCGCGTGAAGAGATGCCTGTTACCGATGTCGAGTACGATGGTGCCCTGGCCGAGGGGGTGCAGACGGACTTCCTGGTAAGCCCCACGCGGATCGTTAGCGACGCCTGGAGGGTGACCGGTCTGCAGTGCGTCCGGGTAGAGCTGGGCGAGCCCGATGCCAGCGGTCGCCGGCGGCCGATTCCCGTTCCCGGCTCTGAGTTCTTTGTTGCGGCGGATAACGTAATCGCTGCTGTAGGGCAGGCTCCGGACCTCTCGTTCCTGCCCGCGGACAGCGCTCTTGAGCGTACCCGGTGGGAGAGGCTGGCGGTCGATCGGAACAGGTTGACCACGAACGTGCCCGGGGTCTTCGCCGGAGGGGATTTCACCCTCGGGCCGGGCATGGTTATCGACGCGATAGCCGCCGGCCGGAGAGGGGCGATCGCCATTGATAAGTGCCTGAGGGGCGACACCTCACCGGTTGAGATGTACGACCTGAGGCCCGAAGTTGTTGAGGAGGAGACAAAGGCAGAGGAGGATGAGGACATGTGGGAACCACGATTCAGACCGGAGATACCCGAGCTGCCGGTCAATGAGAGGAAGGGCAGCTTTGACGAGATAGAACTTGGCTTTCCCGAGGAGAAGGCGATACAGGAGGCCAGGCGTTGCCTGAGATGCGACCTGGAAAAATGAGGACAAGCGTGCGGCTATCAGCCATGACCGGCGGGCGATGTGACGATCGCGGATAGCTTAGCCCGGGAGGTTAGTTATGAAATCGATAACCAGACCGAAGCTTCTTGAGGAAATCGACCGGCAGTTGGAGGGGTTCGACCGGGTGTATATCGCCGGTTGTGGCACATGCACCACGATGACCAGGACCGGGGGCAGGGAAGAGGTCCTGCGGATGAGAGAGCACCTGCAGGAGCTGGGAAAGCTGGTGACTGGCTGGATAGTGATCCCGACTGCCTGTGACGAGATGACCGAGGTGGCGATCAGAGAGAACAACGGAGCGATTCAGAACGCCAGCTGCATACTGATCATGAGCTGTGCCCTGGGGGTGCACAAGATGAGCTCGTATATCGAGAAGCCGGCCTTTCCGGCCCTGGATACTCTGTTCATCGGTGTTGAGGATGGCCCGGGGCGTTACCAGGAGGTCTGTGCCCAGTGCGGTCAATGCGTGCTGGGCGACACAGCGGGCATCTGTCCCGTGACAGCCTGTCACAAAGGTCTGCTCAACGGTCCCTGTGGAGGCACCAATGACGGCATGTGTGAGGTTGACAGGGAGAAAGAGTGCGCCTGGACTCTCATATACCAGCGACTGAAGGCACAGGGCCGGCTTGGCTACATGCGCAAGCTTTATGGCCCCAGGGACTACAATGTGGAACCACGGCCGCGAATGACCAGGATCGTGTGAAAGGAGGAGCCATGGCAGGCAGTTTTCGAGAAGCTCTCAACTCTGATAAGTTCATAGTGACCAGTGAGATCGGTCCGCCCAAGGGGACGAACATTGAGAAGATGCTCCATCACATCGATCTGCTCAACGGCCAGGTAGATGCGTTGAACGTAACCGACCATCAGAGTTCGGTAATGCGCTTCCCGTCCATTGGTGGTTGCCTTGCGATCAAAGAGCGGGGTGGCGAGCCGATACTGCAGATGACCTGTCGCGACCGTAACCGCCTTGCCCTGCAAGCCGAACTCCTTTTCGCATCCACCAGAGGCATAGGAAACGTCCTCTGTCTCACCGGAGACTCCGTTGTTGTCGGCGATCATGGAAAAGCCAGGGGAGTGTTCGACCTGGACTCAGCGCAGTTGTTGCAGACGATCCGGCGGATGGAATCGGGCACGGACCTGGGTGAAAACGAGCTTGACGGAACCGTCGAGTTCTGTGCCGGAGCCATCGTCACACCCGAAGCCCGGCCGATCGAGCCCCAGCTGCTCAAGTTCGAGAAGAAGGTTGAGGCGGGCGCCGAATTCTTCCAGACCCAGGCCATCTACGACCTGGACAATTTTGCGAAGTTCATGGAGTACTCCCGCCAGTTTCCGGTGAAGATACTGGCGGGAATTATCCTGCTGGTATCAGCCAGAATGGCGAAGTATATGAACGACAACGTTCCGGGCGTCTTCGTTCCTCAGAATCTGATCGATGAACTGGCCGGTGCCCCCAAAGGCGAAGCGCTCAGCAGAGGCGTGGAGATCGCCGGCCAGATGATCGCGACTCTCAAGAAGGAGTCCATCTGCCACGGGGTTCACGTCATGGCCATCGGCAAGGAGGAGGTAGTTCCCGACATCCTCAAAGCAGCCGGACTGGCCGGCCAGTAAGCGAGGACAGGCCTTCGCCCACCACCCGGGTGTCTCACACCAGCACCGCCGCACTCTGCCTGTAGTCTGTGGATCTTTCCAAGAAGGGGCAAATCGGGGTGAGAGGATTTGAACCTCCGACCACCTGAACCCCATGTAGCTTCGAAAAAAGGCGGGTACCGCTTGCCTCCTTTCTAGTAGATAGTCTAGCATACGGGAACTCAGCAGATCAAACTCCTTGCCTCGCAGGCGATACTGCACGATCGAGTAAGATGTCAGCGTTCTTTATAGGCTACTATCTCACTCAATACACAACGAAGAACTGCGCGTGACCGCCCTGCGTCCAACCCAGTAACACTTCAAGTTCTTGTGCAGCAATCTAAGCAATTGGCTCCTGCTCCTTTACGGTTCAGAGCCGGGGGAAAACAGGTCGAAACAGTTTCTTACCAGTCCATATTAGTGAGGATGGTATCCCAATGAGCCATCCACTCTATGTACTCTTTCAATGACTTATTGGAAGAGCAGGCTATACGGAGTTTCGCTCTGCTACTGGCATCAAAGGCAATGTCCAGTCCACTCTTAGCGAAGAGGAACCCTTTTCCAGGTGCTCCGGACTTGAGTAGCTTGTCTGTTTTATCAAACACTTGACAGACTTCGTCGAGAGAGGTCTCAGTAATAGGGTAAAACGAGTAGTGGAGACCTTCCCGAAACTTGGAGAGCCTCACGGGAACAGCATACAGGCCAGGTACATGAAAGTATAGGGACGCGCCTTCTTTCTCAAAGTAGCCGTGAGTGAGGGGATTCCGATACCTCTCTCTGATTGAATCAAGTTGGTCATACAAAGACTTAGCCAGCCGGTCATGCTTAACATCGAATACACGTTTAAACTTGTCTTTCCAGCCGGCAGAGATGAAAGCGACTAAATCCTCATGAACAGAGTCAAACCCCACAAAGGGCAGGATCAAAACAAGCAAATGCTCAAGCCGGCTGAAGAATGCGTCGATCATGGCGGTTCCGTAATAGGCACCCTCATGCTGATGTCTCACACGCCAGCTAAGCAAAGGCGCTATAAGGCCGCCTTCACCTAGCGCCAATGAAGTAGGTGCCCGAGCAGCACGACGGAAACGTTCCTTAGCCTTCCTTCTGAAGAACCGATACATCATGTTCAGTTTGTGGTACGAGTTGACTACCGTTACGTTTCCTGCTTTGACCTGCTGTTCTGCATATGGTTGCACCAACTTCTCAGTAACCCTGATCGCTTTGTTGAGTTGTCTTAGCACTTCGTTTACCAAAGCCTGGGATGGAGCGGTGCCGGAGTTGCTCAAGATTTGTAAGCCGAATTTTCTGTACGACAAGAGCAAAGGATAGGATTTATACTTAAAGGGGATAGTCCACAATAGCTTCTCGTCTTTGCCCCAGTACCTATAGCCCCTGAACACTACGAGGCACATAAAAACCAAGGACGGCAGGGGAAGCTTGTCGCCCTTTACTTCGATCGGTTTACCATCCCAGGCAGACCCTCTGGAGATGGCCTCATTATCAGCGTCAAATCCCTTAAGACAGTAGTCAAGGGCTTTCATTAACCTTAGTTCTCTTGGGTCTATCATAAACCGTTCCGTTGTTAACCTAGCAGATTCAGGAAAACTCGGCGTCTCAAACCTAGGACATTGGGACGACCCTTACCTGATTTCATCCAGCCGGCGTGTCTCAACAGTATCGACAGACAGAATCCTAGTGAGATCGCCATTGGTTGCCAGATAGCGCCAGTGGAGCATGGACACCTAGCTCACTTGTTCCTCTCAAACAGCAAGTGATGACTAACGATATATGACATCGGGCCGGCGCCCATGCCAGGCGTTTGATAAGTGTGGACATGCCAGCCATTCCTTTCGTATTCCTCAACCGTTTTCCCGACATCCTTATGATGCTTAACTTCGACACATTCGTAATTTTTCAACTCACTATCACCTCCATTCTCCATATGATATAGGGCCCTTCTTGGATAAGCAATGAGTCTGCTTACCCAGAATGAGGTACCGATAATCGCACGGACTATCGGTTTGTGCAGTGAGGTAACAAGACAGGCGAGTGTGTGACCAGACGAACACGCAAGCGGTTGGGCAGCCCATCTACGTCCGTTCTCTAGTTCTTTGGCCGAGCGCCAGGGATCACAACCTCCGTTGAGCACTCCGTCGAAGGAGCCTGTTGCCCTTTCCCATCAACGTACCCGTCCGGCCTCACAAGACATGAGTCCGAGTGTTCTGCTTCGGGCAGTACCCACAACCTGCTGTCAGGGTGCTGGCCGGCCTATCCTGCCTGGATCATGTGATGGTCGTCTTCACCATTCGTATGGCTGGAATCTCATCATTGCTGAGCTTGTCCACCGAGCGCTCTGTTACTTGGTATCCGTAGCGTTGGTAGAATCCCACTGCGTTCAGTGATGACCACAGGCTAAGCGTACGACAACCGAGATTCGAGGCCACCTCTTCGAGATGAGTTAGTAGTGCTCGGCCGACTCCGGCACCTGCCCGCGCCGGTGTTACGTACACCGCGACAATCTCGCTCTTCTCTGCATTGAGCTGCCCCCATCCGACGATCTCTCCTTGCTCGACTGCCACGACAACGTACTGCTCCTCGATGCTATGTAGGTATCGTTCAGGCGTGATACTGCCTGCCCATGTCTCAATGTCCTCGGGGGTGTAGTGTGTTCGTCCGAGACCGCGAGCAGATGACTGATGCACTCTAGCTATCGCTGGTGTGTCAGCAATCGTAGCCTCGCGAATGGTAACCATCAGTGTGCACGGCACCGCATCTCTGTGGTAGGCACCTCGTCTGCCGTCCGATGCAGGCGTTTGACCGCAGCTACTCAAGGTACACTGTCTTGTCTTCGATTCCGGCGTCTCTGAAGCGAGCTTTGCGTGACAAGCAGCCTTGGCACACTCCACAGTGCCGGACCTTACCGTCCCAGCAACTCCAGGCCTTCTCCAGAGGAACTCCGAGACGATGCGCGAGTTTCATGACCTCAGCCTTTGGCATGTCGATCAACGGCGTAATCACCCTGAAATCGAACTGGTTCCCGAGAGACATCACCTCTTCGACATGCCTGTGAACCTGGGTTCGGTAGACATACCGTTCGAGATCGTCTTTGTTCACTCCCTCCGCTATAGCGTGGTAACCGATGCTTTCGGCATAGACCCCGGCCTCCATCGTAAAGCGCGCCGACTTCCTGCTCAACTCTGTGAGCATCAGCGGGAAACCGTCATAGTCCTGTTCGATGAATCCCGCGTAGGCTTGGACCGACCGAGGCGTGTCGACGATCGTTACCGGGATGTACAGTTCAACGGATACCCAGTTCACTGCCTGTAATGCCCGACCAAAGTCGAACTGCCCATAGTTGAACGCGATCATCCTCAGGTACTTGCATCTATCCCGCAGAAAATAGGCGACAGTCATCGAGTCTATGCCCCCTGACACCATCAGGACTGTTCTGTCTGGATACGTCTCAGCGCCCTTTGCTTCTCTCATTCCAACCTCCTTGTGTTCTGCATCCTAGGCACTATTATCCCGGACGCAGCATTTCATCTGGCGTGCTCTTGAGTTCACCTGCATGGCGTCCAGACACCCTTCCGTCTTGCCATCGATTCACCTCCTCTGAGTAGCTAGTGCAGTACAGTCTCTTGACCGTCTCTCTCCTCACTATATCACCCCCTTACTAATATAACGCAGAAGGTTGAAAAAGGTTGCACAGTTCGGCCGATTTCTCTCAGCATTTTCCAGGCTCCAGTGGAGGGAGATCTCACTGGCATCAACTTCTCACATGTTTCGGGCACAAAGCCGAAACGAGTTGCATCAAACCGCCCCGTAGGATTCTCTCGGCGCCTGGTATGAGCCTGATCCCGCTGCACAAGATGGGCAGATGTCTGATTGGGAACACTCAATTATGCACGGGTTATGCGACTATTCGTGCCACTTCCCTTAGCCGGCTGACCACGAAATCTGCCATGGCCTCCTCATCACCATGAACCGATCGATTACGGTCAAACCAACAGGCCTGCATTCCCGCTCTCTTTGCCCCGATAACGTCATTGGCGTAAGAGTCTCCGACATACAGGCAGTCACGGGGTTGGGTCTCCAGCAAACTGGCAGCGTACTGAAAAATCCTGGGGTCAGGTTTCCGGATACCGACTTCTTCCGACAGCACGATGCAGGAGAATACGCTCCGAAGGCCGAGCGTTTCGAGCTTTCTGTACTGGACATCCGGAAAACCATTTGTAACAATCCCGACCGGGAGTTTTCGGCTCACCGTCTTCACAAGAGAAACTGCTCCAGCCACCGGCGTCTTTGCTGCAGGGTAATCGCGGACGTAGAGTGCGGTAATACGGTCAGAATAGTCCTGCCGAAGGCTGAAAGCCGCAGGAAGGTTCTGCTACGCATCTCCCGCAGACCATCAGAGGGTGCTCCAGCGTCAAACTCTGCTACTGCTAGACGGTCAGATTCCTCAAAGGCCCTTGCCACGCGTTCCGGCGGCAGCGAACCAAAAATCGCAGGAAACCGCCGCAGAATGCCCTCGAGCACGAGTCTCTGTGCTTTGCTTCTATCGAACAGAGTATCGTCCAGATCAAACAGCACCGCTTTGATACTCGGCTTCATCGCATCTACAGACTGTGGGCTATTAGCCACTCGATCTACACAGCGGCCCAAGCACATGATAGCCCGGACTAGCAGTCAACCGGGAGGATCGACGCAGAGTACCACTTCACCCTCTTGTCTAGTGCGCTCAAGGTGAAATGCCGAACTCTTTCAGGGCCCAGGCGACTCCTTCGTCATCATTACTCGGTGCAGTAACTGTGGCTATCTGTTTGACTTGCTGTGGAGCATTTGACATCGCAATGCTGATTTGTGCACGCTTGAACATGGGTATGTCATTGACATTATCTCCGATAACCATCACATGTCGTCGGCTAATCCCGAGACGGTGAAGAACCAGGTCCAGGGCGTCCCCTTTGTTCGCGCCCGGTGCATATACTCCGAGAGATGCTATCCTGCCATCCGGCCCATAGTACACTTCGGTGTGGCAACGGTCGGCATACCTGGACTGGCAGAGGGAGCGAATGCTATTGATACCCTCAGGGTCTGAAACCAAGATTCGTATTGGAGAATCCGTAACAGCATCCATGTTCTTGGCAACTATCGCTCTCGTGGGCGAGAGTAGGCCTAGGGGTTGACCTGGACGCTGCCGCCAGTATGTGACGTCGCCGATAGTAGTGCTTAGCTCCCAACCATTATCATCGGCTAGAACGGCTATCTCAATTCCAACATCTTTCGGGAATGTAAGGCTAGACCAAATCGGCCCCCTGGCCGAAGCATACACGCGGGCTCCATTCAGACAGATAGACGGGCCGTCTATCTCCAATATCTGACAAAAGCGCTCAACAGAATCGACGGCGCGCGATGTCGCCGGTACTACATACACACCCTTCTGGGCAGCCTCCTTGAGTAACCGGCTGCCCATGGGCGCAAGGACACCCTCGCTTGTCAGTAAGGTTCCGTCGAAGTCGAAGGCAATAAGCTGTGGAACCCATTCGCGCCCCGTCTTCATTGGTTTCAGTTACAGCATAAAGACGCTATCGAAGTATGGTCAACGACCCATTGCGCTGTAATGTGCAGTTGCGGCAGGATGATCTCAAACTATGCTCAGAAGCTGCCAAAGAGAAGATACTTCGAAGTCTGGCACAATGCCGACGGAGTTTGCCTTCTCGGATCGGTTGATCCATACGCACACTATCCCAGCGCTCATGGCTCCCCCAATATCATTAACCAGAGAATCACCTACGTGAAGCAGTTGCTCTTCGCAGCATCCAGCCTCTTGCAGGGCTATCCGGAATATTCTTGGATCTGGTTTCTCGATGCCGTGATCCTGCGAGAAGACGACAAAGCTGAATACTCCGGACAGACCGACTCGCTCAGGGTAACTGTTGCCATTCGAGAGCAACCCTATGGCGTATCTCGTCTGGAGGGTCGTTAGGACGGGGAGAACATCGTCAAACAGCTCGATATCATCAAATCGGTGCTTCAGATATACTTCGTTGAGGTGATGTGCCAAGGTATCATCGGTTATTCCGATGTCCTGAAGAGTCCTACGAAAAGCCTCAAGTCGAATGGCCTCAAGGTTAGTGATGACTCCTTTCACTTCGACACCAACGCTGCTTCTGATCTCGATCATTCTGTCTATGCTGGTCATGGCAGCCGCTTCTGGATTGACCTGCTGTAGTTCGCGGAGCGCATGCTGGAGCGATTCTCTCATGACTCGTTCGAAGTCCCACAGTGTCCCGTCTCCGTCGAACGAAATGGCCTTTATGTTTTCCATGCTGCACTTACGCATGATTCAGAGTTCCCATCAACTATCATTGTGACACAGACTGGATTCCTGGTAACTATACCGCCCGGAAAGCCGTTCCCACCAGCAATCAGTTGTAACGAGCCGATTCCTTGACAGCAGGCTGGGCATATCCATCTGACCGCTTCACAGAATGAGTAGATGTTCATGCGACTGGTTATCCAACACGCGGAGCTTCCTAGTTCTCCAATACTGCAGGAGGCTCTCCAAGTCTAGGTATACTTCTCAAGCGCTCCAAAGCAATCGGGCAAAACCTCTCCGGTTTCAGGGCTTCTTGGCGAATGGATATTGTACATATACCCAGTCTTTCCGTATCTTCCCAATTTGCTCTCGTCGCATCGCGTGACATCCATACATATGTGTGTTGCCCGCAACGCAACCGTCACGTCACGGCTTCCCTCAAAGTGTTCGCGCTCCCACATGTATTCGCACTCGATATTGAGAAAACACTCACGGATCCTTGGGGCATCGACCGAAACCGCCATCTCCGATGTCAGGCCGGATTTGGTTATCTCATCATCTTCAAAGGCGTTGTTCCTCACCGTAGCGACGCATCTGTCATAAATGTCCCTCGACGGGAAATTGAGGACACAGCATCTTCTGTCCCTAAGCGTCTCATAGAGGTGGCCTTTCTTCGATACTGCTCCGATGATGCAGATGAACTCGCCCGTGTCACCCACGAAAGCCGACCAGGATTGCAGGCAGCCGTTCTCCTTGCCATTGCTTTTGAATGATGTAATCACGAAGAGCGGCGACGGTATGGCTGTCAGAAAATCCTGCCAGGCGAAACCTGTGAACTCGCCAGGCCATTGCTCCTTGAAGGTTGACGGCATACACGGAAACTCTTTCTTCATAGTAATCCCCCAGCATTATCATCACTAATCATACCATGAGTGTTACCTGTGCCTCAGCCTCCTTGACCGTACTCCGCTGCAGGGTTCGCCGGTGAATCCTTTCGACTCGAAACAACCAACGATGGGAACCTTAGAGATACAGCCGCCTATTGCCAAAGACCCGCGCTCCTGTTGCCACCGGGCACTTAGAATCCGCCACTTGTGGGCGGGTCGAATGCCGTCACTAATAGCGAGTCAGGAGGCACCTCGTCCGGTCTGTCCGGGCAAGATTTCATCGGCCTGCTTGCTGCACAGAACCGAGTCTTGTTCAATGGTGACTCGGCAGGCTCTTCAGGCACCCAAGTCGCAGAGTAAGTGGACGCCACCAGTTTTGTTACAGCCATCACACGTGTTCCAGAGTCATCTTGAGCAGACGCGATTGTTACAGATGCTGTCTGCGAACGTAAACGCCAGTTTCATTCTATCGCCCCCCAGCGATGAGTGTCAATACTGAGCGGAGAGATTCGACGGTCTCTCGGTCTTTATGTTGCCCATGATCTAGGCAGGATATCAAGCAAATTATGAGGCTGTGTAACCAATCGCCCACTCTATGGTCTGACCGGACTTCTCGGCCAGCTTGACCATTTCTGGGTGGTGCTTCTCCCTCAAAAGTCTCTATTCGATCTTCCTTGTCTGAAGACCTGTAGTCGCAGCCCGGGCATCTCGGTATGCTCTGCTCGTTCATGGTCTCGATTCTATCTTCCGCAGCAAAGCATGTCAATTGCGAGGCAGTGACCGGCTCCTATCTGTTCTGGCATGTCTTCTCTCAAAGATCGGTCGGTGGTACAATCTAACTGCAGGGGTGTTCTAGTGAGGAAGTTGGTCGCTCTGGCAATCGTTGCAACGTCGGTGCTGGGGTTGGTGCTGATTGGCTTGGCTGAGACTCCCGCCTCATCTGCTGATACTGACCTGCCCCATGATGAGGTAACTGGTGGTTCGTACAAGGCAGGCAGTTCCTCTGCGAGTGCCTGAGTTGCGATTACGATGTTTGCCGTAGATGATGAGAGTGAGCCACAGACCGACAGTGCATCCGTTACTCTACGAGCCAGAACCGCTCCTGACGACAAGGACAGCAGGCGGAACCCCTATCCGGTTCAGCTTGTGATCTTCTATTCAGGATGATCGTGGTGGTGGAGGGGTGACAGGTTCATACACGTTAGTCCTGTTGACAACTCACCAGCTTCCTTGTATCTTGTAAGAAGAGGAGGTGTATTATGGGATTCTTCTCACGGAAACCAAAGAAGCCATCGGATGATGCAGGCTCATGTATTCACATTGAGGGACCAGGCTCATTCCCAGTTAGGGTTGTTGGTGAACAACACTACCAGGACAACCTAAGAAAGATAGTTGGCAGTTCGACACGAGACGAGGATGAGTTCATCACGAGTGCAATACTGATTCATGATGATAAGAACCCGTATGACGACAAAGCTATACGAGTGGAGATAGATGGTAAGCACGTCGGGCATCTTGGCAAGGCTGAGGCACGACACTATAGAGAGCGTATGGCTGCTGACGGGAATGCTGGGGCAAGAGCTACGTGTAAGGCCATAGTAGGCATGCCTTCGCACAGGCTTGTAGTCGGTGTTGATGCTAAGGGTTCAGTTGCCCGTCAGCTCAGCGTAGCGCTGGACTTGCCACGGGACTTTGTAGAGCCTCTCAGCAGGGATACTCCAGTCACAATTGAAACAGAGGAGCCCGAGGAAACGGGAACGTTCTCCTTTCGTGCCGAAACACCTCCAGCGGAGGAGTTGGCAAAGTGCCAGGCAGAAGATAAGGTGAACCTTTGGGTTGATAGGGATAGCGTAGGAGTTGTCTATGTCTCCCGTCCTGGTGTAATAGGCAAACGGTCAAGCCTAGGAAGGATACCGAGCCAGTTCGCCAAGGTTGTCTCGGAACATCTGTCTGGGGGATGGTTATACGAAGCCAAGATAACGGCAGTCGAGACATCATCGTGCACAGTAGAATGCAAGTTGATAACCAGAGAAGAAACAGCAGCTAAGAGAGAAGAAGCGTTAAGAAAGACTCGTGACAATCTGAAGAAGGAGTTGCAGAGGAAATACGTTCCCAAGGGATCTCTTACTCTAAACGTGGAACTATCCGTAGAGCACGATCTCGTCGAAGGCGATGAGTTGCTTTTCAGGAATCAGGGACTTGACCACTATGTCGAGAACGTATCCTCTCTCGAAATCGAGTTCACTGACAAGCAGGGGGAGATAGTGGCGACTGCGAGTTCTCCATCAGGCACGGTCAAGGCCATCCTTCGAGCATCATTCAGTGAAACACCGATGACTGTCAAGCTAGTGGAAGTCGAGACACCAGACAAGTCCACGTTACCCTACCTCAAGTCTATACGAGGCCAGGCAGAGGTTGATTTCAGGTGATGTCGCAACGCCGTTGTCTTGTGCAACAATAGGAGGTATCACAGGATGGAGATAGGCCAGAGCAGCAAAACAAAGTACTGGGGTAATCGCACCTATAAGAAGATAGCTCGTCTCAAGAAACCGGTTGAGTGCTACAATCCCGAACAGGGTAAGGTGTTCTTCGATCCCATGATAATACAGATAGAATGGGACACACCTCCTTCAGATGACAAGCATGAGCTCTGGTTTCCGTACTGGATGATCGTCGGCGGCAAGAGGAAATATGGGCAGTTTGCCCCTATGATAGGCGAAAGGGCGTTGCTGGAACTGCTTCAGGAGGCGATAAACCAGGATTTCTTCTCCTACGATTTCTTGGTCGAGCTGAATTCTTCGTTGACCCAGAAACTAGGCAGGAGCTAGGCGGCACGCTGTGATGCCCTCTTAGCGGTACTAAGCGTCAATAGCAGCCTGTTATCCAACAACCACCAACTCCTTATGTATGGCCTCACCGTTCATCTGCGCATGCTTCAGACTGTCACGACGGCGTGACGGTCTCAACCGTCACAGCCTGTCACCCAGTGAGGTGCTCCTTTTCTCACTTGTTCCCATTGAGTCCTCTTCGATTAGGGCAGCGACACAGAGGCACATCTATTGACACGCACCTAACTCGTGGCTATCATGAGCCCAATGGTCAAGTCCCTATTGGGCTCAGTGCTAATCGCGTTGATTCTGGCGTCCTGTCTGTGTATTGCTTGCTGTATCGAAGCAGTGGAGCTTGATGTGGAGTCCCTTTCTACAGTGGAATCTAGCTCAGTTGGGTTTCACGTTGCAGCACGCGAACCTGAACTAATGACAGACGGCATGACCAGAACAGGACAACCAAGGGTTGATCTGAGTAGACTAGGATTGCTCCTACAGCTAATCGGATTCTCCTTGATTGCTGTGATCGCTGGGATACTCCTTGACAGAGGGTTCACGAACACATTGAGCGACAGAGTAGAGCGGTGGCTATCTAACGCTGCACTCAAGCTAGCCGAGCCTACAGTGCGCATGGGCAGTCTACGAGCCCTGGCACGATTATCCATGTCTTGTCTGCCCCTGTTGCTGCTGATAGTAGGGAACCTCATAGAAGTACGATGGCTGTTCTGGTTGGGTGTCTCTCTTACGAGCTGGCTCTTGGCATCTTTTTCCATCTATCGATTCATCCTTCGCGATATTCCCCCCATTGAGCGGAATACACGGCCGCCAGTGTACGTCCTCCGCGCTCTTGGTGCATACTCGATGGTGGAAGGGGTGTATATGGTCTACATTGTAGTCTGGACGTTCTACCTAGTTATCCTGTCAGGCTTAAGGCCCTTCAGGAAAGCAGTGGCACTACTCAGCGGAAGCGATATGCTGAGAAAGTTCATGCTGGTGACGGGAACCATTGCTGTTCTGTCTGGTTTGATACTCCAATATGCAGCCTTGAGATAGCTTCAGGGTCGCCACTGTATATGTCATCTCAGCTTCGCGCGGTGCTTCGCCTGTCCACTCTCGCACTGCCTGCCAACATCAGCGGAGAAACTACTAACACCACTCCCCGCACACGAACACTACGGTGGCGCGCGGCTGTTCAGCAAGTCCAGAGCTTTTCGGATTCAGTTGTTCCTGATAAGCTCTGAGAACTGGTTCAGTTCTAGCTGCCGAAATGGGCTAGCTCACCTGGGCGGTATGTTGATACGGCTTGGGCGCAGAGGCTCAAGATGCGATACTAGGCAGAGGTTATCAGTTGCCTTTGGAAGAGGTCTGTGAGGGCATGTGCTGCCAGTGATCCTTCAGTGGCTAACGCGTGTTGTACTGCTCCAGGGCATCTTCCTGGCTGAATTCCCTGGAGTACTTATCGACGGTCTTTATGTCTGTCCAGCCACCTAGCTTCATCACCACCTTCGTTGACAGGCCCTTTCTGAATTGAGCATTGGCAAATCCACGTCTGAACGCATGAGCGTTGCACCTGATTCCGGTCTTCTCTCTAAGCCTTCTCAGCATGGACTGAACGCCGTAGGCGTTTACCTCAAAGGTCTTGTGCGCGGTGAACCATAGCTGAAGCATTGTCCCTGTGTCCTCGGTAAACGGTGCTTTCCTTGGCCCGGTCTTGCCATCGACAATGACGATTCTCTTTTCCCAGTCAAAGTTAGTGTCCTTGATCCCCACAAGCTCACCTAGCCTGACACCGCTGTCATAGAGCAGGTTAAGGATGCACTTGTCCCTGACGTTCTCGGTAGAAAGCAAGAGGGTATCTAGCTCCTCCGGTGTTATAGCCGGCAGGATCGTCTTCTTGGTCTTTGGCTTATCGACCAGACTCGCAGGGTTGCTCTTTATCTTCCCTGACCTGTGTAACCAAGTGCAGAATACCTTGACTACCTCGTAGTGGTTGAGTTTGGCGTTCTTGGCCTTGAGAGAAGCTAGCCAAGCGTTGATAGCTTTGGGTGTCAGGTCAGTCCCGACGAACACATAGAGGATATCTCTGTAATACTCGAAGGTTCTGTCCGCCAGACCCTGCCGTCTGCTGCCGAGGAACTCATCTACCCATTTCTGACTTGCCGTGGGAGTTCCGATCTGCAGCGGGCCTAACATGAACTCCGTGGTTCCGGAGTGGTCACGTCGCTCGTATAGCATAGCTAGGAAAGTGTTAACCAGATGGTTAACAAACTCGTCTTGGCTAGATATCGGGGTGAGAGGATTTGAACCTCCGACCACCTGAACCCCAT
>SL_5KL_010_SEDDRAFT_10000399_pt1 | contig 27724 bp, 24 predicted proteins | sample SodLakKL_010_SED_FD_9118 | JGI IMG/M metagenome (IMG submission 9118) | reverse complement strand
CAGACCGAGAGCACCCTCGACCTTCCCGAGGGCACCCACACCCTGCAGCTGCTGTTCATGGACTATCGCCATGTCAGCTTCGACCCGCCCGTGGTCTCCGAACAGATCACGATCACCGTCCGCTGACAATCAAGGCGATATCCGCCACCCCTCACGACGAACCCCCTCCCCCGCTTGCGGGGGAGCCCTCCCTGCAATGAACCCCTCCCCCGCTTGCGGGGGAGGGTTGGGGTGGGGGAAGGAAGTACGCCGCCACCAAGCGGCGCGCACTCACCGAAGGCCGCTTCCTGCACTACACTCCCGTACACACCGACCACATCGGAGGAGACGGCCATGGCATTTGCACTGTCCGACATGCAGATCACGAGCCCGGCCTTCATCCCGGGCATGTCGATCCCGGTACGGCACACCGGTGACGGCGAGGACATCTCGCCGCCGCTCTCGTGGGCCGGGGTCCCGGACGGGACCCGCAGCTTCGCGGTGTTCTGTCACGATCCCGACGCGCCCCTGGTTCCCCCGCGGGGAACCTACGGATTCGTGCACTGGGTGCTCTACAACATTCCGGGATCGGTAACCGAACTCCCGGAAGGTGTCCGGGATTTCACCGAGGGAAAAAACGACTTTGGCCGTGCCGGGTATGGAGGACCGATGCCACCCGCCGGACATGGTCCGCACAACTATTATTTCTGGGTGATCGCACTCCGGCATGCCCCACAGCTGCCGCCGGGACTGTCCCTGTGGGATCTGCTGAAGCGCATCGAACCATCACTGCTCGGCATGAACCGCCTGGTGGGATCCTTCCAGCGGGATTCATGATGCAATGATCGGTGACCGCGCTCTCAGCCGCAGCCATCCGCCGGCGCGTGCGAGGCGGCTCGAAACCATGGCGCACGGGTTGCGCACCCACGCGCTGGTCAAATGCGCGACATGCGTTCAGACTGGCGCCGGAGCCGCAAGGGGCGGCGTTGTTGTATTCAATCAGGGGGACTCTTTCGATGAATTCGGAAATACTGGACGATGCCGGAAAACTCATCTTGAGACTGGGTTTCGGCGTATTGTTCCTGATGCACGGGATCGACAAGGTGTTGCACGGTATCGATGGCATCGAGGCGCTGGTGGTCAATGCGGGGCTCCCGGCCGAAGTCGCCTACGGCGTGTACATCGGTGAGGTGCTCGCCCCGATCCTGATCATTATCGGCTGGCATGCCCGCATCGGAGCGCTCCTGACCGCGATCACGATGGCCTTCGCCTTCCACCTCGCGCACTCCCACGAATTCTTCGAACTGACTGCCCACGGCGGCTGGCAACTGGAGCTGCAGGGCATGTTCCTGCTTGCCAGCATCGCAATCGCCCTGAGCGGCCCCGGCCGGATCAGCCTCAACGGCCGTTGACGAATCCGGGCGATCTTTCGCCCGGTGGCCCCTGACGGGGAGGCGGTGCGGCGGCCATCCGCGCAGCCGGCGTCCGGTTCGAAACCGGGCGCCGGTTTTTCGGATCGCCGCGAGGCCAGTACAATCCGGGGTGGCCCAGCTTTGCCCGAAGGGCGGGGACACATCACCCAGAGATCTGAACGATGCCCGAGACCCTCATTCTGAGCGCGCGGTGGGTGCTGCCGATGGTGCCGCGCGGCACCGCCCTGGGCGACCACGCGGTAGTCGTGAATGGCGACCGGATCGTGGCGGTCCTTCCCCGCGAGGCGGCTCTTGCCCGGTACCCAGGCGCCGCGCAGCGGCACCTGCCGGCCCATGCGTTACTGCCCGGCTTCGTAAACGCTCACACCCACGCGGCAATGACCCTGCTGCGCGGGGTTGGCAGCGATCTCCCCCTGATGGACTGGCTTCACAACCACGTCTGGCCCGCGGAGGCCCGACTGCTATCGCCCGAATTCGTGCACGCCGGGAGCCTCCTGGCGATTGCGGAAATGATCCGCGGCGGAACGACCTGTTTCAGCGACATGTACCTGTTTCCCGAAGACACCGCCCGCGTGGTCGACGAGACCGGGATGCGCGGCGTGCTTGGCCTGACGGTGATCGATTTTCCGACCCCCTGGGCCGCCACCACCCGTGAGTACTTCAGCAAGGGGGCCGATCTCGTCGCCGCTTGGCAGGGTCATGAACGGATCGGCTTCACCGTCGCCCCGCACGCCCCCTATACGGTCGGCGACGAGAGTCTGGTGGAAATCCGCCGCCGTGCGGATTCGTTGGGTATTCCGGTGCACATGCATGTGCACGAAACCGCGCACGAGGTGGCCTCCGCCGTCACCGAGCATGGCGAACGCCCACTGGAGCGACTGGGGCGGCTGGGCCTGCTCGAACAGCCGCTTGCCGCGGTGCACATGACCCAGCTCGACGAGGCGGAACTGGCCCGGCTCCCGGCAACCCCGGTGTCGGTGGTTCACTGCCCGGAGTCGAACCTGAAGCTGGCGTCGGGCTTCTGCCCGGTTCAGCAGCTGCTCTCGAGTGGCGTGAACGTGGCACTCGGCACCGATGGCGTCGCATCAAACAACGATCTCGACATGCTCGGCGAGATGCGCACGGCGGCATTGCTGGCCAAGGGGGTGTCCGGAGACGCGGCTGCTGTGGGTGCGCCGCAGGCACTGGAAATGGCCACCCTGAACGGTGCGCGGGCACTCGGACTCGAGGAGCGGATCGGCTCGCTCGAGCCAGGCAAGCTGGCTGATCTCATTGCCATCGACCTTGGGGATCTCGAGTACCAGCCCGCGCACGACCCCCACACCCAGATCGTTTACGCGGCGACCCGGCACGCGGTGACCGACGTCTTCGTCGGCGGCCGTGCATTGCTCCGGGACCGGGAACTGCTTACGCTCGATCTCGACGAACTCAAGCGCCTGGTGGAAACCTGGCAGGAACGCGTCCACGGGGCGCACTGAACGGAGCCGAAACGCGATGACCACAACGGATTCCGCGTCCCGTCCGGCCAACGTCGATGCCGCCGAGGTCGCGAAGTTCACCTCCCGCGCCGAGGACTGGTGGGATGCAACCGGACCCTTTGCGACCCTGCACGCAATCAACCCCCTGCGCCTGAACTGGATTGACGGACACGCCCGCCTGCGCGGCAAGCGGGTGCTCGACGTCGGTTGCGGTGCGGGCATCCTGGCCGAGGCGATGGCGCTGCGGGGCGCCGAGGTAACCGGCATCGACGCCGGCGCAGAACACCTCCAGGCCGCCCGGGGCCACGCCGAAGAGAGCGGCGTTGCGGTGACCTACCACCAGTCCACCGCGGAGGAATACGCCGAACAGCACGCCGACGCCTTCGATGTGGTCACCTGCATGGAGATGCTCGAGCATGTCCCGGACCCTGAGCTGACGGTCAAGGCTCTGTGCCGGCTGGTCGCACCGGGTGGTCATTTGTTCCTGTCCACGATCAACCGCACCCCACGGGCGTTCGCGGAGGCGATCATCGGAGCCGAGTACGTGTTGCGCCTGCTGCCTGCTGGAACCCACGAATACGCCCGGTTTCTGCGGCCTTCGGAGCTGGGCGAGGCCCTGCGCGCGGGGGGCGTCGACGTGGGCGAACTGCGCGGCCTGACCTATTCGCCCCTGACCCGCCGTTACCGCCTGACCCGTTCGGTGGCGGTGAACTACCTCCTCCACGCTCGGCGTCCGGAGGCCGGAGTGGAAACCGGAGCATGAGACGCCCGCTGACCGGCGTGCTGTTCGATCTCGATGGCACGCTGCTCGACACCGCACCGGACATGCACGGGGCACTCGAACGCCTGATGGGCGAACACGGGCTTCCGCCGCTGGCCTACGAAGCGGTGCGCGGGCACGTGTCGCACGGCTCGCGCGCACTGGTGCAGCTCGGGTTCCCCGACCTCGACGATCTTGCGCGGGAACCGCTGAAGCAGCGCTTCCTCGACCTCTACGCCGAGCACCTGTGCGACGCGACACGACTCTTCCCCGGCATGCAGGAGGCGCTGGCCGAGATGGAGGCGCGGGGGCTCTGTCTGGGTGTCGTCACCAACAAGCCCGCCTGGCTCACGATGCCCCTGCTGGACACGCTGGGCCTGACCTCCCGGTTCGCGACGATCGTCAGCGGCGACACCCTGCCCCAGCGCAAGCCGTCCCCGGAACCGATGCGTCACGCCGCGCGACAGGCCCGGGGCGAACCCGACGCATTCGTCTACATCGGTGACGCCGAGCGCGACATCGCCGCCGGGCGCGCGGCGGGCATGCGCACGCTGGTCGCCGGCTGGGGCTATATCGAAGCCGGCGAGAATACGCACTCGTGGGCGGCGGACGCACACCTGGCGGAGCCGGGAGACTTCTGGGCCTGGCTCGAGGGTCTGCCCGGCGGGTCGCGATGCCTGGCGAGCTGACCGGAGTTCCGGCGATCGTCTGGGCCTTTGCGGCCGCCCTGTTCGTCCTCGGTGTCGGCATCGGCCATGCTTGGGCCAGCAGCCGCCTGAACGCGCGCCTGCAGGTGCTGATGACCGACAACGCCCGCCTCGAGGCCGAGCGCGATTACGCCGAGCTGCGCCGCGAGGACCTGCAGGCGAGCTTCGAGGAAGCCCGCGAGCAACTGGGCAATGCCTTCTCGGCACTGGCCAACAACGCGCTGCGCGCGAACAACGCGCAGTTTCTCCGGCTCGCTCAATCGGTGCTGAACCAGCAACTGCTGCGCGGCCAGCACGAACTCAGCCGCAGCGAGAGCCGGTTCGAGGACCTCGTGAAACCCATTCGGGAGACACTGGCCCGGACCGAGGCCGAAATCCGGTCCATGGAGAACTCGCGCGAGACCGCCTTTGCCTCCCTGAACGAGCAACTGCGGCGACTGAGCGTCGACCACGGGGAACTGCAAAAGGAGACCCGCAACCTGGTGCAGGCACTGTCGCGACCCGGCGTGCGCGGGCGCTGGGGCGAGCTCACCCTGCGCCGGGCAGTGGAGCTCGCCGGCATGAGCGCGCACTGCGACTTTACCGAACAGGCGGCACTAACCGGGGAGCAGGGCCGCCAGCGGCCGGACATGATCGTGCACATGCCCGGGGACCGTGCGCTGGTGGTGGACGCAAAGACCCCGCTTGATGCGTATCTGGCCGCCGTGGATGCCACCGAGCCCGGGGCGCGCACGACGGCGCTGAAACGCCACGCCCAGCAGCTCCGGGCACGCGTGGTCGAACTTTCGGGCAAGCGCTACTGGGCCGGCCTGGAACACACCCCCGAATTCAGCGTGCTGTTCCTGCCCGGGGATCAGTTTCTGGCCAGCGCGCTCGAGCACGATCCCTCGCTGCTGGAACAGGCGCTGGAACGACAGATCCTGCTCGCGACCCCGAGCACGCTGATCGCGCTGCTGCGCGCGGTGGAATATGGCTGGCAGCAGGCGCGACTGACCGCGCATGCGCTGGAGATCCGTGATCTGGGCGCTGAACTGACCACGCGTCTGGGCGGCCTCACGGAGCACCTGGGGCGCCTGGGACGGTCGCTGGAACAGGGCGCGGAGGCCTTCAACGCGACCGTAGGCAACCTGGAACGGCAGGTGATGCCGAGTGCGCGCCGCTTCGCGGAGCTGGGTATCCGGGCACGCAAGCAGCCAACGGTCCCGGACACGGTCGATGCCACGTTGCGACGGCCCGCTGCCGGTGATCCCTCCGATAAACCGCCCGGGTCAGCCGGGTCGCCCGAATCACCCACCTCTGATGGCAGCTGACCGCGAAGTCGCGGCGGCCTACGCCCACTGCCGGCGGCGGGCCGCAAGCCACTACGAGAACTTTCCGGTTGCGTCGCGCCTGCTGCCGCGGGGGCTCCGGGATCCGGTCGCGGCCATCTACTGTTACGCCCGGGATGCCGACGACCTCGCGGACGAGGATCCCCGCCCGACCACGGACAGGCGTCTGGCCCTCGAACGGATGCAGGCGCGGGTGCGTGCCCTCGACGATCCTTCCGCAGAGGCCGAGCCCGAATGGCGTGCTCTGGCGGATACCCTGCGCCGCTTCGACCTGCCGGTCGGGCTGTTCACCGATCTCGCCGACGCCTTCATCCAGGACCTGGACAAGACGCGTTACCGGGACTTCGGCGAGGTGATGGCCTACTGCCGGCGCTCCGCCAATCCGGTGGGCCGCCTGCTGCTACACCTCACCAACCACGCCTCGCCGGAGAATCTGGCCTGCTCCGATGCGGTCTGTTCTGCGTTGCAGCTGATCAACTTTTACCAGGACCTTGATCAGGACTTCGCCGAGCACGGGCGCATCTACGTTCCCGAGGATGAGATGGCGGTCCATGGCGTCACCGAAGCCCATTTCCGCGATCGCGTCAGCGACTTCCGGATGCGCTCGCTGATGCACCACCAGTACGGCCGCGCAGACCGGCTGCTGCGCGCGGGCGCGCCCCTTGGGCGCGCGTTGCGCGGGCGCCTCGGCCTGGAGATCCGGGCCATCATCCAGGGCGGCGCCCGGGTCCTTTGGCGCCTGCGCCAGCAGGAGAACGTCTTCTCGAGACCTCGGCTGCGCACCGGCGACTGGGTGCTGGTCCTCGGGCGCAGCGTGGCGCCCAAACGCCGCCGCCCGCCCCTGTAGGAGCGAGCCTGCTCGCGAACGCGCCGCAGGCGCGCCAGACACGCCCGGGGCCAATCCGACGCCCATTCGCGTGCAAGGCACCCTCCCACACGGCTGCCCCGGCCCCCTGCAGGAGGCGAGTCCTCTCGGCGATCCAAACGCCCGGGGCATGTCGCCCAGGGAGCTGGCCTTCTACGGTCAAGATGACGCTCCGCGGGTTTTCACGTTATCGTTCGCCGCTCCGGATCCGAATCCCCCGAGAGTCCATGTCTCCCGACGAATATTGCGAAGACAAGGCGGCCCGCAGCGGGTCGAGCTTCTATTACGCCTTCCGCTTCCTCAATCCGGAACGCCGTCGCGCGATCACGGCCCTGTACGCTTTCTGCCGCGAGGTCGATGACGTCGTCGACGACTGCCGGGAACCCTCCGTGGCCCTCGCCAAGCTGGAGTGGTGGCGCGACGAGGTGCAGCGGACGTTCCAGGGCGCGCCGCGGCACCCGATCACGCGCGCACTGGAACCGCACCTCGCCCCCTTCGATCTGTCGCAGGAATACTTCGAGGAAATCATCGACGGCATGCAGATGGACCTCGAATACGATGCCTACCCGGACTTCGCGACGCTCTCACTGTACTGCTACCGCGCCGCCAGCGTGGTCGGGCTTCTGTCAGCGCGCATCTTCGGCTTCACGGACCGACGCACCCTCAAATACGCCCATGATCTGGGCACGGCCATGCAATTGACCAACATCCTTCGTGACGTGCACGAGGATGCGGTCCGCGGCCGGGTCTACATCCCGCTGGACGAGCTCGAACGCTTCGCCGTGAAGCCCGAGGAGTTCCAGACCAACATCACCCGTGACGCGCACCGGGAACTGTTTGCCTTCCAGGCTTCCCGGGCACGTGAGCACTACGACCGGGCGCTCGCCCACCTGCCGGACGAGGACCGCCACGCCCAGCGACCGGGTTTGATCATGGCCGCAATCTACCGGACGCTACTCGACGAGATCGAACAAGACGGCTACCGCGTGCTGGAACACCGGATCCGCCTGACCCCGGTGCGAAAGCTCTGGATCGCGTGGCGCACCGCGCGCAGCGCCCGGCCGACGAAATGAACGGAGATCCCGTCGCGGTCATTGGAGCGGGCTGGGCCGGGCTCACCGCCGCACTGGTCCTCTCGCGAGCCGGACGCAAGGTGGTGCTGATCGAGGCCGCACCAACGCCCGGCGGGCGGGCTCGGACAATCGACTCCAAAGGGACACGGCTGGACAACGGCCAGCACATCCTCGTGGGGGCCTGCCGTCACGCGCTATCGCAGATGCGCGCGGTCGGGGTGAACCCGATCCTCGCACTGCACCCGGTTCCCTTCCGGCTGCTGATGCGCAGGCACGTGCCCAACGGCGCTCCGGAGAGCTCCTTGCTGGCTCCCCGCTCCACCCGCACCCGGGACCTCGGTGCGGCCTTCTACGACGCGTCCCGGGACGCAGGCCTGCCGCGCCGTCTTCTAGGCCTGACGGGCGCGTGGCGGATGCTGCATCGGCCGCTGACCCGGGACCTGCCCGTGGCCGACTGGCTCCGGAGAAACGCCCAACCTGCCGGGTTGCGGGAAAGGCTCTGGGAACCGCTAAGCCTGGCCGTGATGAACACGCCGCCCGCGGAGGCGTCGGCCCGGATTTTCCAGAGCGTGCTGCGCCAGACCCTGCTGGCCGGTGACGGCCCCGCCCGTCTGCTGATCCCGCGCCGGCCACTGGGCGAACTCTTCGCGGAACCGGCCTTGCAGCAGTTGCGGACCCTGGGTGCGACGATACGTCTGGCCACTCGGGTCCAGGGGATCGAAGCACGGGACGACGACGGGTTCCTGCTGACCTTGCGCCACGGGGAGACCCTCGCCGCCGGCCAGGTGGTCCTGGCCACCGCCCAGCGCTCGGCTGTTCGCCTGCTGCCCGCGAAACCAGCGCTCGACGCACTGCGCCGGAATATGGCGGAATTGGGCGAGCGCTCGATCTGTACCGTCTACCTGCGCTACGCCAAGACGCCCCCCGAACTCCCCCCCTTGATCGGGCTGCTGGGCCAGCACGGCCATTGGCTGGTGCCCAGGAGACTGGTCGGGGATTCTCACTGGCTCTCGGTGGTGATCTCCGCAGCCGACGCGTACCCGATGCCCAACGCGGACAGCCGCTGGCGGAGGGTTGGACGGGAACTCGCCGCGACCTTTCCCGGACTTGGCGAGCCGGAACAGGGGCACGTGATCTGCGAAAGGATGGCAACGCTTGATGCCCGGCCGGGACTGGACGACCGGCGCCCGGATACCCGGACCCCGCTTCCCGGCCTCTACCTCGCCGGCGATTACTGCGCCCGGGGACTCCCGTCGACGCTGGAGGCAGCGGTCCAGAGCGGCCAGAAGGCCGCCGCGGCCGCGATCACCGACGGAATTCCAGACCTGGTGCGGCCGGCGGGGTGACGCCCGTGGCCGGCGCGTAGATCGACGCGGCGGTCTTCAAATGTCGCTGCCTAATTCCCGACCGTTGCCAACCGCATCTGGTGCGGTCGCGACCATCTGACACAGATCGGCGATGCTGTCGGCGCGCATCTTTTCCATCACCCGGGCGCGATACTTCTCCACGGTGCGCGGACTGATTCCCAGCTCGCGCGCGATCTCCTTGTTACTGAGCCCCTCGGTGACGAACTGCATGACCTCGAGCTCTCTGGGTGTCAGTTCACGGATCTGCGAGGCAATCCTGCCCTGCAGCGCGTATTGATCCCGTTGGCGCGAATCCTCGGCGAAGGCCTCCTCGACTCTCGCCAGCAGGGCCTCCGTCGAGAATGGCTTCTCGACGAAATCGACCGCACCGGCCTTCAGGGCCCGGACGGTGCTCGGGATATCGCCGAACGCGGAGATGAAGATCACCGGAAGGGTGCAGCCGCGAGCCTGAAGCTCTTCCTGAACCGCCAGACCGTCCATACCGGGCATCTTGAGATCCAGCAGCAGGCATCCTGACTGCTCGGGTTGGATAGCGTCGAACAGCTCCTCGGCCGAGCCATGGGCCTGCACCACGTAGCCCGCGAGCTCGAGCGCAAGTGACAGGGATCGCCGCATCGCGGGGTCATCATCGAGGAGGATCACCATCTGTGAATCACTCACCCATCACCCCCGTTGCGCCTGACTGGCAGCGAAAAGCGCAGGACAGCCCCCGGCGCTCCGTCGGTTTCGGCCCAAAGCCTGCCCCCGTGCGCCTCCACGATCGTTCGCGATACCGCAAGGCCCATACCCATTCCGGTATTCTTTTCCGTTTCGAATACTTCGAACATCTTTGTATTCCATTCTGCCGAAAGCCCCGGGCCGGAATCAATCACCGTCACCGTCGCCTGCTGTTTGGCAGCGCGCAGGTGAATGCTGATCCAGCGATCCTCGGAATCGTTGCGGTCGATNGCCTCGATCCCGTTGCAGACCAGATTCACGAGTACCTGCCCGATCTGCAACACATTGATCCGGGCCAGCACGGGTTCCGGCGGTAGGTCGAGTTCGAGTCGTACCGATTTTCTGCGCGCCAGCGGCATTACCAGCGAAACCGCCTCGCGGATGGGTTTCTGGAATTCACAGACTTCGGTGTGGATCTCGCCCCGACGCATGAAATGGCGCAGGCCGTCGATGATGCCGATCGCACGATCGACCTGCATGCGCAGGTCCGTTGACGCGTTCATCAGTTGTTCTCGGTCCACCGGCTCCTGTGCGCTCAGCGTTACCAGGGACTCGCTGTAAAGGCTTGCAGCAGCGAGAGGCTGAGCCAGTTCGTGAACCAGCGACGCCGCGAGAACGGTTACCGAACTCAGACGCGCATTGTGCGCGACTTCNTCCCGCCGCAGCCGACTCTCCTGCTCCGCGCGCACTCGNGAGCTGATGTCCAGGTGTGCGACCACGGCGCCGCCGACGCCGTCTTCAAGGGGTGTCACCGTTAGCAGAAACCACCGTGGGTATTCGGGGTGATGGCAGGGGTACTCCAGGGAAAACTCCGGACGTTTGCCGGCGATCACTGCCCGGATCCCTTCACAGGCCTGCTCGCCCAGTTGCTCCGGATCATTGTCCGATCGCTGCAGGCAGGCCTCGAAGTAATCGATGCCGATGCCGTATTCAAGCGACGCGTCGCCATCGTTTTCCCGCGCGAAGCGACGCCACGCCTCGTTCACCGCTATGATGCGGCCCGACGCATCGAGCACCGCGATCTGTGCCGACAGCGCATCGAGCACCGCCTGACGCTGGCGTTCGCTTTCGAGAAGCATGCTCGCGGCCTGTGCCGGCTCTGGACGCCCTGGTTCAGCCACCCCGTGGCCGGGATCACGGGCCGGCGCGGCTTTTACCGGCTCCCCGTGAGCCGGTTGTCTCGGCGATGCGCGTGGTTCATGCTTCATCCTGAAACTCCAGCTCGTGGGACTCGTGATCCGCGAGCCAGCTGCCCAGGAACGGCCTGGTCATTCGGCCACGCTCAATACTGACGCTGCACGATCCTGTCGCGCCATTAATGCAAATTAATCGACTCGTGGTCGGGAAACAAGCCCGGGCGTCTGAAACGGCACGGAGTCTGACAGGCTGCTAGAATGCAGGGCGAACTGTCATGGCGCCCCGCGCTGCCCCTGAAGATGAAAATTCCCTTTCTCGCGTGCGGTTGAGGGGCGGGATGGCAGCTTTCGCGCCAACTCTCATGGCTTTCTGCGCCACCCGGGACCATGAATGCTCCCTCCCCCGCTTGCGGGGGAGGGTTGGGGTGGGGGCTCAGCGCCGGGCCCGGCCCTCACCCCTGGCCCCGTTACTAAGGGCATCCTGCTCTCCGCCCTTCGGGCCCGCCTGCGGCGGTTCGAGTCGCTCCCGGCGCCCCGGGGACAGATTTGCAAATCGGTCCCCGGCCCTTGGGCACCTTGTCCGCAAGCGGGAGAGGGAGCAATGCGCGACTTTTACGCTAACTCAAAGGAGACGGCCTTGCCCGAACTCGATCCCAGCGCCCTTCTCGACTACCGGCCTGATCCCGGGACCCTCTCGGGCCGGGTGATCCTGGTGACCGGCGCGGCCGACGGCATCGGTCGCGCCGTGAGCCTTGCTGCCGCCGCGGCCGGTGCGACGATCGTCCTGCTCGACCGCGACATCAAGCGGCTGGAGAAGGTCTACGACACCATCGAATCCCGCGGCAACCCGCAGCCTGCGATCTACCCGCTGAATCACGAGGGTGCGACCGTAAAGGACTATGCCGACCTCGCCGAGAACGTGCTGCAGTCGCTCGGTCGGCTCGACGGCCTTGTACTGAACGCCGGTTGGGCGGGCACCCTGACCCCGCTGAAGTACTACGAACCCGAATTGTGGGGTCAGGTGATGCAGGCCAACCTGAATGGTCCGGTGATGCTGACGCAGGCGGTCTTGCCGATGCTGGAAGACAGCCGGCAGGGCTCGATCGTGGTATCGACCCAGAACGCCCGCAAGGCCTTCTGGGGTGCTTTCGGCATCGCAAAGGCGGGGCAGGACGCGCTGATCGACATCCTGTCGCGGGAACACTCCGGCGATCAGGGCTTCATCCGGGTCAACGGCATCGACACCGGCCCCGTGCGCACCCGCTTTCGTGCGCTCCATTACCCCGGGGAGAACGCCCGGCTGCTGCCCAGGCCAGAACAGGTGGTCGGCCCTTACCTCTATCTCCTCGGCCCGGACGCCGGCCGAATCACCGGCGAGAACCTCTCGCTCGAGGGACTGATCGCGGCATCCGAATCCGCCGGAAAAGCGACCCCCCGCCCGGGCTAACTCCCATGGCCCTCTGCGCCACCCCCGACGATGAAAGCTCCCTCCCCCGCTTGCGGGGGAGGGTTGGGGTGGACCAATAACGGGGACAGATTTATAAATCTGTCCCCGTTATCGCCGATCACCGTAGTCAGTCCTCGCTATCGGTCGCTTCCCGTGTCTTCGGAAGCGGCGGCACGAAATGCATCACCTTCTCGACCACGTCGAGTTTCAGGTGCGCCTGGGCACGGAACCGGCCTTTGTAGGCCAGGTCCTCCTCCCGCAGTTCATAGCAGGTCGCGCCGCTGATGTCGGTCAGAACCGCGGGGATGCCGGCTTCCTGAAACGCGTAGTGACGCTTCAGGTAGAAGCTCTGGCAACACATTCCGACATAGGCCGGGACCTCGTCGGAGCGCATTTCCGTCAGCGTCTCCTGCAGGTGTTCGAAGTTCGTGATGGACACCACACGCAGACCCCGCTCCCGCGCCATCGCGTAGGCATCGCCCACCTCGCACTTGCCGCACTCGGAACAGCCGTCCCGGAAACGGAACTTGCAGTCCGCGAGCTTGGCACAGTAGGGAACCAGCATCACCGTGGCCTGACGCAGGATGTCTTCCGCAGCCTCGCCCCCCGGGCTGTGCACAATCAGGGTGTTGCTCTGTTCCCGGTTCATGCCGAACCGCGCCGCCTGGGATCTGCGCGCGACCGCCAGGTCCAGCAGGTGTTCGATATCGTCGGCCCCGAAGCCAAGCAGATCGACATCGGCAACCGCTTCAAGACCCGCGCGCAGGGCAGCCGCGCAATCGTCGAGCCGTTTACCGCGCAAGCCATCCGCCAGCCGGATGAGCAGATCGGACGGGCTGAACTGGACGGTGCCGCTGAACAGCGCGCGGTTGACTGACCCCGCCGAATCGACCTCGAGTTCGAGGTAGATCGCGCCGCCGGCCGTCTTCACGAAGGCCTTCATCGCGTCCGGGGAGAGGCCGGTGGATGAGCGGGTGTGCGTTGTCGCCGCGGGGGCTGTTCTCACGAGGTCCGGGCCCACAGGGGCTGCTTCTGCGGCCGGATCGAGGTCCAGCTGGAAGGCCTCGGCGAGCGAGTGTTTCAGCGCTTCAAGGATCTGCGCGAGCCTGGGGGGATATCCCAGCATGGCGCTGACGCTGCTCAGGCGTTCGCGGGCGCTGAGCACGCCTTCGTGAGAGAGCTTTTCTGTTGGAACACGCAGAACCTTCAGCATCGTTTCCGCGTCCGGCGTTGCGACCAGCAGGCTGCCCTGCAGCAGGACCCGGTCGCCGTGGCGAGCGGCGAAACCACTGCCCAGCTTGCGGCCTCCGGCTTCCACGTCGTTCGGAAAGACGAATTTCGCCGCGACGTCCAGACGATCGAGGGCGGCCACCATCGCCTCCCCATGAAGCGCAAGGATGTCTGCGAGTCGGGCTGGCCCGGAATGCCCCGTCGGCAAGACCAGCGACCAGCACAACTGCGCCGGGTCGAGGTACAACGCACCGCCGCCGGTCAGCCGGGGGACGACCTCGATGCCCTGTTCCTCGCAATAGTCCCCGCGCACGGCAATCGTGGCCAGCTCATGAGCGCCCGGCCGGGCACTGACGGGGTAACGGGCAAAGCGCAGCGCCGGTCCGCCGCGCAGGAGCTGAGCGTCAAGTCGTGCGTGTTCACCAGCGCTGCGCAGGCCATCGTCTGTCACCCTGCACGCCAGCCGCCGGAAGCGCAGGCCGGATTGTGCTGAATTTTTTGTCATCGCGTTTCCCCTGCCAATTGGCGCCAGCAGTCCATTTTGTATTGCGGCGCAGAAAACATTGCCGGCCGCAAGGGAAACGCCGGTTAATCGGCGTTTCCCTGCAGCACCTGGAGGTGCCGCCAGAATCGGCCACCTTGGGTGGTTGATTCTGATCTCACCTGCAAATTATCTGTGCAGCGCAGCGTGCGCTGAGAAAGCCAGGATGGCTTTTTTCAGCGCTTCCCGGTTGCATCCTTGCCTTCATTTTTGAACCTTGTTGCCTACACTTTAGGCCATTCGAATCCTGTTCCGAGTTGATTTGGATCAGACAGTGGCGCAGACACTGATGGGACCATGGGGTCGAAATGCTGCCATTCGGCCCGGCGGGCCAAGCCGCAGCGAAACCAAATTCAAACGGGGGTTCGTCGTGATGAGCAACTGGCAGCAACTGGTGCAGGCGGTGGAACCCCTGCAGGATCTCGAACTCGACGCCGACTTGGTCCGGGACCTCGAGCAACCTGGTCAGCAACCCGGGCATCAATCGGGCCATCAAGTCCCGGAACGCGTCGCGCACCCGGTCCACTTTTACACGCCCACCTTCAAGTCCTACCAGACCTCCGAGATAAAGAGCTGCGGAAAGAACGCGTGGCCTGCGGTATCGGTCACCGGAAGCGAATGCAAGCTGCAGTGCGACCACTGCAAGGCCGCCATCCTGGAACCGATGATTCCTGCGCGCACCCCCGAGGCCCTCTGGCGGGTGGTGAACGAACTGATCGACGACGGCGCACAAGGCCTGTTGCTGACCGGCGGGTCGAACCATCGCAACGAGGTCGAATACGCCCCCTATTACGAGACCATCCGGCGCATCAAGGACAGCCATCCCGAATTCCGCATTGCCGCCCACGCCGCGCTGATGGATGAAAACGCCGCGTTTGCGATGGCGGACGCGGGCGTCGACGTTGCGATGATGGACGTGATCGGCGCCCAGGAGACCATCACGAACGTCTATCACCTGCGCCGCTCGGTCGACGACTTCGAGGCCACTCTGGAAAATCTGGTCCGCACCTCGATGCGGGTGGTGCCCCACATCGTGATCGGCCTGCACTACGGGCGGATGCTCGGCGAATGGCGGGCGCTGGAGATCATCCAGCGGCATCTGCCCGACGCGGTGGTCCTGGTCGTCGTGATGCCCTTCTATGCGCCGGAAAAAAAGCCCTTCGTGACCCCGGACTCCTCCGATGTCGGACGCTTCTTCCAGTCGGCCCGCCAGGCCCTTCCCGACACCTCGCTGCTGCTCGGCTGCGCAAGGCCACCAGGCGAGTCCCGGATGCAGATCGACACCTACGCGGTAATGGCCGGGCTCGACGGCATTGCGCACCCGGCCGACGGCGCGGTGGAACTGGCCGCGCGCCTGGGGCGCAAGGTGCGGGTGACGCCGGCGTGCTGCTCCATCGTGGTGGGTGACGAGGTGATGGCGGTACAGGACGCGTCCGACGGGCTCGAACTGGACATCGACACCATCCTGCGCGAGGAGGCGCGCCGCCGCGCCGGAGTTCGCGGCATCGGCATCCCGGTCGTGTCCGCTTCCGGACCGCGTACAGGAATCCCTGCGTGAACACTACGGTCCCGGATCTTCAGACCCCGGCCCCGAACGCGATGTATCCGTCGTCCGGGACCATTGTGGAGCGGTTACCGAACGACTTCCTGATGTTATTGGAGCCCGACAATGCGTGATCAGAAGACCCTGCGCGTAATCGATACCGGCCTGCGCCGCGCCGCCGAAAACCTTGCGCTCAACCGTGCACTGCTGGAATCGCACCAGGAAGGGACCTCGCCCCATACGCTGCGATTCCTGCGCTTCCGGCCATGCGCGCTGGTCGGCTTTCACCAGAGTGTCGACCAGGAGCTGCGCCCCCCAAAGAAAACGGCATCGACATCCAGCGACGGATCACCGGAGGCGGTGCGATCTACTTCGACGAGACCCAGATCGGCTGGGAACTCTACCTCGACAAGCGTTTTCTCGGCAGCGCAGAAATGCCCGCGATCGCCGAACGCATCTGTCAGGCGGCTGCCCGCGGCATCAGCGCGCTCGGGGTCGATGCGCAGTTCCGTCCGCGCAACGACATCGAGGTGGACGGGCGCAAGATCTCCGGCACCGGGGGCGCCTTTGACGGCGAATCCATTCTGTATCAGGGGACCCTGCTGATCGATTTCGACGTCGAGCGGATGCTCCGCGTGCTGCGCATACCCGCGGAGAAGCTGTCGGACAAGGCGATCTCATCGGCACGCGATCGGGTCGCGAACCTGAAGGATCTGCTCGGTCAGCTCCCGCCCTTCGAAGAGGTGGAGCAGAGCCTGGCAGCTGCGTTCGCCGACGCCTTCGACGTTGAACTGGAGTGGTCCGACGCACTGAATGAGGCGGAGGAACGCAAGTTTGCCGAGGCGCTCGCGGAAATCGACGCTCCGGAGTGGATCTATCAGCACGATCGGCCATCAGCGGAAGCCGGGGTACTGGAGGGTCTGCACAAGTCGGCCGGCGGCCTGATGCGGGCGGCGCTGGCGATGGACCACGCCCGCGACCGGATCAAGCAGGTCTGGATCACGGGGGATTTCTTCGTGAAGCCCGGCCGGACGGTGGTCGACCTGGAGGCCAGTCTCCGGGACACGCCGGTCGGCGAGCTGGAGACAAACATCCGCCGCTTCTTCGACCGACACGCGGTCGAGATGCTGATGCTCACCCCCGACGACTTTCTGACCGTTTTGCGCAACGCGCTCGCAAAGACCACGGTCTCCTCCGGCGCCGCCGACGCGCGGCCGTCGTGAGGACCGCCGACCTCCTGGTGGTTGGCCTCGGGCCGGGCGGGGCCAGCGCAGCCGGCCGGGCTGCGGCGGCGGGCCTGGACGTGGTCGCGGTCGACCGGCGCCGGGTGCTCGGCGAACCGGTGCAGTGTGCCGAATTCATCCCGACCCCGATGTCCCGCTACGCGCGCGAGTTCCCGGTGCGCCGGCAGACGATCGGCGGCATGGCCAGCATCCTTCCCTCCGGGCAGATTCATCGAAGCGACTTTCCGGGCCTGATGATCGATCGAGCAGAGTTCGATCGCGCGCTTGCCCGGGAGGCGCGCGCGCAGGGTGCCGATCTGTGGAATCCGGCCCGACTTACCGATCTCGACCCCCTGCGGCAGCAGGCCACGGTGCGCTTGCACGGGCGCGAGGTGTCGCTGCGATACCGGACACTGGTTGCGGCCGACGGTCCCCATTCGACCGTGGCTGCGCGGCTCGGTTTGCCGAGACTGCGAACGCTGCGGACACGGCAATACACGGTGCCGCTCAACCGGCCCGTCGAGGAGACGCTGATCTGGCTCTCCGACGACTATCCCGGCGGCTATGCGTGGCTGTTCCCGCGGGGGCACGAAGCGAATCTCGGCCTGGGCGTCGATCCGGCCCTCCAGCGGGAGATGAAGACACCGTTGGACGATCTCCACCGCCGCCTGACCGCCGAAGGGCTGACCGGGGCGGTGGTTCTGCGCCGAACCGGGGGTGCGATTCCCGTTGGCGGCCCGCGCGAGCGCCTGCACGAGGGGTGCACGCTGTTTGTCGGCGACGCCGCGGGCCTGACCCACCCCATCACCGGAGCCGGCATTGCCGCGGCGGTGATCTCGGGCGAGCATGCCGGCACGGCAGCGGCTGCATGGCTGGCCGGGGACAGCGCTGCCCTGGAGGAATACGCCGAGGACATGCGTGACCAGTTCGGTACCGCACTCGAACGCGCGGTGGAGCGGCGTCAGAGCCTGCAGACCGTCTGGCATACGCCGGCAGCCTCGCGCGATGAGATCCAGCGCCGGGGGTGGATTGCCTTCGACGACTACTACGAGGCCGCGACGGCATGACCGGCGGCCTGCCACAATCAATCAACGCAAGTAATCCCGGAGGCCATGACATGAACGCCCGACTCGAGTCCGTGGCAACACCCATGAACTTCTACCATCCCCGCGACCTTGAACGGACCCCGGACATGCGTTCCCCGGAGTACGTGCAGATGTCGACCGCCGCCGCGATCACGCTGGGGCTGGTGCACGGAAACATGCACCGCACCGCTTGCACCCACTGCCTGAACCTGCTGGTAACCTATCCCGAGGGCTGCCGAGCCAACTGCAGCTATTGCGGTCTTGCGCGGCACCGGGAGGAGGAAAGCGCCTACGCTGACCGCAACTTCATCCGCGTCGACTGGCCTACCGCCCGCTATGACGAGGTGATCGAGCGGGTCCGCAACCGCGGCGACCAGGGTGCCTTCGAGCGCATGTGCATCTCGATGATCACGCACCCGGACTCGGGGGATGACACGGTCACCCTGCTGGACCGGTGGGTTGCGGAGGTACCGGATGTCCCGGTATCGATCCTGTCGAACCCGACCACGATGCGCTACGCGGAAATAGAGGACCTGCGTGATCGCGGCGCCGACATCTTCACCGTCGCGCTGGACGCGGTCACCCCCGAGCTCTTCGAGCAGACCCGGGGCAAGACCGTCGACAGCCCGCACCGCTGGGATCGTTACTGGCGGGCGCTGGAGTGGCCGGCGGAGATCTTCGGACCGGAGAAATTCGGGGCGCACCTGATCTGCGGGATGGGCGAGACCGAGCGGGACATGATGGAGGTCTGCGAGCGGATCCGCGACATGGGCGGCCACAATCACATGTTCGCGTTCTTCCCGGAACGGGGATCGCGGATGGAGGATCGTCCGCCGGTTCCGCGCGATCACTGGCGCCGGGTACAGCTCGGTCGATTCCTGATCGACTTTGCCGGCGCGCGCGTCGCGGACATGCGCTTCGACGCCGACGGACGGATCGTCGATTTCGGTCTTGACCGTCGGGAGCTGGACGCGGTGATCGACTCCGGCAAGCCCTTCCGCACCTCGGGTTGCCCGGGCCGGACGGACGACACCGTGTCGGCCTGCAACCGGCCCTACGGCGATTCCAGCCCCGCGGANATCTTCAGCTTCCCGTTTGCACTGAACGAAAAGGACGTCCACGTGGTGCGCCGGCAAATGGCCGGCGAAGCGGTCGGGACCTTCGACTTCGAGGCGGACGACTGAAGCGTCACNGGGNGACGACCGTCACCGGGGACGAACGCTTCCGGGGGCAGATTTGTAAATCTGTCCCCCGTCCTTCGACCGGGAAAAACCCGGTGCGCTAGCGCATCCCCGGCTGAACCTGCTCCTGGATCTCCTGCATCCTCTCGAGCAGGCGGTCCGTCTGCGGATCCTCACGTCGCATCGCGTCCAGCATGTCTTCCTCGAGCGCCTGCTGGGCGGCCTGGACCTCCGGATCCCGCATCGCCGCCTGCTGCGCCTCCTGCAAGTCGCGCTGCGCCTCGCGCACCTCGCGCGACTCCAGGATTTCCCGGCGTTCCGCGTCGGTGCGGGCCTCTTCCATCCTGGCCTGCGCGGCGAGCAGGTCTTCCATGATTGCGCCGGGATCATAACCCGCCTCGCGCATCTTGTCCGTCACCAGGTCTTCCAGGGCGTCCGCCTGTTCGCGCAGCTCCGGGTTGTTCTCGACCGCCTGCTGCTGGATCTGCGCGAGTCGCTGCTGGATCTCCATGAACTCCCGCTCCATCGCGCCTGGCTGCTGGCCCATCTGGGCGACGGCGGCGCCCGACACCGCCAGCGCAAGCGCTGCCGCCGCCAGCATCTTCAGACCCTTGAGCATGTCGTGTCGCTGCATTTGAGCTTCCTCCGGTTTCGCGGCGAATGCCGCCTGTTCAAGGAGCTTAGCAGCCCCGGAGGCGCGAATTCCATGACTCGGCTGCGGTGGATCCCGCCCGGTGCGCCAACGCCATGCTCCGCTCGGCTATAATTGAGGCCCTTCCCTTCCGTGCCGCTCATGCTCGGGGTTGAACCCCGTCACCAGCGGGGCGTCATAGGGCCGCGCGCCCCCGTTTCGTTCCAGAGATCCCGATGCCCCGACCAGCGAATCTCCTCCGCAAGCTCCTGCCGCTGCTGATCCTCGTTGCGGCGGGCGTTGGCTTTCTTGTATTGCGCGCCACCGGCCCGACCGCACCCCCCCCGACTGAAAGCGAACGGGTCTGGCAGGTCAGCGGAATCGTCGTGGAAACGGATACCCACCGGCCAACCCTCGACCTGTTCGGAAGAACGTCTTCCCCTCAGACCGCCATTCTTCGGGCGGCCGTCGAAGGCGAGATCGACGCGGTGCCCGCCCGGGCCGGCCATGTTGTTGGGGACAATGCGCTGCTGGTAAGTATCGACCCCGCGGAGACCCGCCTCGGTCTCGAACAGCGGGAAGCCGACCTGCTTGAAGCGGAGGCGGCCGTGGAGAGCGAAAGACTGCGCGCCGAAACCGACCGGCGCATGCTGCGCCGCGAGCAGGCCCTGCTTCAGATCGCCGAGCGCGCCCTCGAGCGTGCGCGCGACCTGCGCACTCGCAATCTCGGCTCGGACGCCGAGGTCGATGAGGCCCAGCGCAACCTCGAGCAGGCCCGCGTGACGGTGGACAGCCGCCAGCAGGCGATCGCGGAGGCCCCCAGCCGGCTCGCCCAGGCAGAGGCGCGCGTGCAGCGGACGGGAGCCGCTGCCGAGCGCGCCCGGATCGATCTCGGACGCACCAACATCCATGCCCGCTCCGCGGCTCGCCTGGTCGAAGTGCACGTCAGTCCGGGCGAGCGGGTCCGTGTTGGTGATGCTCTCGTCCGCCTGTATGTACTGGATGATCTCGAGGTCCGGGCAAGCCTGCCGGAAATGTTCGTGCCCCGCATCCGGGAGCTCCTCGATGAAGACATTCGCCTGCTCGCACAAGCGATGGTGGGGGGACGCCACGTGCAGGCGTCGCTGGATCGGCTCGCAGGTGAGACCCGCGCCGGCGAGGCCGGCATCAGTGCCGTCTTCCGGGTCATCGACGGGGCTGAAGCGCTGCCGCTGAACCGCTTCGTGAGCCTGCGTCTCGGCCTGCCGGAAGAACCCGGGAGCGTGGTGGTGCCCTTCGAAAGCCTGTACGGCCGTGACCGGGTCTACCGCGTGGTCGACGGCCGCATGCAGGGCCTCGCGGTCGAGCGCCTGGGCCAGGTGACCGACCTGAACGGACGCACGCGCGCACTGATCCGCCACCCGGATCTGGAAGACGGCGATGTCCTCGTGGCGACCCGGCTGCCCAATGCGGTTGACGGACTCCGGGTCGAGGTCGAACTGAACGGTCCGGACGAACAGGGTTAAAGCAACGATGAGCACGATGGTGACCGCGGGTGACGGCCCCCCAGACACGCCTGAACGCCATGGCGGGCTGATCGAACTCTTTCTGCGGCACCGGCTTGCCGCCAACCTGCTGATCGCCCTCATGGTGCTGGGCGGCTCCTTTGCACTGCTCAACCTGAACACGCAGTTCTTCCCGAACTTCGAGCTCGACATCGTTACCGTGAGGGTCGTCTGGACCGGCGCCAGCGCCGAAGACGTCGAGCGCGGCATCACCGATCCGCTGGAGCAGGATCTGCGCACGGTCGATGGCATCCGCGACATGACATCGACCTCCGCACTCGGCGTCTCTTCGATCACCATCGAGTTCGAGGCCGGAACCGACATGACGCTGGCCCTGGAACAGGTCAAGGACCGCGTGGACCAGCAGCGCAACCTGCCGGACGAGGCCGAGACACCCGTGGTCACGCGCATTGTCCGCTACGAACCCGTCGCCACCCTGCTGGTGAGCGGACTGGACAACATCGACGAGTTGCGCACGCTCAGCCGCCAGTTTGAACGTGAGTTGCTCGATCGCGGGATCGCGCGGGTCGAGTTCACCGGATTGCCCGAGGACGAGATCGCCGTCCAGGTGCCGGCGGTCGTGCTCTATGACACCGGGTTGACACTCGGCGACATTGGCCAACGCATCGAGGGGCTCAGCCGCGATATCCCGGCAGGCAGCGCCGGGCGCGCGGACACCGCACGGCAATTGCGCAGCCTCGATCAACAGCGCGAGGTGATAGGCTTCGAGGACCTGCCGCTCCGTTCCGATCCCGATCTCGGGCTGCTGCGCCTGGGCCAGGTAGCCGAGATCGAGCGGCGCCCGCGCGACGGCGAGGTGAGCGTCAGTGTCGACGGGCGGCCGGCACTCGAGATGCAACTGATGCGTACCGAAACCGGCGATTCCCTGGAGGCGGCACGTACGCTCCAGGAGTGGCTGGAGAAGACACGGCCTGCCCTGCCGCCAGGCGTGCAGATCGAGGTCATCGATGCCTTCTGGGAGCTGTTGCAGGAACGCATCCTGCTGTTGCTGAAGAACGGCGCGGGAGGGCTGCTGCTGGTCCTCGGTATCCTGTTCCTGTTCCTGAATAGGCACGTGGCGTTGCGCGTGGCGCTGGGCATCCCGATCGCTTTTACTGCCGCGCTGATCGTCCTCTGGGCCGTGGGCGGCTCGATCAACATGATCTCCCTGTTCGGTTTCATCATGTCGCTGGGGATCATTGTCGACAACGCGATCGTCATTTCGGAGCACGCCTACACGCTGCACCAGAAGGGTCAGGGCGCCACCGAGGCGGCCGGCAACGGCGCCCGCCGGATGCTGGCGCCCGTGATCTCGGCATCGCTGACCACGGTGGCGCCTTTCTGCCATTGATGCTCGTCGGCGGAATCATCGGGAACATCCTGTTCGATATCCCGCTGGTCGTGATCTGCGTGATCGTTGCGACCCTGATCATCGCCTTCCTGATCCTGCCCGCTCACCTGCAGGGCGTGCTCTCCCGGCTTGAGCCACCGCGAGCGGGCAGCCTGCGGGCGCGTTTCGACGGTGGCTTCGAGCGCTTTCGCAACGGCGCCTTCCGCCGGACAGTGTCCCGGGCGGTCGATCATGCCGGCGTCACCCTCGCGCTGGCCATTGGTGCGGTGATTCTTGCGGTCGGTCTGGCGGCGAGCGGACGCATCGGCTTCACCTTCTTTCCCGCGCCGGAAGGCACAACGGTCAATGCCGGCGTGAATTTCGTCGCCGGTACCCCGCCCGAGCGCGTCGACGCCTTCCTCGAGTCCGTGGAACGAAAGCTGTACGAGGCCGAGGACGCGCTGGGCGGCGGACTCGTAACCGCGGCAGTGGTGCGCCGCGGTCTGGGTATCGACCCCGGAGACGGGAACGCCCCGCGCGGGGAACAGTTCGGCAACATCCAGGTGGAACTCGTGTCCCCGGAGGCGCGTACCGTGCGTAACCGCGAGCTGATCCGCGAGTGGGAAGAGCGGGTTCGGCTGGCCCCGGGTGTCGAAAACTTCAACATCAGTGAACGCACGGGCGGACCCCCCGGCCGCGACCTCGATGTCCGCCTGACCGGGGACGACCCCAACCGGCTCAAGGATGCGGCCCTTGATCTCGCGGAACTCTTCGCCGACTTTGCCGGGCTCTACGCGATCAACGACGACACCCCCTTCGGACGCGAGCAGCTGATCTACTCGCTGAGCCCCGAGGGGCTCGCGGTGGGACTGACCACGGACAGCGTGGGTGCGCAACTCCGGGATGCCTTTGATGGCCGACTGGCGCAGATCTTCCAGGATGGTCTGGAGGAGGTCGAGGTCCGGGTCCGTCTTCCGGACCGGGAACGCCACCACACCGAGACCTCGAGCGGCTGCAGATCCGGCTCCCTTCGGGTGAATGGGCCCCGCTGGACAGCGTGGTCGAGATCCGGTCGCGCCAGGGCTTCGAGACCCTTCGGCATGCCGACACGCGGCTGGCAATCCATGTCTCGGCGGAGGTTGACCGTGCGGTGAACAACGCCGCCCGCGTGCGCGCCGCACTGGAAGACGGGCCACTCGACGAACTGGCGCAGCGCCATGGCGTGGACTACTCCTTCGAGGGCCGGGCCGCTGACCAGGCGGAAACCTTCGCCGACATGCGCGGGGGGCTGTTCCTCGCGCTTGGCCTGATGTACCTGACCCTTGCCTGGGTCTTCGCGTCCTGGGGCTGGCCGCTGATCGTGATGGCGATCATTCCCTTCGGGATCCTCGGGGCTTTCCTAGGACACTGGCTGCTGGGGGTGGAACTGACGATCCTGTCCATTTTCGGCCTCTTCGGCCTGACCGGGATCGTCGTCAACAACTCCATCATCCTGGTCAGCTTCTATCAGGGCCTGCGCGACGAAGGACTCGCTCTGCGCGAGGCGATCGTCGAGGCGTCGTGCCAGCGCCTTCGTGCGGTGATCCTGACCTCCGCGACCACCATTGCGGGCCTGACACCCCTGCTGTTCGAGGGGTCGCTTCAGGCCCAGTTTCTGATCCCGATGGCCATCTCCATTGTCTTCGGCCTTGGCGTCGCGACGATGCTGGTGCTACTGGTAATACCGGCGCTGCTGCGTCTCTACGAAAACCGCTTCGATCGCGGTGCTCTTGCCGGGGCAACCGGACGCTGACGGCAGTGGAGTCCACCGGTTGTGCATGGGAACCCGCACTTTGCTAAGCTGATGCTGCAATGCACAAGCCGCGGACAGGCACCATCGACCGCGCCAACCGCCCTCGGGCCAGGAGCGTTTCGATGAGCGACCCCACCTCGCTTTCCGGCAAGACCGGCATCGTCACCGGCCTCGCCAACGAACAGAGCATCGCATTCGGATGCGCGCGCGCCCTGCACCAGGCAGGCGCTGACCTGATTCTGAGCTACGGCCATCCGAAGGCCGAAGGGCATGTCCGCCCGCTGGCCGAGGAGCTCGGCGATCCCCCGCTGCTTCTCTGCGACGTGCGCGAGCACGAGCAGCTCGAGGCCCTGTTCCAGGCAGCATCCGATCGCTGGGGCCGGCTCGACTTCGTGATTCACTCGATGGCGTTTGCCCCGGGTGACGACCTGCAGGGCCGGGTGGTCGATTCCAGCGTCGACGGCTTCCTGCTCGCGATGGACATCTCCTGCCACTCCTTCATGCGCATGGCGCGCCTCGCGGAGCCGCTGATGACCGACGGCGGCTGCCTGATCACGATGAGCTACCAGGGGGCCGAACGGGTGGTGGAAAACTACGGCATCATGGGCCCCGTAAAGGCTGCGCTCGAGGCCTCCGTCCGCTACATGGCGGAGGAGCTCGGCCCGGCCGGCATCCGCGTGCTGGCGCTCTCGCCAGGACCCGTCGAGACCCGCGCCGCCTCCGGCATCCGCGACTTCGAGAAACTGCTGCAGGACGCGGAGAAGCGCGCGCCCACGCGACGCCTGGTGACGATCGACGACATCGGGCAGACGGCGCGGTTCCTCGTCAGCGACGCGGCCCGTTCAATCACCGGCGTGACCACCCATGTCGACGGCGGACTGCACGTCCGGGCCTGAATCATGGCGGCTACCGAAACGCACATCGAAAACCGGACCTACGACGAAATCGAGGTCGGCGACCACCGCGACACTCGAGCGGCGCCTGACAATGGAGGACGTAAAGCTCTTCGCGGTGATGTCGGGGGACGTGAACCCTGCACATGTGGACGAGGACTTCGCGAAGAGCAGCCGCTTCCAGGAGATCATCGCCCACGGCATGTGGGGCGGTGCGCTGATCTCGACATTGCTGGGCACGGAGTTGCCCGGCCCCGGGACGATCTACCTCGGCCAGACGCTGCGGTTCAAGAAGCCCGTGGTGCTCGGCGACATACTCACGGTCACGGTCGAGGCCACCGAAAAGGACGACGAAAAGAAGCGCATCCGCTTCCACTGCCGCTGCGAGAATCAGGAAGGCAAGACGGTCATCGAGGGAGACGCGGACGTCCTTGCACCCACGGACAAGGTCAAGCGCCCGCGGACGCTGATGCCCCAGGTGCGCATGGCCGAGCGCGCCCATCTGCACGAGCTTCTGGAGGCGGCCTCGAGTCCGGAGCCGCTGCCTACAGCGATCGTGCATCCGGTCGATCCGCATTCCCTGAAGGGCGCGCTGCAGGCCGCGAGCAAGGAACTGATCATCCCGGTGCTGGTCGGGCCGGAGGACCGCATCCGGCAGGCCGCAGAGGAAGCGGAGGTGGACATCTCCGACTTCCAGCTGATCTCCACCAAACACAGCCACGAGGCGGCCGAGCGCTCCGTCGAACTGGCCCGCGAGGGCAAGGTCGGGGCGCTGATGAAGGGCAGCCTGCACACCGATGAACTGCTGCGCGCGACACTGCACAAGGAAAGGGGACTGCGGACCGAGCGCCGTCTGAGCCACGTGATGGCGTTCGACGTGCCGACCTACCCGCGCCCGCTGTTCATCACCGACGCCGCGATCAACATCTATCCGACCCTGGAACACAAGGCCGACATCGTCCGCAACGCGATCGAACTCGCCCATGCGATCGATATCGAGGAACCCCGCGTCGCGATCCTGTCCGCGGTCGAGACGGTGAATCCGAAGCTCTCGTCGACGGTGGAGGCTGCTGCCCTGTGCAAGATGGCGGAGCGCGGTCAGATCAAGGGCGGCTTCCTCGACGGACCGCTCGCCTTCGACAACGCGATCTCGGAGAGTGCCGCCCGCACCAAGGACATCAAATCCGAGGTCGCCGGCCGGGCCGACATCCTGGTCGCACCGGATGTCGAGGCCGCCAACATGCTGATGAAGCAGCTGACCTACCTCGCCGACGCCACCGGTGCCGGCGTCGTCGTCGGCGCCCGCGTCCCGATCATGCTCACCAGCCGCGCCGACGACGCCCTGACCCGCATGGCCTCCTGCGCCCTCGCCCTGCTCCTGGCCGAGTACCAGAGCCGCCATTAGACGTGTGCCAGGACACTAGGGAAACGCTGATTTATCGGCGTTTCCCTGCGGCACAGGGAAGTGCCGCCAGAATCAACCACCGCAGATGGTTGATTCTGAAGCAAGNTGCAAATCACATTTGCAGCGCAGCGTGCGCTGAGAAAGCCAGGATGGCTTTATTCAGCGCTTCCCTAATGGGCCATGCGATACACTGGAGCCCTGTCCACCCCAAGGGTCTTGTGGCGCCACGCGCGGACGCCTCCGGAATGCGGATACGCGAGCAGGCCGTGACCAGCGCCGTGGCGGCACGACCCCATCAACAGGAGGTTCGCGATGTCCGGTGATCTGCTGGTGCTGAACAGCGGCTCGTCCAGCCTGAAGTTTGCGCTTTACGAAATCGACCCCGATTCCCGAGGGGCGGATCCAGACCGGCACTTGAAGGGGCAGATAACAGGCCTGGACGCGACGCCGCACTTTAGCGTCGAGGACGCCTCCGGGAATCCGGTGGAGGACCGGCAACCGGCCGAAGACGGGGGGGCCTTCGGACACGAGCAGGCCCTGGAGTTCCTGATCGACTGGCTCGATGAGACACTCGAGGGGCGCAGTCTGCTCGCAGCCGGACACCGGGTGGTCCACGGCGGTCAGGACTTCGTTGGCCCGGTGCGGATGACCGCAGAACGGCTTGAACAGATGGAGGCGCTGGTGCCGCTCGCCCCGCTGCACCAGCCACACAACCTCGCACCGATCCGGTCGCTCTCCCGCTCGCGGCCGGACCTCTTCCAGTTCGCCTGTTTCGACACCGCCTTCCACCATACGCAGTCCAGGATCGAACGCCGCCTGGCCCTGCCCCGGCACCTCGCCGACAAGGGCGTGATGCGCTACGGCTTTCACGGGTTGTCCTACGAGTTCATCGCCGGTGCGCTCGCGAACCGCCTCGATCGGGAAGCGACGGGTCGTGCCGTGGTCGCCCACCTCGGCAGCGGCGCCAGCCTGGCTGCGCTTCGGGACGGAGAGAGCGTGGCAACAACGATGGGGTTCACCGCGCTCGACGGGCTGC
>SL_5KL_010_SEDDRAFT_10000398_pt1 | contig 27735 bp, 19 predicted proteins | sample SodLakKL_010_SED_FD_9118 | JGI IMG/M metagenome (IMG submission 9118) | reverse complement strand
CCCCGGCATAGTAGCGGCTCCTGCCCCAAAAGAAAGCCGGTATAAGCAGCAAAAAAGCTAACCAGCCGTACGGAAGCCACTGTAAAGGCACTATGATCAGCAGCGCCGGGGCTACCGCCCGGAAAATATAACGGCGCAGCGCCCGCCGGGGCAGCGGCACCATGGATGAAGGCAAATCATACTCGGGCAGTACTTCTTTTAGAAAGGCAGGCAGTTCGCTGTTGCGGAGAAGGGGGAATAGCGTAGTTGCGTAATTTTGTTCCCTCGACCCACCGCCTGCAACCTCGGCCATTAAAGCACACCTGCCGAAGGGCTGGCGAAGCACCCCTTCATGCACCGCCAGGGCCTGTAACCGGTTTAAGTTTAAAGCAAGCTGCTTCTGTTCTATAACCCCCCAGGAGACATGGAGCCTGTCCCCACTGCGCCTGAGAGTAAAATTGGCATGCTGGATTACAAAAGTCACGGTAGATATAAGCCAGGATACAAGCACAAGCAGAAAAACAATTATTGCCACCGTAACTGCGGCAATAGCGGTAATCTGCTCCAGCATAAACTCCCAGAATGCGTCAGGAATATAGGGAAATACCTGGGAAAAAATTACTCCGATAACCGAAAAAATTACGAAAAACCCCCCGGAAGTGGCCCCGGCTAAAAACAGCTCCGGGTAGCTGGCCTGGTAAACTGTTTCTTTTTCAGCTTCAGTTTCGCCTGCTTCCTTATCTTTATCTGCCCTTCTAGCCGGCAGCGCGGTTTCGATTACCGCTTCAATTCCCCATCCAGGACGTCCCGATTTTTCCGTAGCGCCGGCTTCTTGATGAGCAGCACCCTCCGGCCTCTCCAAACTGTTTTTTATATTGTAAGCCTCTTCAAGTTTTACCGCCGTTAAGCTGAGTTCGGATTCTGAGCCCCCACCTGCTGTTTCCACCTGCAGGCTGGCCAAACCAAAGAGACGCTGAATGATCCCCCTGGTAATATTGACGGTCTGGACCCTTTCTTTTTTAATAGAACGCTCTTTTTTAAAAATTACCCCCTGTTTTATGTGCAGGTAACCGGCGTCGTAGCGGTAGGTATAATAAGCCCAGCCCAAAATTTGAAAGGGAAGGATCCCGACAAGTAGAATGCCCGCGCCTGCTGCCAGGATAAAAAGGGCCCGCAATACATTGCCGTCGGCAAAACCCTGGATCATGACAATAACCAGTGGCGGCAGCATGTAAAGCATGGTCCTGAAAGTCGCCAGCGGAATCATCACCGGGTGTTGACGCCTTTGTTCATACATCATCATCACTCACCCGGGCCAGGGCTGATATTTCACCGCGCAACTCGGCGGCTTTATCCCTTGATAGAGCGGGAATCCTGTGGCTGGTAGCAGCAGTGGACACACGCAGGGTCGCCAGGCCGAAGAGGCGCATTACCGGGCCATGTTCTGTATCCACATGCTGAACCCTTACCATGGGAATCAAGGTGCGCCTGATGATAAAAACCCCATGGCGGATATCGATTTCATCTTCCCTGATTTCATAACGCCAAAAACGCAGCTTGAGGCGCGGGATAATTACCGCATCCCACAAGGTATAAAGAACTACCAGGCCGATACCAACCCATCCATAAAACATGGGCAAATCCCAAAAAAGGTTGTTCAAAATAAAGTAGGCAACCGGAATAACCATTAGTAAAAAGCCCCAAATCAAACCGCTGAAAAACCAGGCTTTTAAAGCCCGGGGATCGATCTTTTCCCGGGGATCCTTTTCCATAAAAACTCCCTGCCCCCTTCAAAGCAAACCGTCGTATAAGTGCCTACTCAGCCGTGCTGCATACCGGCTTCGTGCCGGCATCCAAATAGCCGGCCGGTTCATTGGCCGATAAAATAAGCATTAACCCTATATAGTAAAACACCGGTATTGAAATTCGCCGCTGTCAGCTGCATCCCTTCCGTTCGGGTAAAAATTTTTATAGTCTGCCCGGCCGTGCTGCAAAAATAATCATATAAAAATAAACCGGTTCTTCAGGTTCAAAACCTATAGCCATACCATTCTTTGAGGGCAGCAACTAATAAACCAATGATTGCTAAAGGACTTTATCATTTTATCGAGAATTTAGGAAAGGCACAACAACAAAGCGTTCTCCGGTGTAAACTGTTTGAACAATCGTTTAGTATATCGGGGAGATGTCACCCGATAAAACCGGGCCTTATATTAAAAAGCCTGCTTTCAATAATTTGTGCAGGCGTAATGCAAGCTTTTTTATTCTTAATTACGAAGTGGCATCTGTAACCAGAGAAGAACAAAAGTAAATAGCTTGAAAACCTTTAGCAAAATTCTTTCTTGTTTAAAGCATTCAATCTTTGGAGGGAATTAAGATGGGTATTATATCCTGGCTGTTGGTTGGAGTAATTGCCGGCTGGTTGGCCGGACTTGTAATCAAGGGCAGGGGCTTCGGCTTGATCGGCAATATCATCATCGGGGTAGTTGGGGCACTTGTCGGTGGATGGCTGGCCGGCGCGCTGTTTAATATTCATAATGCTATTACCGGTTTCAATTTAAGCACGGTAGTAGTTGCTTTCCTGGGGGCAGTGCTGATCCTTTATGTTGCCAGGCTGGCAAAAATTTAGCGATTAGTGGTGAATTGATGTCGGGAAATTACAGACCGCCATATAACCCGGGAGAAGTTTTACAATTACAAGTAGATGATCTCAACCACCGGGGCGAAGGGGTGGGAAAGGCAAACGGGTTTACCCTTTTTGTAGACGGCGCTCTTCCCGGTGAAACCGTTCAGGCTAAAATTAACAAGGTACACAAAAAATATGGCGAAGCAAGCCTGCTCTCTCTTAAGGATAAGTCTCCTCACCGGGTCAACCCACCCTGCCCTCACTTCCCCCGGTGCGGAGGTTGCCAGATCCAGCACCTGGCTTACAAAGAGCAGCTTGCCTGGAAGCAAAAGCGGATCAAAGAAACCTTAAAACGGATCGCAAACCTGGAAGAAGCTGAAAACATAACTCATCCGGTCCTCGGCATGGAAGAACCATGGCACTACCGGAACAAAACACGGATCCATTTCGCCCTCTCCGGCAACCGGATTATTGCGGGTTTCTACCAAAAACAAAGCCGCCGCATCATCGATATCGGTAACTGCCGGGTTCAACATCCCTCTGCGGACAGGATGATCGCAGTTCTACGTGAAGCAATCCGTCAGCATACCGGGCTGAAAAATAATCGGCCCGGGAGAAAAGGCAATACTTTCCTGCCGGTTGAAGAAGCGGATATTCGCACCTCTTTTCACTCCGGCAGCTGCCTGGTAACCCTGTTTCCCCCCTCGAAGATGGCGAAAAAAAGCCCGGGGTATTTAAAAGAACATTACAAAAAATTAGCCGGGCTCATCGGCAAAATTTCGGATATTCCCCTGGCGGGGATTACTCTTTACCGGCCGGGAAAAGAAGAGGGAAGATATTTAACCCTTTTAGGAGAACCCTGCCTCGAAGAAGTAATCCCGCCTTTTCAATATCGCCTCTCTCCTGCGTCTTTCTTCCAGGTAAACCCGCAACAAGCTGCTGTTCTGTATGAACAGGCTGTAGTTATGGCCGGTTCTCCGCATACTGCTTTTGATCTTTATTGCGGCACCGGTAACTTTTCCCTTTACCTGGGGCGGACTGCCGAAGAAGTAATCGGGGTGGATTCTGAAGCGGCGGCAATAAGAGATGCCGGGGAAAACGCTGTTTTAAACGAAATGCTCAACCTTCGCTTTATCCATGCCCGGGCTGAAGAATGCCCCGATCTCTTAGACGAAGGGCGGCAGCCCAAGGCAATTTTCCTCAACCCGCCCCGGCGGGGGTGTTCCCCCGAACTNTTAAAAGCGGTGATAGGAGCGGGACCGGAACGCCTAATTTACGTCTCCTGCAATCCGGCTACACTGGCCCGCGACCTCAACTATTTAAGCGAATATGAATTCACTGCCCGTGCAGTACAGCCGGTGGACATGTTCCCCCATACCGGCCACGTTGAAAGCATAGCCCTGGTAAAAAAAGAAGGCAGCAGTTAAAAAATTTTCANGNTTTCTGAAATAAATTTTGAGCTTTNACTCACCAGCGATCGGCCAGCAAGCGGCTTGCCAGATACGCGGTCACCGGAACTGCGGCAACCAAGCCGATGCTGCCGGCGGCACCGCGCACAAATTCGGTGGCAATCAAGTCCATGTTAACCACCCTGATCCAGTCCATTTCGTAACCGGTAACTAAAAGAAGCATCGGGGTAGCTGCTCCGACATAAGCCAGGACCAAAGTATTGGCCATGGTTCCCATCACGTCGCGGCCGACATTGAAAGCCCCGCTGAAAAGATCGCGGCCGGAAATATCCGGCCTGGCCTCTTTAATTTCGGCTGCGGCCGAAGCCACAGACATCCCGATATCGGTAATTGCTCCCAGGGAGCCTATAATAATACCGGCAAAAAGCAACCCCCTGAAATCGATCGTATGATCCAGGAAGTAGAGCATTTGGGCTTCGTGGCTGCCGAAACCGGTCAGGCGGGCAATACTGCCTGCCAGGAAAGCCATCAATCCTGCCACGATAACTCCGCTGATTGTGCCCAAAATAGCGACCAGTGACTTCATGTTCAAACCACCGATCACAAAAAGGGTAAAAGTGATCGCCAGTGCGGCAGTTGCAATGGCCAGTAAAACCGGGCTGTAGCCCAAGAGCAAAAGGGGCAGAAGGAACTGAAAGATTAAAAATACCGTCACCCCAAGGGTGATTATTGTTTTAACCCCTTTCATCCGACCCACTACAAGCAGGCCGAACAGCAAAACCCCAATCAGGTAATAAACCCCGCGATCCCGGGCCTGGTCATACACATAAGCCTCGCTGAAGTCGCCTTCTTCACCAAAGGCGACTACGATCACTTCCTCTCCCTCTTCAACCAGGAAGTCGTAAACCGGGTCGCCTTCAAAATAGGTGTTGATTATTTCAATCTGTTCTCCTTCATATGCTCCGCTGGTCAGTTCCACTACCAGTTTCTGTTCAATAGCTGTAAAATACTGGTGATCATCTTCTCTCGCTTCGATAATCTCCAAAACCCGGCCCCGGTAATAGTGCTCTTTTTCATCGGGCACATCCTCAACCGGGGTGCCGGGAGGCTCATCCACCGGAAGATCTCCTTCGATCACGTCACCTTCTTCCAGTAATTCTTCTTCGAAATCGTTATCGCCGGTAGCGTTTTCGTTCAAGGCCTCTGCCAGGGATAGAGATCCCGGAAAAGCGCCGGCGGGCAGAGCAATGATCATTACTGTGCAAGTTGCTAAAAAAATTGCTTTTAGCATCTGGAAGCCTCCTTGGCCAGGGATAACAAATAGATTTGCCGGTTAATTAACCGGCACTGGCAGTATTAATGATCGCCTCTGAAAGGGTGGGATGAACGTGCATCATCTCTTTAATATCCTGGACCGTGGCTTTAAAATGCATGGCGGTAATCAGTTCATGGATTAATTCGCCGGCTTCAGGACCAATTATGTGCGCTCCCAGGATTTTACCGCTTTCCTGCTCTACTGTCATTTTGATAAAACCGCCGTATTTTTCCATCGCCCGGGCCCTTCCCTGGAAGCGGAAAGGATATTGATGCACCTTTACTTTATAACCCGCTTCCACCGCAGAAACCTGATCCAGCCCGATCCCGGCAATTTCCGGTTCAGTAAATACGGCAAACGGGATCAAGCGGTTTTCTGCAGATATCACTTCACCACCGGAAAGGTGACGGCTCAGCAGGGTGGCATCATGCCAGGCTTTATGGGTAAACATCATCCCCCCAATCACATCACCGATGGCATAAATCCCTTCGGTGCTGGTCTTGAATGCTTCATCAACCTCTATATAGCCTTTCCCGTTGGTCTTAACCCCTGCTTTCTCCAGGTCCAACATATCGGTGTTGGGGGCCCTGCCGGTTGCGACCAGGATTTGATCGGCCATATAGCGCTCCGGCCCGCCTTCAGTTTCATCAATAACGTACATGGCCTCGGCTTCCCTGCCGGCCGAACTGATTTCAGTATCTGTATTTACGTTTACTCCCTCATCCTCCAGGATGCGGCGTACTTCATCGGAAATATCCGGGTCAAGGTTGGGAGCAAGGCGGCTTCCCCGCTGGACAATAGTAACTTCAACCCCCAGGCGGCTGAAAAGCTGGGAAAATTCCAGGGCTATAATGCCCCCGCCCAAAATAATCATGCTTTTGGGGAGCTTTTCCATTTCCATCACCGATGTTGAGGTAAGGTAATCCAGCTCATCAAGTCCCGGTACAGGAGGCACTTTAGTGCGGGCCCCGGTAGCGATAACAATTTTATCAGCGCTAAGGGCTTCTCCGTTCACTTCGACCGTACCGGGAGCGGTAAAGACAGCACTACCTTCATAAAGTGTAATGTGCTCGTTGCGTTCTACATTTTTATAGCCGCGGCCGCGGATTTTTCCTACCAGCTGTTCCTTCCGATCAACCATGGCAGGCCAGTCTGCCTGCGGCAACCCGGTTCTTACGCCCCATTTTTCTGCTTCACGGACCATCTGCATCACCCTTCCTGAACTGATCAGGGTTTTGGAAGGGATACAGCCGACATTTATACAGGTTCCTCCAATATAGCCTGATTCAACCAGGGCTACATTCCAGCCTTCCTCGGTCAATGGGTAAATTAAATTCATTCCGGCCGTTCCTCCGCCTAGAACAATCAAATCGAATTTTTTCATGTTGATCCTCCTCATAAAATTTTTAGCGACCCACAAACAACTGCGTATAGTAGTGGCGGCCACCACTGGAGTAAACTCCCACTCCCACGTAATTAAAGTTTCCACCCAGGATATTACTCCTGTGTCCGGGTGAGTTCATAAAGCTGTTGTGGGCGGTACTGGCGCTGCCGCTTGTATTCCAGGCAATATTTTCAGCAGCTGTCCTGTAACTGACCCCGTAGTTATCGAGCAGCCTTGTAAAGCGGCCGTAAGTGGGCGAGGTATGGCTGAAATAATTGTTCTGGGCCATATCCCGGCTTTTTGCCCGGGCCGCCGTGGTAGTCCTGCCGCAAACTTGCAAGGGGGGCAGTCCGGCACTGCTCCGAGACTGGTTAATCATGCTTACCATCTGCTGTTCGCTCCTCGAGAGCGAAACACCGCTGCCACCACTGCTAACTGCAGAAGCAGTCTTTGCCGGATGGGGCGGCTGGCTATCCTCGGAAGGCATCGATATTGCAAGGCCGGGCATCGGTTCAGGACGCATTGTTTTTTCTCTTGTATTTAAGAGCCCTCCATCGATGCCACGGTAAATCAGGCTATAAAAAATCAAACCTTCTTCCCCGGCTACGAACTCTTCAGCGCCACTCTGCAGGCTGCTATCCTTTTCCCGGCTGATCCCGCTATCTGCCGGGAAATAAAAGGCCGCGGCAGATAGCAAAATAACCAGGCAGATTGACAAACAAACGCAGCAATATTTATTTAAGCTCATTTCATTCTCCCGTTTTTTAGTTAAGATTTGATCTTAATTAATTCACCGTATCTAAAAAAATTCCTGCTCTATTAGCTTACTGGATTGGCAATCTATAAAATCGGTTCAACAAATTACTGCCCATTTATGATATATTAAGAAGCAAGTTTGCTGGTAATCAAGCAGAAATTCATGTTTGGCAGCTGAAATAAAGCAGTTAGATAGAAAAGGAGGATTCTCGTGGATAATTGTGTTTTTTGCCAGCACGACAAGCTTAACATCATTGCCGAAAACGATTTGGCGCTTGCCTTCTATGATGGTTGCCCGGTAAACAAAGGGCATGTCCTGGTCATTCCCAGGAGACATGTAGAAACTTACTTCGACGCCTCGATTGAAGAACATGCCGCCATTACCGGACTGATCCACCGGGTGAAAGAATATCTTCAGCAAAAATACAACCCGGATGGTTTCAATATCGGTGCGAATGTAGGGGCTGCCGCCGGGCAAACTGTTTTCCACTTCCATATCCACGTTATACCGCGTTATAAAGGCGATATCCCCGATCCCAGGGGCGGGGTGAGAAAAGTGCTCCCCCACCGGGGATCGGTTTTAAAAGCACCGCAAAAAGACACCCTGCATTAAATTCCCGGAGGAAAAGCAACTTGTTCCGGGCCATAAACTCCTTGCCGGAACCGGCCTGAAAACGCTCCGGCATGCTTTTGTGGTTCATGATTAGCATTTATTTTTTTGAAGCAGGCTGTTAAAATCCCGAAAAACCTATTCAATAGGACATTTCAACTTCTTATTGAGCAGCCGACCAAAAAATCTTATTCTAAATTTGATAAAGTAACTGGTTCAAAAACCTGCTGCTGTGTTATAATATCTGCACACCAAGAAACCTCTACTTAATTTAATTTTTTAACCGGTCCTTTTTTACACGTAGAAATAACTATTATCTAAATAATTTAGGGGCGATTTAGTTGCAGCGTTTGATTAGAAATTTATACATACTCGCCTTTATCTTGATTATTGTTTTTTTTAGCGCATGGTACTACCATTACCATGGAACTAACCAGCAGCTGCAGCAAAATGCCCGCATGGCCGCTGAAACTTCTGTAAGCTCCAAGTGCGAAAAAATCAACGGCTGGTTGAATAAGCATACCCGCACCATAAAAGCAGCAGGTACCTTTATTGCCCTCCAGCAGTGGTCTGAAGAAGATATTCTCGTTTACTTAAAGTCACTCCTGGACAACAATAATTCTTTTGAGTCAATTTATTTTGGCACCCCGGAAAATAAAATGATCAATGCCAGCGGTTGGGATCCTCCACCCGATTTTAACCTTAAAAAACGCCCCTGGTACGTCCAGGCCCGTGAACAAGGCAGCACTGTATTCACCAGGGCTTTTACCAATGCAAGCAATGATCAAGTTATCTTTACCATCGCCCGCCCGGTCTACTGCCCTGAGGACAAGTTTCTCGGTGTAGTAGGCGGCGACATAGGAATAAGCAGGATCAGTAAGCTTATTGAGGCTGCCGGAAATAGCAGGAACCAGGTGGATGGGGAATTTTCTTTTTTAATTGACGGGGAAGGCCACATGCTGGCACATCCCAATTTGGATTACAATCCCCACGGCGAACTGGTTACCTTTAAAGAAATGTACGGCGAGAAACAGATTGAAAGTATTGAAAACGGGGTAGTGCGCTTGAATCTAGAAGAAAAAGACGGCTACCTGGCCTTTATGCCCATTGAAGGGACTTCGTGGCACCTGGCCTCTTTTATTCCTTTCAGGGTTTTTACAGAAACAGCCGATCGAATGACAACGGAGTTTGTATTTGCCGGAATCGCTTCACTGCTTATAGTGATCATGTTCCTGGCCTATAACCATATCCATGTTCACAAACCTTTACTCCAGCTGGAAAACAACCTGAAAGAAATCGAAGTTGATAAAGATTTATCATACCGGCTTCCGGAAGCCAGTAATAGCGAACTGGCAATGCTCAGCGAAACGATTAACAGCCTGCTGGATAAAGCTGAAAATTACTTCAACCGGCTGACCGAAAATGAAAGAAAACTTAAAGAAGCAAACCGGGAAATGGAAAAAACCCTCCGAAAACTGACTACTGCCGAGGAAGCCCTGGACTACAGCGAAGAAAAGCTCTATTACCTTAGCTACCATGACCAGTTAACCGGGGTATATAACCGTTCCTTTTTTGAAGCAAAACTAAAGTTTCTTGCAGACGATCCCAATTACCCCGTTACAATTATCTCTGCCGATATCGATGGTCTTAAGCTGATTAATGATACCCTGGGACATGAAGCCGGAGACAAACTGTTAAATAACTGTGCTGACATTCTAAAAGAAGTATTTGATAACAATGGTATCCTGGGCCGGGTCGGCGGTGACGAATTCACGGTTATTCTCCCCTTGACCGGGAAAAACGAAGGCGAATGCCTGGCCCGGCAAATCCGTTACCAGGTAGCCCATTACAATCAGCATAACCCCAAACTGCCTTTAAGCCTGTCCATGGGTGTGGCTACGGCAGAAAATAACCATACCCCCATAAAAAAACTGGTAAAACAGGCAGACGATTTGATGTTCAGGGATAAACTGCACCGCAGTAAAAGCGCCCGCAACAGTGTGGTGCAAAGCCTGACTGCAGCCCTTGCCGAAAGGGATTTTATTTCCGAAGGACATATCGAGCGCCTGGAGAATCTATGCATGAAGTTTGCCGAGCGGGTAAACCTTAACTCGAATCAAATCTCCGATTTAGCCTTGCTTGTCCGGGTCCACGATCTTGGTAAAGTTGGCATACCCGACCATATCCTTTACAAACCCGGTCCGCTCACCGAAGAAGAATGGGAAATTATGAAGCTCCACCCGGAAAAGGGATCCCGGATTGCTTCCTCTTCCACCGACCTGGCCGGCATAGCCAACCTGGTTTTAAGCCATCACGAACGCTGGGACGGCAGCGGTTATCCCCTGGGGCTTAAAGGTGCGGAAATACCACTGGAGTGCCGTATCTTTAGCATTTGCGATGCATATGACGTGATGACCCACGACCGGCCCTACCAAAAAGCGGTAAGCCCCAAAGAAGCGCTTGCAGAAATAGAAAAAAATTCCGGCACCCAGTTTGATCCCGAACTGGTCCACATTTTCCTATCTCTAATGATGAAACAAAATAAGATGGTTAAACAAAACAACATTTAGAGGTTAAATTACAGAAAGCAGCAGGATTCCGGAGATCGTGCCAAAAACAGCGCCAAATGTCCCGGCGCGCCCCTGGCCTGCATTTTGCGCCCCCGGAATTAATTCACCAAATATAATGTACAGCATTGCTCCTGCAGCAAAACCCAGGGAAATCGATAAAAAGAAAGGCGAAATCGAACCAAGGCTGCTGCCGATCAGGGCGCCCAGCCCCATTGGGAAGCCGGCCAGGGCCGTATAGACAAGGATCCAGCGCTTGCGCATTCCACCCACACATAAAGGACAGGCCATCGCAATACCTTCGGGAATGTTGTGCAATGCGATAGTAAGCGCCAGGGTAAAGCCCACTGCCGGTGAAGCAACATAACTGGCGCCAATAGCCAGTCCTTCCGGAAAATTATGCATGGCAATCCCCAGGCCGAGAATTGTTCCCGTTCTTATATGACGGGCCAGTTCATCGGCGGTTTCAAAAAAGTGGAAGTGAGGCAGCTTAATATCAAGCGCAAGGATGAAAAGGGAACCGATCATAAGGCCAGTAAAAGCAATAAGAAAGTTTCCCGCTTCCACAGCTTCCGGGAGCAGATCGCTCATCACAATAGCCAGCATCATTCCCCCGGCAAAACCTAAAATAAAGTTTAAAGTAGCCTGGTTGGGATTATTAACAAATAGAGCAATAATTGTCCCGGACCCGGTGCCAAAAACCCCTGCAGCAAGGCCTACCAGGGTAATCATCAGTATCTCGTCCAATCTCATCCCCCCGTACAAATACCTTAAAATACTCATTTATTATAGCTGTAAAGCAGGGGATTATCAAATTACTCCCACAAAAGATTAATATAATCTTAACATCCATCACATGATTATGCCTGACTCCTCCATTATAATAAAACTGCAAGGTTAACGAGAGGCAAATAGCCGTTTAAGTAAAAGGATTAAAAAAACAAACAATTAACAGCATGGTGCCAATTAATAAACCTCACTTACCGAAAGAAACAGCCGGGCTACCTCCTAAGACAAAGAACAGCAGGATTCACCGGCTGTTTCGGGCAACCGCTGCGGGAGCGATCCTGTGCCCGGTGACCCCCGGTCCAGAATAACCGCTCCCCGGCTTTATATAGATTTAATCCACGGGGGTATCCCCTGTCCCCGTGGATTTCTGTGTTCAACTTGCTTTCAGCCCGGGTTAAGGGCTAAAATAAAAATACTACAGGCTGAAGCAATTAGTATAAAACTTTTTATGACAAGGAGTATCCTTTATGGCAGTTATCTGGGTTGTCGATGATGAAGAAAATATTCGCGACTTAATCAGGCGCTACCTGGAAAAAGAAGACTTTACAGTCCGCACTTTTTCCTCGGCCGAAGAATTGGAAAATGCCCTGCTCAACAGCAACCCCGATATGTTTATCCTTGATATCATGCTGCCCGGATCAGACGGGTTGGCCCTCTGCCGGACCATCAGGGAAAAATATGACCAGCCAATTATATTTGTTTCAGCGCGTGGTGAGGAGTTTGATCGAGTGCTTGGATTAGAGCTCGGCGGAGACGACTACCTGGCCAAACCATTCAGCCCCCGTGAATTAATCGTCAGGGTCAAAACAATTTTTCGGCGCCTGCAGCCGGCAGAACAAAGTACAAAAGAATTAACCCATAAAAATATGGTGATCTACCCTGACAAGCGCAAGGTGGTTATTGACAGTAAAGAAGTAAACCTGACCGGAAAAGAGTTCGAACTGCTATACTTTCTTGCCGCTTCTCCAAACTGCCCTTTCAGCAGGGAAAAACTCCTGGAAGAAATATGGGGCTTTGACTATGAAGGTGAAAACCGGGCAGTTGACGATACGGTAAAAAGAATCCGCAAAAAAATCCGTGAGAAAGGAGCACTGCCGGAGCTTTCCACAGTGTGGGGCTACGGGTATAAACTGGATGTTTAAACGCATATTCACCGGATATTTAATCGTTTTATTTGTTTCATTCACTGTTTTAGCCCTGGCATTTACCTTAACAGTGCGCCAGTACTTGATAAATGATACAGTGCGCAGCCTGCACCGGGTAGCAGAAACTCTGTCAGCATCGGCCATCCAGGAAGAGATGCACGGAAGCGGCCGCATGAGGGGAGCTTTTTTTAACCTTGCCAACCGGATTGCTTACGCCGATTACGTGCTCATAGAACCGGACGGCACTATAATTGAAAGCAGTGACCTGGAATCCTATCCTCCGGGTGCGGAAATGCTCAATGAAGATTTCCTGGAACTGGCTTTTGGCGACGCTGAAACTGAAAGCCTGGTGGAAAGAGACCGGGTTGCCGTAGAATTCCCGGTAATCAGGGGCACTGACCAGAGCAAAGCTTCCCTTATCCTTTACTCTCAGCTTGACATCCTCACCCAGCTTAATTACAGCATTCTCGGGATTTTAGTTTTTGCCGGGGGTATCGGTGCAATTGTATCATTATTCGCGGGTATTTTTGCCACCCGCTATGCAGTTGATCCCTTGAAACAGCTCAAAGAAAGGGCCCGGGAGCTGGCCGGGCGCAATTTTGACAGCAAGCTGGAGATTAAAACCGGTGATGAAATCGAAGAACTGGCAGATACTTTTAATGATATGGCCGGGCAGCTGGCTGAGTATGACCGCGCCCAGAAAGAATTCTTTCAAAAAAGCTCCCACGAGCTTAAAACGCCACTAATGTCAATCCAGGGTTACGCGGAAGCATTAAAAGACGGGATCATCCCTGCTGATGAAAAGGAACAGAGCCTGGATATAATCATTAAAGAATCGGGAAGGATGAAAAAGCTGGTCGACCAGTTTATATATCTTTCTAAAATGGAATCACCCAACGAAAAATATAATTTTGACGAGCTTTCTTTAGAAGAAGCTGTTAACGAAGCCATCCATGCAGTACAAAGCCTGGCCCTGGAAAAAAATATCGAGATAAATACTAGCTTTGAATCAAGCGGAACATTAATCGAAGCAGACCCGGAGAAAATCCACCGCCTGCTGCTCAACTTACTCAGCAATGCTTTGCAGTATGCAGAAAATACTATTACAGTAACCTTAAAGGAAGGCATGATCCACATTGAAGACGATGGCCCCGGTTTTGAACCGGAGCAGTTGAAAAACATTTTTGATCCCTTCTCCTGTAAAACCGGTAACGGGGGCAGCGGACTGGGCCTGGCTATTTCCCGGGCTATAGTGGAAAAACACGGGGGGTCTATATCAGCAAAAAATAATGGCGAAAGTGGTGGGGCAGAAATCAGGGTTTCCTTACCGGTAGAGCACCGGCATTAAACCACTGCCGCCGGTAAAATAACCTGTCGCCTTTACATTAAATAGATTGGTTAATCCCCTTCCTTTTTCTCAATCATCATGATAAACTCTTCCACCATTTCCGGATCAAACTGGCTGCCGGAGCATCGCCTTAATTCTTCCAGGGCTTCCATTTTAGTTTTCCTACGATTATAAACCCTTTGACTGGTCATCGCGTCATAAGCATCAGCTATGGCCAGTATTCGGCATTCCAGGGGTATTTCCCTTCCCTTCAACCCCAATGGGTAACCGCTGCCATCCCAGCGTTCATGGTGCTTTAAAATTAAACCGGCCACTCCGGTCAGGTAGTTGGAGGAAAGAGCAATCCGGTAGCCCTTTTCCGGGTGTTCCTTGATTATTTGCCATTCCTTTTCGCTTAAAGGAGTTTCCTTGAAGAGGATCTGATCGGGGATGGCCACTTTCCCCAGGTCGTGGACCTGGGCCAAAAGCGCCAGGTTGGCCAGTTGCCTCCGGGAAAGGCCCACTTTTTTCCCTATACTACGGCAAAATAGGGACAACCTTTTGCTGTGACCGTCCGCAATATAATCTCTTTTTTCCAGGGCCGCCAGCAAGCTCTTGACAATTTTACCCCGAGCCCTGGAACCGGGAGAATATTTGTCGCTGTACATTTTATCATCGGCCCGCTTAAAAATTTCGTTCATGCTGGTTTCATTATCCTGCGCTGTAGCCGTCCCTAAAGAAAGGCTTAAATACAGTTCGGGATACTCCGCGTTATATTTCTTCACATTACCCCTGATCCGCGCTACCACCTTATCTGCCGCTATCTCGTCCGTCTTCAACAAAATAGCAGAGAACTCATCCCCGCCTACCCTGGCCAAAACATCGCTGCCGCGAAGAGAATTTTTCAATACCTGGGCAGCAGTCCTGAGCAAACGATCGCCATGTTCGTGGCCCATGGTATCATTAATCAGTTTCAAGCCGTTTACATCGGCTGAAATCATGGTGATCGGATAGTCACGGCTTTTGCTTAGTTTTCGCATTTCTTCTTCAAAGTAGTTGCGGTTATACAAACCGGTCAACTGATCGTGCATGCTGTAGTATTCGAGCTGTTTTTGGAACAGAACCCTCTCATTGACTTCCCGAACCAGGCCACGGAAACCGTTAACCGTCCCGTTATGATCAAACATCGGCGAAATTGAAAGCTCGATATTGGTATAGCTGCCATCTTTACGCTTTATTTCAGTGGTAAAACCCTTGTCGGGGATGCCGGATAAGTAAACCTGGTTGAAGCGTTGAAATGCTTCCCTGGGATCTTTAAAAATCCGCCGGTAATCTATCGATGCAAACTCGGTGCGGGTGTAACCGCACATCCGCGTGGAAGCATCATTAAAAAAAGTCAAGCGCCCGTAGAGGTCGGTTTCATAATATCCTTCTTCGATTGAGTTGAAAATATCGCGGTACTTGGCGAGGGCGCTGCGCAGGCCTTCTTCTTCGAGTCCCTCCTCAAGGCAACTCCTGGCAACCCCGGTAAGGGTCAGTTCTCCTTTTTCATTGCGGATACACTGTGAAGTTACATCGCACCAAATGGCAGAGCCATCTTTACAGATTAATTCCACCTCGTCCCGGTTCATTTGAGGCTTGCTTTCATCCAGTAAAAAATGTTCCAGGCGAAGGGCAGCCTGTTCTACAAAAAAATGATAAGAAACCGGGCTGAAAAGCTGCTCAAGGGAAAGCTTCATGGCCTCTTCCACGTTGTAACCGGTTAAGCGCTTTACTGAAGGACTGATATAGTTCCAGCGCTTTTTTTCCAGGTTATAAGACCAGAGGACATCCGGACAGTGGTCGGCAATTAAGAGTATTTCAGCTTCTGGGGCTGCGCTGGGAAATTTTCCTGCCGGCAAGTAGGTTTGCTGGTATTTTTCCTTAATAATTAACAACCCCCGGTGCTTGACATTACAACAATTANTATTCACCTTCGCTAAATTTTCATGATATCCTTTTTTTAGCACTTATAAATTTACAAAAAAACCAAAATTATTCCAGTTAATTATTTATGTATGGCCNTCTTTTATATCCGGGCAAGCATAATTCAGCTTATTAGTTTACACCAGGGAAATATCTATTTTTTCGAGCATTTTCAAAGCGGCTTTATCGGGATCAAAGCCTTTATTGAGTAAAGCCAGGTAAGAATTGGCATCTTCCACGCTCCAGCGGAAGCGCTGCAGGGCCCGGTAGAGCCTGGGGTGATCTTTCTTTAAACCGAGGCGGGTGACGGTCTTGATATGCTTTTCGCCTCCGAAAGACTGCCGGGGATCATCTAAAAATTTAAGCGCCCAGCGATCGAACATCGACTCGGGGATCCAGCCGGTAACTACCACCCACTGCTTGTTTTTAATTGCCTGATCAAGGGCCTCGCAGATGCTGTTATTATCGCCGTAAGAAATTGCAAACTCAAGGTTGTAATCTTCGGCGGCTTTTTCAGCCTGCCTGGTTACCCCCGCATCTTTTTCTATGGCATAGATAGCAGACCCGAAACGATCGGCATGGTTCGCCAGCTCTTCGATACTGTCTATGGTAACATAATCGGGCACTACCAGGCCGATCCTGGCTCCCGCCAGGTTCGTCCCCAAAACATCAAGTTTACCCGGATGCTCGTCGACAAAAATATCATGCATACCGGGGGTCCAGCAGGATACAGTCGAATCAAATTCACCTGATGCCAGTGCGGCATACATTTCCTTCAAAGCTTCCCCTTCAATTTCCACCAGGACTACATCATTGCCGGAATCCCTTTTATACCAGTGTTTAAACAGGTGGGCGCTGGCAATTTCACTGGTCCAGTTAATATATCCGACCTTGGGAAGGCCGTATTTATCGGTTTCCTGCTTGAAATTCTCAATCAGGCGGGTTAAACTTGTCGTGGCCTCACTGATTTCGCTGATTGCTTCCTGCTGCCTGTTAGCGGTGGCATTGATCTCTTCAGAAGAAGCAGCTGATTTTTGAGTGGTTTCAAAAACATTTTCTGTGGCACTCCTGATGCCAACCACTGCATCATAGAGGGTTTCATTAGCCTCCTTGATTTCGGCTACTTTCCGGTTTGTTAACTGCGTGCTGCTGTTGATTCCCTCAAATGAAGTGCGCAGTTCACCGGTGTGTTCTTTCTGCTGCACCAGGGAGGCCCTGGTTTGATCTGTTTTTTCCTTGACCCGGCTCATTAAGGAATCGGCTTCACTGATCAGGCGGCCGATTTCTTCCGCCGCCTCCGCCGAGCTGCCGGCCAGTTTACCTACTTCATCGGCTACCACGGCAAAACCCCGCCCCGCTTCCCCGGCCCGGGAAGCTTCGATCCCGGCATTTAGTGCCAGCAAGTTGGTCTGCCTGGCAAAACCTTTAATTGTATCAACTACTTTGTATATATTTTTAGAAAAGGTTGCCAGCTCTTCAGCGGCTTCTTTTGCCTCCTGAATAACTGCTTCGTTTTCGGCAATACTTTGTTCAGACCCTTTCAGGGAGCTATTTCCTCTTTCAACCGCATCCGCGCTTTGCTCCGCCTGCTGCTTTAAATCCTCACCGGCCTCAACCGCAGCCGACATTTGCGCTTCTATAGTCTGCAGCCGCCGGTTTACTTCTTCAACTGCCTGCACAACCTGCACATTGCCTTCAGAAACTCCGTCTAAAGCTGAAGACATTTCATCAAGAGTATCTTTAATAGCGCTGGTGCTGTTCATAATCTTACGGGCTGAAAACACCATGGTATTGCCGGTTCCTGAAGTGTTTGCCAGCAGCCTTTGAAACTCTTCATCTATCCGGCCATTCCCGCCAACAGCTGCATTTATTTTCCCCCCGCTTTTTTCAGGCAAAAGAGCCCACAGCAAAATACCCGCCAGAAGGGCAATAACAGCGGCAGGCAGGTTGATCCACCACTCATGAGCGCTTAAAAAAAAGATGAGCAGTAAGGCAGGTAAAAAAACTATTGTAATTTTTAGCGCCAGGGGAATTTTGGTCAAGATGAAGGCCCTCCCTGAATGATTCGGGCATCCATGATAAATTAAGCATTGTATAAATTTTCTATTTCGAAGGTGTTTTTCCTGCTACTTTTCCAGTTAAACGGGGTGGCAGTTCCAATTCCCGCCACCCCGGAACTTTCACCCGGCAGTGCATTAATCTTTTGCCGGCAGCATTTATCCTTTTTGATCGGTAGAAGTCTTTCCCGCCCCGGCCTGGTTAACAGCCTTCTGTTCGTTAATGGCAGCCTGCCATGCTTCCAGGAGCGAATTGAGCATTTTTTCCACCTCTTCGATAATCGCCAAATCTTTTTTGACATTGGCCTGTACCAGCTGGTAGTGCATGTATTCATAAAGCTGGAACAGCCTTCCCGATATCTCCGGCAGATCCGGGTTTAATGAACCCATTAACTCGCACAAAATATCCTGGGCCCTTCCCAGTTGCCGGTTTGTTTCTTCGATATTGTTCTCATCTATCGCTCTACGGGCCAGCCTTAAAAACTTTAAAGCCCCGCTGTAAAGCATTAACAGTAACTGGGCCTGGTCTGCGGTTTCTACCTGGGTGCGCTGATAATTTTTATAAGGATCTCCCATTGCGACCATTATATTTCACTCCAATCAATAATATTCTTTTTATTATTCCTGCTGCATTCCGGCTTCCAAACTGCCGATCAAGCCGGTTTGCTCCTGCATCCTGGCAATATACTGTTCCATAAAGGTAAACTGCCGGATCAAGCGGTTTTCGCGCATTTCCATCCGGTCTTCAAGCATTTCAATCCTTTCGGCAGCCTGCTGCATATCACGCTGCAGGGCAGCTTCCCTGCTCTGCACCAGCCCGCCCGGGCCGATGAATTCGTTTAACCTGTCTTCAAGCTGTATGGCGATCCCGTCCGGGGCCCTTTTGCGCCCGGCGGAATTAACGGGTGCCTCACGGGCAAAAAGCCTGTGCACACTATCGGGGTCTTCCCTTAAGGCATCTTCCAGCTGGGTCTGATCCAGTTCCAACTCCCCCGCCTCATCACGGGCGGAAATCCCGATCGCCGATAAACTATTATACTTGATCGGTTCAGAAGCCGGGCTCACTTCCAGGGTCAGGGTATCGCCACCGGCCGGCGGATTGGCTTCATCTTCCTCGATTTCTATTTCAATGCCTTCTACCTCGTCGCCAGACTGCACATTTCTTCCGTCATGGCGCCAGACGTTGTTCCTGGCATTGTACTCTAAAACCAGCTCCCCCCTGGTCCCCTCGTATGTGCCGCTGCCCCGGGCCCTGACCTCGCCAACACCATCGTAAGTAAAAGAGTCCCTGGAGTGGGTGCTGCCATCAAACTCTGGAACCTGGCTGTGGATCAGGGTGCGCAGCTGCCTTTCCATGCGCATTAAATCACCGCTGCCCTGCAAAGGCCCGTCGTCTTCCTCCTGCAGGCGGCGCAGGAAGTTGTGCGCTTCATTGTAAGCATCGACAAAAAGGGACACTTCCTCTGCCGCCGCTTCGGTATCGGGGGAAATTTCTACAGTCGAGGTTCCTTCATCCCGCAGATTTATCTCCACCCCGGAAACCGCGTCGGTGAAGGTGTTTGAACTGCGGGTCATCTCCAGCCCGTTTAAGGTGAACCTGGCATCCTGGGCCTCCTGGGGTTCATATAAATAATGCGGCCCGGCAACACTTGATTCTTCCCCTACAAGCTGCAAATCTTGAAGTACGGTGTCGCCATCTAAGTCAAAAGCCTGGATGTAGCCTTCGCTGCCCTCTTCACTGCTTTCAAGCACTAACCGGTAATCGCCCTCTGCAGCCATCACCAGCGAAGCATGGACCCCGGTATCTGCGCTTTGGGCATTGATCCTGTCCACGATATCGCCGAGGGAATCGTCTTCTTCAACATTGATATAGCCTGTTTCATCAAGCTCGTTACTAATATCGAGCGAAAAATTTTCTACGGCGATTACTTCATCATCTTCATTTAACACTTCCCCGCGCAAATCAAACTTGCCCAGGGGATGGTCGCCGGCTAAGGCAAACTGCCCGCCGTCTTGCCCCCTGGCCACCCACTCGTCGTTTTCTTCATCTTTAAATATCTCAAAAAGCGGTTCGTCTAAGTCAACGTCCCAGCCCTTATCATCAAAATATTCCTCGAGCTCTTCTACCAGGTCTTCACCGGCATCATCGGTGAAATCATCCATGTAAACCCTGATCTTTTCGGCACCCTGCTCCTCGTAATCTCCGGCAAAAGCAAGTTCATCCGGTTTAAGCTCGTAAGTATCTTCCGCATCACCGCTGACTACCGCCTGGAAACCGGAGCCGAAGTTGCCGTGCAGCCACTGCGCGGTTTCTTCAGCAAAGCTGAAGTTTTGCAAACTCTCCAGGGGGGTGCCGATACCTAAAGAAAAGGTTCCTTCCAGTCCCAGTTCATCATTCGGGTTGGCAATTAAATCCCCGGCCGATTCAGGGTTGGAGGCCACACTGTGATTGGTGGCCAGCTGCTCTACGTCAAAGCGGTGGGTGCCGCTTTCCGGGTTGCCGCTGACTGAAGCGGTCAGCACCTCTTCGTTGCTCGATTCAGGCACCGGTGCGGTGAAAGTTTCTTCAGCCTGCAGGGGCGAAACGGTGCGTTTGAAAGTGTCCATCACCGTATTCACTTCCCGCCACAGTTCACCGATTTGTTCGGAGCGCTCAATTTCGTGTTCTTTGCGGTAAATAGGCTTGCGCTCCACTTCCATGAGCTGCTCGATTATGCTGTTAACGTCCAGGCCGGAAACCATCCCGGTTGCGCTGATAGTCATGGCAATCCACCTTTACCTTTCAGTCTTTATTAACACCGCTTATCCTGGTTTACCCCGATCTGGCTTTTCATCGCCGCCGCTATATCCAGGGATTGCTGGTTCGGGATCTCGCGGATCACTTCGTTACTCCTGGCATCAACTACTTTTATCATCCAGCGATCGGCGCTCTGGTGCTTCTGAAAACGCACCGATCTCTGCGAAACCTCCGGCGCCTCAGGCTGCTGACGCTCTTTAACTTCCGGACGCAACTTATAATCAAATTCACGGCTGGCCTGAAAAGCTGCTAAATTGTCCAGTTTCATCGCCATCACCTCGTTTGCGAAAAACCTCGGGTGGCAGAATTATATTTCCACCCTTACAGATAATATCGTCAGGACCGGAAAAAAATAAAGCGCAAAACCCTGAAAAATCACCGTTTAGAAATATTATTTCTAAAAACTTTGTTAAAACCCGAACCAAAAACTATCGGTATCACGACATTCCGGGGAGGGCGGGAATATTACCGCCCTCCCGCACTTTTAATTACTGTAATAACATCAATACCGACTCGGGCTGCATGTTAGCCTGGGCGAGCATGGAAGTGCCGGCCTGGGTCATGATCTGGTTACGGGTGAACTCGACCATTTCATCGGCAAAGTCAAGGTCGCGGATTCGCGATTCGGCAGCCGACAGGTTTTCAGAAGATACCCGCAGGTTGTTGATCGTATGCTCCAGGCGGTTCTGCATCGCACCCATCTTAGCCCTTTCCGAGGAAACCTGTTCCAGGGCATTATCAACCTGGGTAATCGCCCGGTTGGCCGAATCACGGTCGGTCACTAAAACAGTGCTTACGTCCAAAGCATCGGCGCTCATGTCCCCGATAGCCGCACCCACATCCTGCAGCGGGTTGGCCCCGATGTGGAAAACCATGGAGTTGTCGGAAAGGTGGATGAAGATACTTTCTTCTTCCCCGGTTCCTTCCAGGTCGAAGGTCCCGTCATCATCCAGGCCGATATCAATGCCAACCATGGGATCGAACTTAACATCGACGTTGGGATGGACCACCCCAACCAGGTAGTTGCTCGCTATATTAACGTCTTCTGCCACCATCTCCCCGGTATGGGCGTCTTTCACATCTACTGTAAACTGGTTTTCTTCAGCATCCTGGATCCCGGTCAGGCTCAGAGCATTGATGATTTCCTCACTGCCGCTGAAGTTCATTTCGCCGTCCTTGCCGGCCACGGCCGACTGGATTACGAAGGTGCCCTCAACAGAAAACAGCCCGCCATTTTCGTTTTCCTCTGCCATTTCTTGGGTAACAAAGGTAGCATAAGCATTATCATGGTCCGGGTTGAAATCCTTCTGCCCCAGGCCTTCATGGATCGCTTCGTTAATCTTCTGCTCCACTTCTGCGATGGTATCAGAACCGAAGATGGTAAACGAGGTCTTCTCCCCGTTGCCCTGGACCATGTTGATGGTCTGCGGGTCATCGAGCAAGAAGTTCCCGTTGGCATCCCAGAAACGGTCGACGTCGCGGAGCTGGCTATCCCTGCTGGCCACCTGCCCCACATCGCGGAACTGTCCGGGCCCTTCGAGTTCGTAGGTGTCGGCTGCAAGTTCTCCGTCAGAAGTGAACTCCTGAATATTTACCAGCTGGTGGGCTTCGGTATCTTCGAGGATAGCGTCGACAACATTACTTGCCTCTGACAAATCTGCTGTTACTGTGATCGTGGTTATTCCATTTTCTGTGGTTACATTTGCTCCACTGTTGTTATTGTCATCATCTATTAAGACAAGCTCAACATTTTCCTGGATAGCGGCCAGTTTTAAATTAGAATCATTTTCCCCGTTAGTAACTAATCCCCCGCTGCCAATTTCAACAGGGCTCAATTCTTCCAGGTCAGAGTGGAAAACGGGGTTTTCGAGTTCGATTTCACTATAGCTTGCCATGGCTGAAACTGCTTCAGAACCGAGAGTATTTTCAATATTTGTTTCATCGTCATACTTAAACTGAATCAAGCTCGCAGCTTCGCTATCTTCAGCAACTTCTTTCATGATATCTTCGATACTGTCACTATCGCTCAAGGTGATAGTGACATCTTTACTATCCGCACCTACACTTACATCAAGTGACTCACCATCTTCAAAAGTTAAAGTTACCCCTTCTGTCAACGCCGCTACCTGCCATCCTACTGCTTCAGACTCATGTTCTTCAACTATTTCCCCCAGGTCATAATAACCAAGCTCCAGCCCCTGCTCGTGCTTCACCTTCATAATGTCGGTCTTCTGCACTTCGCCCTGGCCGGCGGTGGCTGAGATGTCGAGCTGGTAGTTGCCCCCGCCTACATCCTTCTGGCCGAACTGGTCCACCGTGCGCAGGCCGTCACGCATAAAGATTTGCGTGTTCAGGTCGCTGGTGCTGGCCATGGCGGCTGAAGAACCGTCGAGCAGACGCTTGGTGTTGAATTCTGTTGAAGAAGCGATGCGGTCGATTTCGCCGCTCAACTGTTCGATTTCCTCCTGGATCTCGATGCGGTCGGTAGAGGTGAGCGTGTCGTTCGCTGCCTGCACCGACAGTTCCCGCATCCGCTGCAAAATAGAATGGGTTTCGTTCAACGCTCCTTCCGCTGTCTGGATTAGTGAAATGCCATCCTGTGCATTTCGAGTTGCTTGATCAAGCCCGCGGATCTGACCCCTCATTTTTTCACTTATGGCCAGACCGGCGGCATCGTCGGCGGCCTTGTTGATGCGCAGGCCCGATGACAGACGTTCTAAAGATTGATTTAACCGGTTGTCTGTCATTTCAAGGTTGCGGTACGCATTTAACGCCGCCAAGTTAGTGTTTATCCTCATGGTAATCAAACCTCCTTTGTGCTCTATATCGGCCCTTTAGAGGTAAACTTAACCCTTTAAGTAAAATATTAATCTAAATATAATTTATTACTAATTTTGGATGAATAGGGAAATAGGCCAGGCGGGGATCTGCTTTCCCGAGGCTTTGCGGCAAGCTTGCGGGCCCAGTACCGGCCCGATAGATGAAGAATGTCATGCCTTCAAAGTAAACAAATCGGCATCGGGAAACATTAATTAAGCCCCCGGAAGTTAAAGGGCCGGGTGAATGGGCTGCAGTAANCTTCTATTTTTACGCAGCTGAAGGAAATCTACCAGGAAAATACCTGCTTAACTTTTTTTAAACCCTTGAGATAACTTAAGCAGTTTAATTTAGGTATTGTCTGCAAAGAACAACCGCCTGGCTACTATAAAATTTGGCAGATGCCTCTCCTTTAATCACGGCTTAACCTATTAACAGCAGTGCGTAAATGTAGTTCTCGTTTGATCTCAAACAAGAAAAACCGGTCGGGTCATTCACATTCAATGAATGCCGGCCGGTTTAAAGTATTTATATAAAATGGGGGCCTTTGTTACTGGGTTAACTGCATTTTTTGAGAAGGTTCATTAAATATGCGGGACAAGAGCAGGTTGCCGATGCGCAGGACATGGGCAAAGATTCTTTTGCTGCCGGTGACCCTGTACAGGTCGTCTGCCAAACGGTGGCACTCCTTGTAGACTTCAAGTTTAGCTACCGCTGTCGGCTCCGCACCGTCTGTCAGCACCGACAGTTCCTGCATCTTCTTAAGCCCCGGGTGAGTGTTGTTCAAGCTGCCATCTTCTGCAAACATTTCGCTGTAACTGTTAACGGCTTTTAAGTTCATTACTTTTTTCATTTTGTCATTCCCTCCTCCTTGCACTTAATATCGTCCGCTGCTGCAAAAAGTTAAGCCCCCGATTATAAACGGGGGCTTGCAATAAAGTATATTAGCTGTAAAAGCTTTATTCCCTTAAAGATTGCCATGCCTGGCGGGCCAGCCGGCGCATCGCTTCTTTGCATTCCTGGTCGTTGGCCACCCGCGAGAACCAAAACACCGCCTCCTTGTTGTTCCCCAGGCGGCGGTTTAACTCGCCAATCAAGTACATAACCCTGGAGGCATCGGCTAAATCTGACTTTTCATAAACATCTATATAGTAACCGAGGGCCTCCGACAGCATGGTCTGTTCATTTTCTATATCTTCGCGGAACCGGTATATCCAGGCCAGCTGCAGGTATAAGCTGGCCAAAACCGCAAAACCTTCTTTTTGCATCCTGGCGCACTCTATGGTTCGCTGGTAAGCCTTTTCAGCCAAATAGTTGTCGCGCTTGCCGGAGTAATCTTCCTCCAGCGGGGCAATCTTTTCTTTCATCTTTTCGCCCGGTTCCTTCTCAAACGATTCCAGGAACCCGTAACCACATTCGGGACAGATAAAGACGTTATAATAAAAGGGCACTTCCCGGGCATAGTGGAAGCAAAAATCGTTGTCCCTTTTTGTAACCATCTGCTTGCTCTTTCTGACTGCCAAAGAGCTAAATTCGTTACCGCATAAACGGCAGGTTAAATCCTTGGTTAAAAAATCCTCCATAGTTTGATTGATCACTCCTTGCTGCCTGGCTGTACCGGTTTAGCTATAATTTCGCCCATACAGGCCGGTTATCCTTCAATATTTAAAAAACCCCGGCCGGGTCAACTGTGACCGGTTCAATCATAAGCAATGCTCAGTGCACCAGGCGGGGAATCATCTCCTGCTGCAGGTGTGCCTGGGCCATCAAGGAATAGCCGGCCTGGAGCAAAATCTGCTCCCGCACAAGGCCCATATATTCCCGCGCCAGGTCCGCATCCCTGATCCGCGACTCGGCGGCGCTTAAATTCTCCGCCGCCACCCCTAAGTTTTGCGTAGTATGGCCGAGACGGTTTTCCAGGGAACCCAGGTTGGACTGCTGATCCGAAACCTGGCCGATCGCCCCGTCTATACGACTCAGGGCCCGGTTAGCCCTGTCCTGGCTGAGTAAATTCTCCCCGTCGATGCCGAGAGCCTGCCGGCTGACATCGCCTAAATCCAGCCTTGCCGTCTGCCCGGGATTGGCCCCGATCTGTAATACCCGCCGCCGGTCGGCCAGGCGCACGTAAACCGTTTCGTTTTCTTCTACCACCTGGCGGAACTCCTCGGCGCAGCGCTCGAATTCAGCCCGCTCCAAACCAAGCATCGAATCAAGCTGCAGGTCTGCCCCCGGGAGCACTCCCGCCGCATCACTTCCCGAAACTTTAACACTGCGGGCCAGGGTTTCTCCATCACCGATACTGCGCACGTCTAGATTGTAGATGTTCTCCTCTGCTTCGCGAATCATCGACAAACCTAGCCCCTGCAAAAGCTCCTCACTGCCGCTGAAAAGCAGTTCCCCCTCCTCACCGGGCACAGCGGAGCGTACCACCATAGAACCCTGCACACTGTCAAGGCTGCTCTCCGGCAGCGGGTGGTTGATAAAAGAAACAAAGCTGTGGCGGTCGCTTTCTGCAACAATTTCTTTCTGCCCCAGGTCCTCATAAATCGCGCGGTTAATGCGATCGACCACATCCATCACTTCATCTTCACTGTATATAGTTATCCCGGTGCTTTTGTCCCCCTGGTGGATCTTCATTTCCACCGGGTCCTCGAGCAGGTAGCGGCCCGAGGGGTCATAAAACTGTTCCAAATCACGCAGCTTAGAATAGCGGTGGGCAGAACCTCCCCCCTCACCCGGATTTTTTTCAGCGTTAAAAGTAACGGCATCATCCACATCACGGGGTTCTTCGCTGTCCCCGACAGTCCCGGTATCTGTTCCTCCGTGGAAATCACTGAAGGCAAGGTTAACTTGCGAATCAAAAATTTCACCGCTGGTGTAATCGACCTGGTATGTGCGCAGGGTGGTACTGTTGTGATCTAAAACACCGTTGTTGAAGCGCCAGCTGTGCGGGTAAATATCTTCCCGGTAAGCATCGCTCCAGAGATAGATTTCATCATAGTCGCTTTCGTTTTCACTTTCCGCATTGGCCGCAAGGGAAAGGGTAAACCGATCCCCCACCTTAAAACGGGATAGGTCGCCAAAATTCATAGCTTTAAAGGTAAGTCCTTCCCCGCAGTCAGTAAAAAGCTCCAGGTTTTCATTTTCCTTGCCGAGGCGGATTTCATCAGTATACTCGTAACGGTAATTGCCATCCCGGTCATAGATATGAGCCTGGGCACGGAAAGTTACCCGGCTTGAACCTGTTTCAATAACGTCAAAAAGCACGGCCGCATTCTGCTTCTGATCATCTTCGTAGGAGATATTATCCAGGAAGTCGGCATAATTATCCCCTTCGTCCATGTCCTGGAAATAGTGGCCGGTAACCAGGGCAGAAGCCACATAGTCGGTGGTGCCGTGATGATTTACTTCCAGCTCCGCCCGCTGGTGACCACCGAAACTGGTGTCTTCGATAAAACCATTTTCTGCTAGCCCTGTTTCTATCCGGCCTGTTCTCACCCCGATATCATCGTCAGCTCCGAGTACGGGGTCGACAAAGTAGCCAAGCAGCTCCAGCTCATCACCATCGACCGCCCCTTCATCAAAGCGGTACTGCATGGAACTGCCCAACTCATCGCTCATCCAGGGGCTGCCGGTAATGGCGATGTGATTGTCGGAATAGACCGGATCACTCTCACCCGGTTTATCATAAACACCTTTACCGGCCCGCGCGGCGACATTAACCACGAACTTATCGCCTTCGCCAAGCCGGGAAGTATCTATTTTAAAACTGTCGAAGTGGATGATATTATCACCCTTATCATTTTTGATCANCAGATCCTCANTTGAAGCATTAATATTTACACCGTCCATCNCGATTTCATGGAAAGTCCCATCGCGATCATAAACCCGGCCATTTACATCAAAGCGATCTCCCCCCAGGTAATTAAAAAGCAGGGAAGCGTTGCTGTCTTCCTGTCGCCAGACCTCAACTTCAGTCAGCACCTCATCCGGCTCGGCCCCGCTTGCGAAAAAGTAAGTGGTATCGTTACCGTAATAGGCGTGGGCATGATGGTCAAATGAAGTATCTCTAAAACGCTGGTTGTAGATCAGGGCATTCTCTTTTTCTGCAACCTCGTTAAACTTGATATTGTGGTTCACCACTTCATAACTGCCCTGCTCATCGGTGCGTACCATTTGAGGTATTGAAGAG
>SL_5KL_010_SEDDRAFT_10000397_pt1 | contig 27807 bp, 23 predicted proteins | sample SodLakKL_010_SED_FD_9118 | JGI IMG/M metagenome (IMG submission 9118) | reverse complement strand
ACCATCAATCCATGCCAAGCTTTCCGCATACCCGGACTTTTCGACTTTTCAACATTTCCTCCTTTTGTCCTTTTGTCTTTTCGTCTTTTTGTCTTTTCGTCTTTTCCTCCTTTTGACATAACCTAAACATCACAAAACCAACACAATCCGATTTATAGTCATCACATTGATTTTTTTTTGTAATTTCACGTTCATTTTTGACTAAAAAATAATAACGATTTATGAAAGAAGAGCATTTGAACCCGGATTATATTTTTGAGGTAAGCTGGGAGGTAGCCAACAAGATCGGAGGTATCCATACCGTGATCAGCACTAAGGCACCCATCCTGGCAGCGGAGCAGAAAGACAATTACATCTGTATCGGGCCGGACGTGTGGAAGGAAACACATCAAAACCCGGAATTTGAGGAAGACCCTGAACTCTTCAGGGCCTGGCGGGAACACGCCGCCCAAAAGAATATCCATGTTCGCCTGGGGCGCTGGCAGGTTCCCGGCAATCCAATCGCCATCCTGGTAGACTTCACCCCGCTGTTTGGCAAAAAAGACGATATCTTTTCCGATTACTGGCTGAAGTTTGGTTTGAACTCCTTAAGCGGCCAGTGGGACTATACCGAACCTGCCATGTTTGGCTATGCTGCCGGACAGGTAATCGAAAACTTTTACGATTTTCATCTGACAGCTCACGACAAGCTGGTTGCCCATTTTCATGAGTGGATGACAGGCACGGGGGTATTGTACCTGAAAGACCGCGTACCCCAGGCAGGGACGATATTCACCACCCACGCAACCGTTGTGGGTCGCGCCATAGCCGGAAACGGCCAGAATCTTTATCAGCAGCTTGANACCCTTGATGCAGAGTCAAAAGCCAACGAACTGGGTGTATTGTCCAAATACAGCCTGGAAAAGGTAGCTGCAGGGAATGCCGACGTGTTTACCACGGTCTCGCAAGGTACCGCCGACGAATGTGAAAAAGCGATCGGTAAGAAACCGCAGGTGGTCACACCTAATGGCATCAGTCGCGAGATGCTGATTGCCGATGAAGAACTGGGCCAAAAAAGGAAGGCTGCGAAGAAACGCCTCCTGGACGTAGCGCGGGGCCTGCTGCAGCAGAAATTTCCGGAAGAAAGTTTCCTGGTCGGCCACAGCGGCCGTTATGAATTTCGTAACAAAGGCATCGACATCTTCATCGACGCATTGGGAAGACTGAACCAAAAGGATCTGAAAAAGCCCTTGTTGGCATTTATCATGGTGCCAGGCCATCAGACCGGATTCAGAAAGGAATTGCCGGCCAGGATACAAAACCCCGGTTTTAAAAAACCCATAAGTAACGAACACCTTACACACGTTCTTGCGGATCCCTCGAATGACGCTGTTATGCAGCGCCTTCACCAGGCCGGCCTGCACAACAAACCTGAAGACAAGGTAAAGGTAATCTTTACGCCGGCCTACCTGAACGGCGATGACGGCATTTACCAGATGAACTATTTTGACCTGCTTACCGGCTTTGACGCCACGGTATTCCCTTCCTATTATGAACCCTGGGGATATACCCCGATGGAAAGCATTGTGATGCAAGTGCCCAGTGTTTCCACCAGCCTTTCAGGCTTTGGCAAGTGGGTTGGTGATCAGGACCTGAAAAGCGAAGAAGCACTTAAACTGATCAGCCGGAGCGATGAGGAAGGCGAAGCGCCTGTTGCTGAAATGACAGATATTATTGCTAAATGGATAGATCATGCCGCAAAAGACGGCTACACCGGGGAGGAAGAACATGCTGCCCCGCACTGCCATAAAAATATGATCCCGGCCCGTGCCCAGACAAAAGAGATCGCACAAACCGTGGTATGGGATCAGCAATTCGGTTTTTACAGGGAATCCTTTAATACAGCCCTGAAATCGGCCGGAGAACGATATCATCAGTACAAAGACAAGAAACAACCCATAAGAAGTGTAACTATGCCGCCAGTTGAAAGTATGAGACCAAAATGGAAAAAGATAAGTGTCGGGATCAGTGTCCCGGAATCCCTGAAAGCTCTGCCTGAGATGGCAAAAAACATATGGTGGACCTGGAACGACGATGCCCGAAGGCTCTTCCAGGGTATCAATCCGGAACTATGGGAGACAAGCAATAAAAACCCGGTAGAGTTGCTGGATGCATTGTCAATGGAGGAATATGACCGCCTGACAGAAGATCAGGCCTTCATGAAAAAATATGCCGAAGTGGAGAAGAAATTCAACACATACATGCAAGAAGGCAGGCAAAAGAAAACCAGGCAGATTGCCTATTTCTCCATGGAATATGGCTTAAATGAAAACATCAAGATCTACTCCGGAGGCCTTGGCGTACTGGCCGGAGACTTTCTGAAGCAAGCGAGTGACGATAATGCAGATATGGTGGGCATCGGTTTGCTTTACCGTTACGGCTACTTTACACAAAGCCTCTCTGTGCACGGCGAGCAGCTGGACACCTATCACCCTCATGATTTTGCAAAAATGTTTGCTAAACCCGTCCGCGACAAAGATGGCAACCGCGTGAAGATCAGCATTGGATTCCCCGGCCGCACCCTGCATGCCCGCGTATGGCGCATAGATGTAGGAAGGGTACCTCTTTACCTGCTGGACACCGACATCTCCGAAAACCAATCTGTAGACAGGTTTGTAACCCATCAGCTCTATGGCGGCGACTGGGAAAACCGTTTCAAGCAGGAGTTTTTGCTGGGTATCGGGGGGATCAGGCTCCTCGATGCTCTTGGCCTTAAGCCGGATGTCTATCATTGCAATGAGGGACACGCAGCTTTTACCGGCCTCGAACGTCTGCGCAAGTACGTGCAGGATGACAAGCTCAGTTTCCACGAAGCCGTGGAGGTTGTTCGTGCCAGCAGCCTGTTTACTACACACACCCCTGTTCCGGCAGGACACGACTTTTTCAGCGAAGACATGCTGCGTACCTACATGCCGCATTATGCCGACCGGTTGGGTATAAGCTGGGAGTCTTTTATGGGACTCGGAAAAATGAACCCGCAAAATCCCGACGAAGATTATTCCATGAGCGTCCTTGCAGCCAAACTGGCGCGCCATGTAAACGGCGTGAGCCTCATTCATGGCAAGGTGTCCCGGGACATGTTCAAAGACCTCTATCCGGGCTATTTCCCGCAGGAAATCCATATCGGCCATGTAACCAACGGGGTGCATTACGGAAGCTGGACAGCCGGAGACTGGCAGGAATTGTACCGCAAAACCTTTGGCAACGATTTCCTGAAAGACATCAGCAGCCCCCGTATATGGGAGAAGATATATGACTTACCGGACAAACAGATCTGGGATCTGCGAAACAAAAACAGGAAGAACCTCCTGCAGTACATCGAACGCAGGATGCTGCAAAACCTCTCGCGCCGCCAGGAAACCCCGCGCAAGATCTATCAGCTGATGGATGCGGTAGACGACAAAGCGCTGACCATAGGCTTTGCCCGCCGCTTTGCTACGTACAAGCGGGCCCATCTGCTTTTTAACGACCTGGAGCGTCTTTCACGCATTGTGAACGACCCCGAGAGGCCGGTGCAGTTCATATATGCCGGGAAAGCACACCCTGCCGATAAAGCCGGACAGGAACTGATCAAACATATCCTGGAGATAAGCCGCAGGAAAGAATTCCTGGGAAAGATCATCTTCCTGGAAGATTACGACATGGAACTGGGCCGGGAACTGGTCAAAGGTGTCGACATCTGGCTGAATACACCCACCAGGCCGCAGGAAGCATCGGGTACAAGCGGGCAAAAAGCAGTGTTGAATGGTGTGATGAATTTCAGTGTTCTCGATGGATGGTGGGCTGAAGGCTATGTGGAAGAAGCCGGCTGGCAGCTTAAAGAAGAGAAGACTTTCGAAAACCAGGAGTTCCAGAACGAGCTGGATGCTGAAATGCTTTACAGCACCCTGGAAACCGAGATCGCCCCGATGTTTTATGATCGTAATGAGAAAGGCCTGCCGGAAGAATGGGTCAGATGGATAAAGAACAACATCGCCCGCATAGCACCGCATTTTACCAACAAGCGAATGATGGACGACTACTTCAATCAATACTATAATGCATTATTTGGCTCCTCAGAGAAATTCCACCGCGACGATTTCAAAACGGCCCGGGCGATGGTCCACTGGAAAAACAAGGTGCTGCGTGCCTGGGATAGCATCCAGGTCGTGGATAAAAAACTGCTGAGCAACTCTGGCAAGAAACTGAAGCTGGGCGACCTCTTCCTGGCTGAGTTAACACTGGAGGTGCAGGACATAAAGGATTCCGATTTTGGTGTCGAAGTCGTCTTTGCCCAAAAATGGCCAGGAGGCGACCGCGAGATGGTATCTGTTTACGAGATGGAAAAGGTAAAAAGCGAAAAGGGACAGGTTACGTTTAAATCCGAGGTCCCGGCACAACGCACCGGTGACTTCAATTACGCATTCCGTGTGTTTCCCAAGCACCCTGAACTTGCCCACCGCCAGGACTTTAACCTGATCAAATGGATTTAATTGGGTTTTTGCTGATAAGTTTGTAACTTCATTGCCCAGTCTGTTTACAGGCCGGGCAATGGTTTTATCCATACGGACAGGTGTTTGGAGTTTGAGGCTGTCAGCAGCGAAGTCCCGAAAGCGAAACAATTCGGTATTCCACCTCAGTTTACAGCACTTGGGCTGTCCGGACAGACCTGGACTGATTGAGATTGCCCGGGTCCTTTGTCAAAATCTATATTAAATTGCAAGATAATATTGTATCACCAAAACAAATGAAATGAAAATTCTTGAAGGAAAAACAGCCCTTGTTACGGGCGGATCCCGCGGGATAGGTAAAGCTATCGCCATTGCATTTGCCGAAACCGGTGCGAATGTGGCGTTTTCTGACCTGGCATACGATGACCAGACTAAAGACCTGGAAAAGGAACTTGCTTCCTATGGCGTAAAGGCCAAAGGATATGCTTCTGATGCCAGTAGTTTTGCCGATAGCGAGCACCTGGTTAAAGAGGTGGTAAATGAATTCGGCAGCATCGACATCCTGGTTAACAACGCCGGGATAACCCGCGATACGCTGATCATGCGCATGACGGAAGAGATGTGGGATGATGTGCTCCGCATCAATCTCAAATCCGCTTTCAACCTCACCAAGGCTGCCCAGCGCTACATGCTGAAACAGCGCCAGGGAAGTATCATCAACATGAGCTCGGTGGTAGGTATTGGCGGGAATGCGGGTCAGGCCAATTACGCTGCTTCAAAGGCAGGTATGATCGGATTTACCAAGTCTGTCGCACAGGAAATAGGCGCACGCAACGTGCGCGTGAACGCCATTGCACCGGGTTTCATCGAAACAGAGATGACCGCAAGGTTGCCGGAAGATGTGAAGAAGCAGTGGGCCGAACAGATACCGCTAAAACGTGCCGGCCAGCCGGAAGACGTTGCCAACATGGCCATATTCCTGGCTTCAGACATGTCCTCCTATGTCACCGGGCAGGTATTTACCGTCTGCGGCGGTATGAATAAATAAGCCTCCGGGCAAACAACGATATCATCATGATGTATTGCCAGCAGCTTAGCGTGGTGCAGTTCAAAAACCTCCAGGACCTGGTGGTGGACCTGTCGCCAAAGTTCAATTGTTTTGCCGGTCATAACGGGGCCGGCAAAACAAACCTGCTGGATGCCATATATTACCTCTCCTTCTGCAAAAGCTTCACCAACCCGGTTGATGTTCAAAACATCGCATTCGACAAAGACTTCTTTGTTATACAAGGAGACTACCGCATAAACGGAAAGACCGACAGCGTATATTGCGGCCTCAAACGCGGACAAAGGAAAATATTCAAAAGAAACAAAAAAGAGTATGACCGGCTGTCTGATCACATTGGCTACTACCCCCTTGTTTTGCTAAGCCCCTCCGACAGCCGGCTGATACTTGGCGGCAGTGAGGAGCGTCGCAAGTTTGTGGATGGCGTTATCTCGCAATACAACAAAGAATACCTGCATAAACTCATTGCCTACAACAGGGCATTGCAGCAGCGAAATGCCCTGCTGAAGATCTTTGCGGAAAAACGGCGTTTCGACAGGGAAGCGCTGGCCATATGGGATGAACAGCTGGTGGAAAACGGCAACTACATATACGGCGAACGGCTGCAGTTCTTTACTTCTTTCCTGCCGGTTTTCAGGGAGTATTACGCATTCCTTAGCCAGCAGAACGAGCTGACAGACATCACCTATGAGGCAAACCAGCACGATAAAGATATGCGGCACTTGCTGGAAGATGCACTTGATAAAGACCGTATTGCACAGTATACCACCGTGGGGGTCCATAAAGACGATCTTTCTTTCCTTATCCACAAAGAACCCGTAAAAAAATTCGGGAGCCAGGGACAGCAAAAGTCTTTTATCATAGCACTTCGACTGGCCCAGTTCGTCTTTACCAAAAAGGTAAAAGGACTTAACCCCATCCTTCTTTTTGATGATATTTTTGACAAACTCGACGAAACAAGAGTAAGACAACTCATGCAAATGGTAAGCCGGGAAGATTTCGGACAGGTATTTGTGACCGACACGCATCCCCGAAGGCTTGAAGAGCTGTTTGAAAGCATCCCTTCGGAATGCAAGCTTTTTGAAATAGACCAGGGAAAAGTTGCCCGCACGAAAATACTTAATCAGTCATCCTGATAAAAGCCTTCATCATGACACGATCCAATTCGCGACATATCGGAGAACTAATTAAGGATGTCCTCAAAAGCAACCGCCTGGAGGATAAAATAACCGGGACACGCATCATGGCGGCCTGGGAAAAGGTTATGGGAGTGCACATTGCACGGTATACCGAGTCTGTTTCCGTAAAAAGGAACATATTAACGGTTCATCTTCGTTCATCAGTAATGCGCAACGAGCTGGAATACGCCAGGAGTAAAATCATCCTTATGATCAACAAAGAACTCGGCGAAGAGGTCATTAAGGAAGTGACCTTCAGATAGCACGAAGCCTGCTTTATTCAAAACCGGAGACATCTATCTCCAGCTCGAGCCTGCTTTTCCGGATGCGCGACACCCGGGCTTCGACAGAGCCTTTATTCAAAAGGTAAGCTGCTACCTTATCGTCTGAAAAGACCTTAACTTCTTCTCCGAAACAATCCGTCAAGACCAGGACTTTCTGTGTAAACCCGTCAGTAAAAACCAACTCCTCTACCCTTTCGACAGGGAAGCGGTATATGTTGCCGGTTTCGTAGCAGGGATGCATCGGCTCAAGCAAATAAAATCCTTCAGAGGCAAATTTATCTACCCTGCAGTCTATGCGCTGTCCTTTCCTGAACCCGTAATGCATATAATACTTTTTCCGCAACAGGTGCTTGCTGCCGGTTACATCTTCAAGAATATAATAGCTATGGCCGTCGTCAGGATTTATGGTTTCATCAACAATAGTAAAAGGATAAATCTGCCCGGGCTTAAGATCGGGGTGCCTGACCTCTTCCCCGGCAATGATCAGAAACTGCTTACCCTTTTTAATTCGCCTTACTTTGCAGGGAATACGAAACGGGGGATCTTCCCAAAGCATCCGGTCATAGGTTCGTACTTTCCATTCGTTGCTGAATACATCCCGTACAATAAAATAGCGCTCATCCTGGTTAATGATGTTTTTCCGACGACCCTTGGAAATCAGCTCAAAATCATACGTTTCACCCTCTTTATAATGAGGATGTTCGGGTTCAAGAAACATCCGGCCGTTGCAGTTGATCTTATCCACCCTGCACATAAGGGTCTGACCGGGCTTAAAACCGTACTGCCTGTAGAAATTTTCGGGCACAAGAATTTTATACCCGTTGGGGTCCTGCATCACAAACCAATCCTCTCCGGGCCCCAAAGACACGATCTTAAGGATGCGGAAAGGATAGCTGCGCCCCTCAACCAGTCGCGCGTTTGGGATATGTACTTTTTTTATTTCCATGGGGATCAGATGGCGGCGGATTGAACGATTTTACCCCCTTTCTGCCTGATAGATGACTTCATCTTACCGAAACCTTCCGGATCAATGGGACGGGTTGCATCTTCAACAAGAACCGTTTCAAACCTTTCACCGATAGAATCAAGCGCAGTAAAAGCTACGCAAAAATCAGCGGCAAGTCCTGTAACATAAACGGTTTTTACTCCCTTTCCCTGAAGGTAGTCCGACAATCCGGTAGTTTTCTTTTTCCCGTTGTCAAAAAAACCGCTGTAACTATCAATGGCAGGATCCAGCCCTTTGCGGAAGATGGCTTCCACCGCATTCATATCCAGATCTTCGGAAAAAGCAGCCCCCCTGGTTCCCTGCACACAATGATCGGGCCACAGGATCTGTTCCAGGCCGCCAAGGGTGGTGGTCTCAAAGGGTTCCCTGCCCTTGTGCGCTGATGCAAAACTGCCGTGATCCGGGGGGTGCCAGTCCTGTGTAGCTACAACAAGCGGAAAAATACCCTGAAGTTTGTTGATCACAGGTATGACCTTATCACCGTTCGGAACAGCTAATGCGCCCCCGGGAAGGAAATCGTACTGTACATCTACAATAAGCAACGCTTTCATCTCTTTATGTTTTTTCAACTAATTGTTATTGAAATGTTTATGTTTTTGTCAAAAGTTTAGGGGTTGTGCTGCAATCTTAGATATAATCCTGCAACTTTTGTACCATAGCATCCCTGGTTTCGAGCAACTTATCTGAAATACCCACCTTATAGATATGGGGGAAGTCGAACCTTTTGTGCTCTTCCGGCAGTTGTTTCAGGCGTTCTGCGACCTTTTCCCTCAGTATAACAGGATTCTTTTCTCCGTTCTCTGTACTTTTTCCCCCTGTCATGTGTTCAATAAAAACATCTTCATGGATTCTGCCTTCAAGGCTAAGGCATTTCTCCTTATGAAAAGGGTGTGTCATGCGAACCGGGGTATTTTCGTCTTCCAGGGCAACACAGTCGGCATAGAAGCTGTTTTTTTTGTCGAGGAACCGGTATACCTTTTTTCTGCCGGGAAGAGTGGTTTTTTGGACGTTTTCGGAAATCTTGAGCCGGGGTATCCTGCTGGCTGATGCCAGCTTAAAAACGCCGTCAATAGCTCCGTCGGGACGCCCTATAACCATGCTGGTACCCACACCGAATATGTCGATAGGCGCTTTCTGTTCGATCAGGCTTTTTATGACGTGTTCGTCCAGCTGATTTGAAACAACTATCTGTACGTCGGCAAACCCCTCGTCATCGAGCATTTCCCTGGCTTTTTTTGACAGGTAAGCAAGGTCGCCGCTGTCGAGTCTGATGCCTTTCAGCTTATGGCCTTTCTCCGAGAGCTCTTTTGCGACTTTTATGGCGTTGGGCAAACCGCTTCTCAGCGTATTATACGTGTCGACAAGAAGCACGCAGTTGTCCGGGAAAATGCCTGCATAGGCCCGGAAGGCTTCCAGTTCGTTATCATAGCTTTCGATAAAGGAGTGGGCCATGGTGCCCGACGGTACGATGTCATGTTCTCTGGCAGCCATTACATTGGAAGTACTGTTAAAACCGCCAATTATCGCGGCCCTTGATGCCTGGAGCCCCCCATAGCCCTGTGCGCGGCGCAATCCAAAATCGGTTAGCTTCCTGGTGCCGGCAGAATACCTGATGCGGCTCGCTTTGGTAGCAATCAGCGACTGGAAGTTTAAAATATTCAGCAAAAGGGTCTCCACAAGCTGCACTTCATGCAATCCGCCATCCACACGTATGATAGGGGCCACCGGAAATACTATTTCACCTTCTCTCATTCCGGTAATGTCTCCCCCGAAAGAGAAGGTTTTCAGGTATTCAAGGTAATCGGCATGAAACCCCTGTTTGTGCAGGTAATCAATATCATCTTCTTCGAAACGCAGCGCCTGGATCAGTTCGAGCAATTCATTCAAACCTGCAAAGATCACATATCCACCTTTAAAAGGGTTTTTTCTGAAGAAATAATCAAAGGAAGCAGGCTGTTTATGCCGGTTATCGAGAAAATAGGCTTGTCCCATAGTGAGCTGATACATGTCTGTATACAGGGGGGATATTGTTCGGAAAGTATGGATCATGCAATATCGTTTTGTGCGTTTCTTAATCAGGCCTTTACCACAAAAACCTGGGAAGTTTCGTATTTCACTACTTTAACGGCTTCTCCTTTATCGACGAATCCGGTCAGGGCGGTAGCGTCGTATATATCGTCGTCGATTTCTACTTTTCCACTGGGGCGCAGCATGGTAAAGGCAACGCCTGTTTTTCCAAGCAGCGTTGACATGGTCGCATCTGCGGAGGTGTAGCCGGAGCTTTTTTCCTGCACAGTGTCGAGGGCCAGCTCACCAAACCGGGTGGTGGTAAAGAGTCTGTCGCCGATGTAGAAAGAGCCGGACAGGGAAACAAAGAAGGCTATGATCACGATGAGGAAGGCCGTAAGTACTTCTGAAAGACTCACACCGGTAAAGTCAAACCCTTCGTTGCCCACCATAGCCAGGGCAAGGCCGGTGATAACAGATATCACACCAAGAATACCGGTAACACCGAATCCCGGTATGGCAAAAAGCTCAATGGCAATAAGTACAATTCCCAGGATGAAAAGGATGATCTCATAATGGCTGGCCAGCCCCTCGATATAAAGCGGTGCGAAATAGAGCAAAGCGGCCGTAGCGGCTGCAAGAATAGGAAATCCCACGCCAGGGGTTTGCAGCTCAAAATAAATGCCTCCCAGGATGAGCATGATAAGAATACCGCTGACAATAGGGCTTATGAGGAACTGAATAACCCTGTCCGTGAAGGTGAGGCGTTGTTCTACGATCTCATAATTTTCTATGCCGGCGATTTCCAATACCTGCGGGATGGTTTCGGCCATTCCTTCCGAAAAACCCCAGCGCATAGCTTCTGAGGCTGTGAAAGTAAGGACTTTGCCGGCTTCTGAAACGCCTTCCACTTCAATGGCAGCATCTACCATCGCTTCGGCAATGTCGGGATCCCTGCCTTTGGCCTCTGCTGTGGAACGCATGGTAGAGCGCATGTAGGACTGAAACTTGTCAGGCACTTCCGCTCCCGTGGCGTCCACCACCGTGGCAGCACCTATATTGCCACCGGGTCGCATATAGATCCTGTCTGCAGCAATGGAAATAAGCGCTCCGGCCGAAGCCGCATTGTTGTCAATGAATACAATAACCGGGATAGGGCTTTGCATGATGCGCGTGCGGATGGAGTCAGCATCGATTACTGTACCTCCATAGGTGTTCATATGCAAAAGAACAAAATCAGCACGCAAACTGTCGGCTTCCTCAAAAGCTCTTTGCGTCCGATGCCGTGCTGGAGGGCCAATGTTTTCCTTTATCTCGTAGACATAGACCAGAAAAGTCCTGTCGGGATGGGCTTCCAGTGTCTCAGACACGCGGTCTCTGCGGGGCCCGTCGGATGCTGCCGCCAAACCGGGCACAAAAATCAGCAGAAAGAGAAAAGCTATGGTTTTCATGTGTGCAGTGTTAACAGTATATCTCCTACGAAAATAACACAAAAAAACCATATATGTTTTGTCAGGGAACTAAAGACAAAAAGACAAAAAGACAAAAAGACAAAAAGACAAAAGGACAAAAGGACAAAAGGACGAAATGTCAAAAAGTCGAAAGGTCGAAAAGTCCGGGTAAGCGGAAAGCCTGGCATGGATTGATGGTCTTTGTATTACGAAGACAGAACCCTGGGAGGGGAAGGAGGAAAAGACAAAAGGACGAAAAGACAAAAAGACAAAAAGACAAAAGGGCGAAATGTCAAAAAGTCGAAAAGTCGGAAGGCAGAAAAACCGAAAGGTCGAAAAGTCCGGGTAAGCGGAAAGCCTGGCATGGATTGATGGTCTTTGTATTACGAAGACAGAATCCTGGGAGGGGAAGGAGGAAACCTCCGGCAGTTGATGAAGATGATCCCCGGCGATTATTTCCCGTGATCAGCAAGAAATTTTTCCAGTCCGATATCTGTCAGGGGATGCTTGAGCAAGCCCATGATGGGTTTAAGGGGGCATGTCACCACATCGGCACCGGCCTCTGCGCACTGCGGAATGTGCATGGTATGCCGGATACTGGCAGCGAGCACCTGGGTGTCAAAATCGTAATAGCGGTAGATGTCAACGATCTGGGCCACCAGTTCCACTCCGTCTGTGGAAATATCGTCAAGGCGGCCAATAAAAGGAGATACATAGGTGGCACCTGCTTTTGCAGCCAATATGGCCTGACCCGTTGAAAACACGAGGGTGCAGTTGGTTTTGATGCCTTTTGAGGAGAGGTATTTTATTGCCTTTACGCCATCTTTGATCATAGGGACCTTCACCACGATCTGTGGGTGAAGGGCTGCAAGTTCCTCTGCCTCCCTGATGATCCCTTCGAAATCTGTGGCGATAACCTCTGCACTCACATCACCGTCAACAATCTCGCAAATGTCTGTGTAGTGTTTCCTGATATTTTCCTCTCCCTTGATGCCCTCTTTGGCCATAAGTGAGGGATTTGTGGTAACACCGTCAAGGATCCCAAGATCCATGGCTTCACGGATCTCATCCAGGTTTGCCGTATCAATAAAGAATTTCATATTCGTTGGATTTTTGGGTTAAACAAAAGGTTTCGCTTGTTGAGGTACGTATTTCAGATACAACAGTAAAGCTTTAACACCAGGCAGATCAAATGAACTATAAAAAAGGTGAGCCTTGGTATCGCACCGCTACGACCGCCTACCCTTGCTACCTTCCGGTCCTGGGGGAATTCAGCGGGAGCTGGTCGTACCAGACTCACCGGTTGCAAAAATACACAATTCTATTGGCACTGCCAAACAAAAGAACGGGGAAAGATGTTATTTTTGACAAAATGGGTTTACCTACAAAACACTGCTGATAATGGATTTTTTGCCTGAGGAATTGGAAGCGTATGCCGTTGAACACACCAGTGATGAAGACAAGGTGCTGGCACAACTGAACCGGGACACACATGCCAACGTGCTGCGTCCGCGCATGCTGTCAGGCCACCTGCAGGGACGTCTTCTCTCTTTTGTAAGCCGGATGATGCGGCCGGAACGAATTCTGGAACTGGGTACATATACCGGGTATTCAGCCATCTGTCTTGCCGAAGGCCTTGCACCCGGCGGGAAACTTCATACGATAGATCACAACGCCGAACTGGAAAGTTTTGCCGCCAAATATATTGCAAAAGCTGGATACCAGGAACAGATCATTCAGCATACTGGCGAAGCCCTTGATGTTATTCCAACCCTGGCTGAGACCTTCGACCTCGTGTTTATGGATGCAGACAAGGTCAATTATGTTCAGTATTTTGATATGATTTACCTGAAAATGCGCAAAGGTGCCGTATTAATTGCAGATAATGTTTTGTGGAGTGGAAAGGTGCTGGATGCAGAAGAGAACCCGGATGAGGAGACAGAAGGGATAATTCGTTTCAACAGGCACATGAAAACGCATTCCGGCATCAGGCATTTGTTGTTGCCCCTGCGCGACGGCATCATGCTCGTGGAAAAAACAGAAAATTCTTAACGGCTGTTATTTCCTGGATCCCGAAACAACTCCAGGGATACACGCAAGTTGTTGATCACTGTAAATCGGGCTTAGCAGCTGTTGTTTCCTGGACCCTGAAACAACTCCGGAATATCCGAAAGGTGTGGTTTCCTCGGAATTGGGGTCAGCGGTTGTCGTTTCCTGAACTTTGGAACAACTCCTGGATACTCGTGTTAAGAGATATGTGATTGGGTGCACCGGCGAGATGATAGTTGGATCTTCCGTAGCTCAGCTCAAAGCGAGAGATCCTGATACCGAATCCCCAGGAAAAACCCACCGTAGACAAACGGCTCTCCACCTTCATCTCCTGCCTTCTTCTGTAGTTATACCCGACACGGAAGCTAAAACTCTCCAGGGGCGTAAACTCCACCCCGGCTACAAGGTGACGCATCAGGTTATCAGCAATGTCACCAACTCTTTCCTGGAAGTCCTGTTCATCGTCGTCGGGATCCTCAAAATGATCGGGCAGCAAACCCGGAGCATCATATGTAAGGTCGTAGTTATGCAGATTGTTTGCGACGAACGAAAACTGGAAGGGTGCGTTTTCCAGTTTCTTAGTTACGGCCAGCATCAGGTCAAATGGCAAAGGCTCCCGGTTGCCGTCATAGTATTGGGTGATCTGGGTTCCCATATTGCGTGCAACAAGTGAGGCAGCAAGAAGCCTTTCCTCGTTATGATAAGACAATGCCACATCGGTTGCAAGGCCAAAAGAGCTGTGATCATGAAACGACGAATAGATAAACTTGAGGTTGCTTCCTATCGCAAGCTGGTCGCTAAGGGCTCTCCCCCACCCGATCTGGAAACTATACTCTCCCGCTGAGAAGTAGCCGGTGATCTGGCCAAACTCGTTGGCTTCGGTGAAGCTGCCATAATCAATATATTGCAGCGCGCCGCTGAAATGACCAAGCCGGTCAAAATAATGCGTAAATGCAACGGTGCCGTAGTTGATGTCATCAAAGTAGTCAACTATGTTCAGCGACAGGTGGTTGTTGTGGTCCTGGCTCAGCATGGAGGGGATCACGAGCGACATACCAAGATCCGGTGTAAACACAGGGTAGGCGTATCCTCCCATGGCTGTAATACGTGCTGTCTGTGACAAGTTAAGGAATTCATACACACGGCCGCTCTGTCGCTGTGAAAAAGCATGCTGGGCAACAAGGAACTGCAGGATGACGATCAGAAACAGGCTTTTTTTAAGGACCACGCAAACAAATTTTAAGTGTTTTTGATATCAGAAACGCCGGGAAGCTGCTTGTTATTTTGTCAGGAAAAAGATATTCAGTGCTTTGACCGGCTTATACGCAATAATTGGTTATGAATAACTTTTACCTGGCTTTCGAGTTCTTGCGTTTCGTCGTTATTTATGATAAAGTGTGCATACGCCAGTTTGTCTTTTTCTGCCATTTGGTGCCGGGCTCGCTGTTTGACTTCTTCTTCGGTTACACCGTCGCGTTCACACACCCTTTGGATTCTGAGCTTTTCAGGTGCTGTTACCAGGATGAGCCTGTCCAGCTCCTTGTTAAAGCCGGTTTCGACAAGTATTGCCGCCTCCTGAACAACATAGGGTTGTCTGCTTTGTTCATTTGCCCACTGCCTGAACTCCTTTCTGACCAGCGGGTGAATGATGCTGTTCAGCTGTTCAAGCTTGTTCTCATCAGCAAATACGATCCCGGCAAGCTTTTTTCGATCTATGTCTCCTGCATTACCTTCGATTACGTCTCCAAAGAGCTTCAAAACCTGTTGCTTCACTTCCGGGATGGTAAGGAAGTACCGCCCCCTTTCGTCGGCATTGTATACGGGTACGCCAAGCCCGTTGAAGAGCCTGCCAACAGTCGTTTTACCACTTCCGATATTTCCGGTAAGTCCTACCAGTAGCATATAAAAATACTTTACTCCATGATAACATAATCTACACTTGAGGGTCGTATGTTCAGCACTTCAACAAAAGCAGGATGTTTGTCGAGTTGTATCCTTAACCTGTCGGTGGAATACAGGTCGATTTGAGGGCAGGTGACGCTCACCTCGAACATGTTTTCATTGACCATTCTGTAATCCCTCACTGCGACCACATAGGAAAGGGTCACGCTTGACGGAAAAAGCCTGATCTGTTCCCTGAGCTGAGGATCCGGGCACTTGATAACGAGGGGAAGCGTGATGGCGGCCTCGGTAAACTCTTCAACGGGGATGTGTAAGGTGACATTGCTTACCCCGGATGACAAAAGGGCGGATGGGATATCAACGGCCAGGTCTTTGCGCACGGTCGACCTTATGTTTTCCAGGCGCAAATATTCTGTCCGGATGGATTGGATAGTATCCAGTATAGTTTTAGGTCCCGTGACAAGAAGGCTGTCAGGCTGAACTGTTTTTTGACCATACAGGTTAAAGCGCCTTTCAAAGGTGATATCAGCATGTAACTCTACGGGGAGTTTTTTTGTGATCGCCGGCACCGCTTCAATTTTTACGGTATCAGGCGACACCATAGTCACATTGGCCCAGTCTCCGTAGGCAGCGTTTAATTCATTATGAAGGTCTTCCCTGGAGATGTAATACACGTCGCGCTCATTCTGCCGAAGCCGCTGAAGCTGATTTACATCGACAAAAAAAGTATCCACAGGCGAGAAATAACTTTCTGTGATCAGGCGGATCCCGGAGGTTTCCAGCGTAAAATTAACTACGCTGTCGCTTTGATTGATCCCTGTCATCCCTTCCGGGAAGTTTTGGAACAATATGTTTTTATGATATGACGCCTGATTCTCCTGGGACAGTTTTATAAACAACCAGAAAACCGCGCTGCCTAGCAAACAGAGCACAAAGACATAAAGTCTGCGCTTACTTGCTGCCTCACGGGGTGTTAAACTTTTCTTGCTCCTTAGTAAAACCTTCCAGTTCATCAGCGTCTTTCACCGAGCTGCTCTGATGCACCTTCCATGGCGATAGCGGACTTTTGGATGCGGAAACGGGTGCCGTCTTCGACCTCAAGAGTAAAGCTTTGCTCCTGTTCTTCGACAATTTTTCCATGAATCCCGCCAATGGTTACCACTTTGTCACCTTTCTTCAGTTGTTCGCGAAACTGGCGAAGTTGTTTCTGCTTTTTCATTTGGGGACGGATGAAAAAGAAATAAAAGACCAGTATGATCAAAAGCAGAAATATCAAACCGCTGTAATTTCCCGGATCACCAGCCTCTGCATGTAAAACATCATGTACTCCCAGCTCACTTGTTAAAATAATAAATAACTTGTTCATCAGTCTCTTCTTTGATTAAATATAAATTCCTTACCGCAAAGGTAATAATTCATCTGAAAGCGTCATCATAGACTCCGGATTAGTAAGGTGCAATTTTTCTTTCTTTAACAAACTCCTCAAGCAGTTTATCCAAAACACCGTTAACAAACACCTTGCTCTTCGGTGTACTGTACATCTTCGACAGCTCAATGTATTCGTTCAGACTCACTTTCACGGGAATATCCGGAAATTTCAGTACCTCAGTAATGGCAAGTTCCATAATGATCATATCCATCAGCGCGATCCGGTCTGCATCCCAGTTTTGTGTTTTCGCTGAGATCATCTGGAAAAACTCCTGGTGGTTTAAAATTGCTCTTTTAAACAGCTCAAAGGCAAATTCTCTGTCTGAGATGTCTCTGAAGAGGTCAGGCAGGAGTAAGCGGCAGCCGTTCTCCACAGAAAGTTTAATGGTTTTGATCAGTTTCTTATGCACGAGCTCCCAGTCATCGATCCAGTAGATACTTTTTTCCTCATAGAAAGAGTGCAACGGCTCAAAGTCAACAATATCTTTCTCAAGCATCTTAATGACAAAACGCAGGTCTGCAGACTCATCAATGGATTCAGTCTCAATATAGGTCTTGTAATAGTTTGAATTTTGTATTTGCCGGAGCAATTTCCTGACAAGATCCCTTTCTTCAGCCCAGCTGATCTTTTTTTCTGAGGCAAGTTTTTGCAGATTCTCATCTTCTGATACCATCACCAGGACCCTGTTCTCTGCAAAGCGCCTGTTCGGGTGCAGGTCTTCCTCAGTAGGAAGATGCTTTTGCTGGCGCTCTTCCAGTATGCGCTCTTCCTGGTGCCTCAATTCTGCCAGCAACATAAGCTGATACACAAAAAGATCGTGTACTTTCTCTATGTTCTTTTTCAGTTCGCGAATCCCGGAATCAAGGTCCGGATTGTGCGATTGGTAGAACGCATACAAGGTTTGCAACACCTTAACACGCAAATGTCTCCTGTTAATCATAGTGTATCCTTCAAAACATTGATTTCTGGTGTCCCCGGAGGTTTGATCAGTACGGCAGGCCGGTTAATTCACTGCAAAAGTAAGTTATTTTTTTTCTATATTTGATCCTGTTTCGTAAATTTGTGATTGGTCAAACAGACACTAACGTTCTTATTTATGCCAAAAAGTGGAATCTGTTTAACAAGGCAAGACGTTTATTTTAGAAAAGAAAGAAAACAGGAGAATTATGATGGATGAATTTGGCACAGATGCACCAAGGGATGATATTTATTCCAAGGTTGTCAGAGCAGGGAAGCGTACTTATTTTTTTGATGTAAAATCTACCCGTTCGAACGAACTTTATCTTACAATAACGGAGAGTAAGAGGCGCTTTAATCAGCAAACAGGCAAGTTTTTTTACGAAAAACACAAGCTTTTCTTGTACCAGGAGGATTTTGACAAGTTCAGGGAGGCTCTCAGCGATTCTTTTTCCGCCATAGAAAGATTGCAGGGCGAAATTTTAAAAGAGAAGCCCCCGGCTGAGTCAGAGCCAAAGGATGAGTCGGAAAAGAAAGCCGGAGACATCTCCTTCGAGGACCTGGGTGATCAAAAGGAGGAAGATAAAAAGGAGGAAGAAAAAGATAGTTCTTCCACGGATGATGAGTCTTCTGAAGAGACCAAGGAAGAGTAGCTGAAGGGCTACCTGTGTTTTCCTTGTCCGTAGCTCCTGCCAGCTCGTCTCTTATTGCTTTGCCGGTGGTATCTTTTCTTCGCGGGCCTGGTGCTCTTTTGCTGTCGCGGTTGATAGTCCGGGGTTTTCCCCATTTCCCCCGGCAATAGCTTTTTTTCAACAGGGTTCCCCAGGAGGTTTTCAATGGAAGCAAATTTATCCTGATCGGAAGGCGTAATAAGCGTGCAGGCTTTTCCATGGGCACCGGCTCTTGCCGTCCGGCCTATCCGGTGCACATAATCCTCGGCATCATGCGGTACATCGTAGTTGATCACCATGTCGATGTCCTCAACATCGATACCCCTCGAGATGACGTCTGTAGCCACCAGGATGCGGGTTTTCCTGGCTTTGAAACGATTCATCACTTCCTCTCTCACAGGCTGGGCGAGGTCTGAATGGATCTCCTCCACAGATTGCTGACTCCTTTTCAGCTCTTTGGCCAGTTGCTTAACCCCGGATTTCGTGTCGCTGAAGATAAGGATGCTTCTCATCCTGCTATCCTGAACAAGCCATTGTATTACCGGCAACTTCTGGTCCTGGTAAACCATATAAGCTTCCTGGCCGATCTGTTCGGGTGGTGTTGACAGTCCAATATTTATTTCCACAGGTTTCCTGAGGATCTTTCTGCTTAATTCCCTGATCTTTGGAGGCATCGTTGCGGAAAACAGCAAGCTTTGCCTGTTCTTTGGGAGGAAGGAGATGATTTTCATGATGTCGTCATGGAAGCCCATATCCAGCATCCTGTCGGCTTCGTCAAGAATGAGAAAATCAAGGCCGCTGAAATCTGCATACCCCAGGTTGAGGTGGCTGATCATCCGTCCGGGCGTGCATACTAAAAGGTCCACGCCGCTCTTTAGCGCTTTCTTCTCTGCCGCATACACCTCGCCGGTGCCACCACCATAAATTGCAAGGGAACTTACCGGTGTAAAATACCCGAAACCTTCCATTTGCTGCGATATTTGTACGGCTAACTCCCTGGTAGGTACAATAACCATTGCTTTGATACGATCCTCGTTATTCCTGTTTGTGATTATCCGGTGAATAACGGGAAGCAAAAATGCTGCTGTTTTCCCGGTACCTGTTTGTGCGCAGGCAATCACATCCCTGCCATCAAGTATTTGCGGGATCACCTGTTCCTGGACCGGGGTTGCTTCCTTATATTGCATCGCCTCGATCCCATCCATCAAACGACTGTCGAATTGAAAATCAGAAAAATTCACTATCCTAAAAGTTTTTACATTTATAACTAACGCACTTGAATGGCAAAACAGCGATCAGGAACGGCATTTTCGCCATCTATGACCTTTGTTGTAAGCAAAGCCTGTTACCGTTTGATTTATACACCATCCTGAGAGTGTTTATGGGGTGATGCACCAAGAATAATTTCCATCTGCTTCTGAAGAGCTAAGGCCGCTTCACGTGCTTTTACATCGAAGTCTTCGTCCCGTGAGGCATGGATTATGCCACGTGAGCTGTTTACAAGGATTCCGGTATCCTGATTCATGCCATGGGCAGCCACTTCTGCCAGCTTTCCGCCCTGTGCCCCTACACCGGGTACAAGGAAGAAATGATCAGGCGCCCTTTTCCGCATATCTGCAAGGTACGACGGCCGGGTGGCTCCCACCACAAACATCATGTTTTCAGGACTACCCCACGAAAGGCACGTTTCCAGGACAGCCTGGTGCAACTGCAACGGAGTGCCTATGCCTGGCTTTTCTTCTCTGACGACTGTTACGAACTCCCTGGTCTGAAAGTCACCGGCACCGGGATTGGATGTCAGGGCCAGTATCACGGTCCATTTAGCCGGCATATCAAGAAAAGGCTTTACAGAATCGTACCCCATGTATGGATTTACGGTCACAGCATCAAAAGGCAGGTTTTCCAGGAAGGTTTTTGCGTATTGACAGGATGAATTGCCGATATCAGCGCGTTTTGCATCGGCGATGGTGAACACAGGGCCCCGGGGGTGGGATGCAAGATATTCCGCTGTCTTTTCCAGGCTTTTCCAACCAAGGCTGCCATGACTCTCATAAAAGGCAATGTTGGGCTTATATGCTACAGCCAGGTCGATAGTTGCATCGATAATGATCCGGTTGAACTCGAAAAGCGGATTATCAGAGCTGTTTCTGACCACAGGCGGCATTAAGTCCATGTCGGGATCCAAACCGACACATAAAAAGGAGCGCTTCTTCCTGATGGTATCAATGATCTCTTGTCTGTTCATCCTTTCACGAATTCTCTCAGGAAACGCCTTCCCTGAGTTTTTCAGCATTTTCAGCTACCTGCAGGGCGTCGATGATCTCCTGGATGTCGCCGTCCATTATGGCCGACAGGTTGTATAGCGTAAGGCCTATCCGGTGGTCTGTCACCCGTCCCTGGGGGAAATTATAGGTCCTGATCTTTGCCGACCTGTCGCCCGAAGACACCATGGTCTTGCGCTTGGAGGCGATCTCGTCGAGGTATTTCTTGTATTCCATGTCAAAAAGCCGTGTCCGCAGAACTTTCATGGCTTTTTCCAGGTTTTTGATCTGCGACTTTTGATCCTGGCACGACACAACGATACCCGAGGGCTCGTGTGTAAGCCTCACGGCCGAATAGGTAGTGTTCACAGATTGTCCTCCGGGCCCTGAAGAGCAGAAGGTCTCTTTCTTTATGTCGGCCGGTTTAAGATCCACATCAAACTCGTCCGCTTCAGGCAGGACGGCAACGGTGGCGGCAGAAGTATGTACCCTTCCCTGTGTTTCGGTTTGCGGGACCCTTTGTACCCGGTGTACCCCGGATTCGTATTTCAGCACTCCGTAAACACCGTCTCCCGAGACGTTGAATATTACTTCTTTAAACCCTCCGGAGGTCCCTTCGTTCATATCCACCAGCTCTGTTTTCCAGTTTCTGGATTCGCAGAACTTGCTGTACATCCGGTAGAGGTCTCCGGCAAAGATGGCGGCCTCATCCCCACCGGTGCCGGCACGGATCTCCACAATGGCATTTTTGTCATCCTGCGGATCTTTAGGGATCAGGAGCAGACGGATCTTTTCTTCCAGCGCTTCCTTTCTTTCCTGCAGTTCATCAAGCTCGGCGCGTGCCATCTCCCTGAACTCAGCGTCTTTTTCCTTATTGAGGAGCTCCCTGGCAGATGCAATGTTATCCAGCACATTTTTGTACGTCTTATGTGCGTCTATGATGGGTTCAAGGTCTTTATACTCTTTGCTGAGTTTGATATACCTCTTCATATCCGAGATCACATCAGGGTCAGCAATAAGTCTGGCCACCTCTTCATGGCGTTCTTTAATAGCCTCTAATTTCTCCAGTAACATGGCGAATGGTTTTAGAACTGCAAAGGTACAAAAATGGGCTGAAGTAAGATCAGGGATAGTGAATATAGCCTCCGGGCCCTTTGATCGTAAGTCGTTTTTGATCGGATCCTGTGACCCGGCCTATGATTTTGGCTTCCAATCCAAAGCCTTTGCAGAGTTCTATAATTTCCTCTGCCACCCTTTCATCCGGCAGGTAAAGTTCGAAGCGGTGTCCCATGTTGAACACTTTATACATCTCTCGCCACGGCGTCGACGTGCTTTGCTGGATATAGCCAAAAAGGGGTGGCGGATCAAACGGGCTTTCTTTGATAACATGCAGCTGCCCGATGAAATGCAGGATCTTGGTCTGGCCTCCCCCACTGCAATGGACCATGCCATGGATCTGGCCGTAAAAATTGTTGAGGATCTCTTTGACAACCGGGGCATATGTCCGGGTTGGGCTTAGCACCATTTTGCCCATATTCAGTGGCATGCCCGGGATATTTTCCGTGAGGCTGCATGTACCGGTGTATACAACACGCCTGTCAAGATCCGGGTCATAGCTTTCCGGATACCTCTCAGCATAGCTGTGATGAAAAATATCGTGCCTGGCAGAGGTCAGGCCGTTGCTTCCGATCCCGCTGTTGTAATGATCCTCGTAAGTGGTTTGACCGAAAGAGGCTAATCCGACGATGACATCGTTTTCGCGGATCCTGCTGTTGTCAACAACCTGCCTGCGCGGTATTCGTGCCGTAACGGTGGAGTCCACAATAACGGTACGCACCAGGTCCCCGACATCTGCCGTTTCTCCTCCTGTCAGATAAACCCGGATTCCGAGATCGCGAAGGTTTTCCAGGAAGGCATCTGTACCTTCGATAATTGCCTTCACGACTTCTCCTGGGATTTGCTTTTTGTTACGGCCAATGGTTGATGACAAAAGAATGTTATCTGTTACCCCCACGCATAGCAGGTCGTCCAGGTTCATAACGATTGCATCCTGGGCGATACCGGCCCATACCGACAAGTCGCCGGTTTCTTTCCAGTACATCCATGCAAGCGAAGACTTGGTTCCGGCGCCGTCGGCATGCATCACCAGGCAATGCTCCCGCGAGCCGGTAAGATGGTCCGGCAAAATTTTGCAAAACGCTTTAGGGTACAATCCCTTGTCCAGTTTGCCAATGGCCTTATGCACATCTTCTTTGTCGGAGGAAACTCCCCTTTGCTGATAAGTTCCCATTATCTGTCAGGTTCTGGTATGTCTTCCGCTTCCTGCTCCTCGTCCTCCTGCATGTCCTCTTCATCTTCTCCGGGAGGTGGTTGATAATCTTCCCTAAGCACCCTGAATTCTGTACGTCGGTTCATCTCGTGTGCCACTTCTTGTTTTTCTTCCGTTTCCAGGCTTTCAATAAACTCCTCTGTAAGTTCAGTCCCTTCTTCGAAGAAATACCCGTTCCTTTCCAGGTCGCGGTCGAGAACCCGTGGCTCACGCTTGCCATAACCCGCGGCTTCAATGCGTTCGGGTTCAATGCCTTGTTCGACAAGATATTCCACCACTTCCTGTGCACGCCGCAAAGAGAGTGTATCGTTATACTCATGGGTACCCCTGCTGTCGGTATGGGAGGCAAGTTCAATCACAATATGCGGATTGTCCTGCAAGGTTTGAACGAGGCCGTTGAGAGAATCCTTAAATTGTGTCTGAAGCTCCCAGCTGTCAAATTCATAGAGGATCTCAGGCAGTTCGATCGCTGTTACAGGAATGGGTGCAATGGATATTTCAACTTCAAACTCATGGCTTCTTTCATATCCCCTGGTCGATTCCGTGGCTCTTCCGGAAAAATATCCCGTTTTGTTGACAAGTATTTCATAATCGGTGTTTTCACGAAGTACGGTCTCATCGAAGACAAAGCTCCCGTCGGCTTCGGATTCTATCTGAAGCAGGGTCCCGTCGGAACCTACCAGCTGAACATTTGCGCGCGGCACTGTGGTCTGCGTGCTGTCGTCGAGCACTACCCCACTTATAATAAACTCAACGGGAGCCTGATAGAATGAGTAAATGTCATAAATTCCCCTTCTGCCCCTGTTGGAGGTAAAAAAGCCTTCTTCCCTGCCAGGCTTGAAAACAATCCCAAAATCGTCGGCGGCGCTGTTAAAGGGTGGGCCTAAGTTCTCAGGCTCGGACCAGCCATCAGAGGTATATACTGATCTGAAAATGTCCAATCCGCCCATTCCCGGATGTCCGTCGGATGCAAAATAGAGTGTACCGTCCTCATGCACATAGGGAAACATTTCGTTCCCTTTTGTGTTGATAGTCTCGCCAAGGTTTTCAGGCCTTCCAAATTCGTCGTTTGTGGTTTGCCGTCGTGCCACCCAGATATCCTTTTCCCCTACACCTCCCGGTCTGTCTGAAACAAAGTAGAGTTCGAGCTCATCGGGGCTTATGGCGGGGTGCCCAACGGTGATGAGGCTGTCTTCGGTAAGGGACACTTCCTGGGGGTTTGCCCAGTCGGGGCCTTCGCGTGTGGCTCTGAAGATCCGGCACCCCATGCTGACACCCTCAGCGCGGGTACACCGGGTAAAGTACATAACTGTGGCCGAGGCATTTATTGACGGTGCGCCTTCGTTGTATTCGGTATTAACAGGACCTTCGTCCAGCAAATTGGGGCGGTCCCAGTTTCCTGCACGGTCCTGGTAAGAAACAAAGAAAGAACTGTGTTTGTTACCGGTCCAGGGATCTTCTTCCCGGCCCATAGCATCGTCCCGGGAAGATGCATATATTAGGGTGGTCCCCCGGTGGTCACCAAACGCAGGGGTCATATCATCGGCCGGGGAATTAAAAAGCCTCACGGCTTCCACCTCATAATCGAGAGGTTGTTCTTTAAGCTTCATAGCCAGCTCAATGGATGCCAGCCCCTGGTGTCCCCGCCAATCGTCCGGCTCTAATTCAATATAGGATTTAAAAGTTTCCCTGGCCTCATCGTACTTTTCATTCTGCATTTTTGCCTGAGCCATGTAAAGCAAAGCTACCGGATCGGGGTAATCAGCCCGTATAGCCCTTCTGAACCAGGACTCCGCCATCCGGTGATTATTTGTATACCTGTAGCACAGGGCTACCTTAAACGAAAGCTCCGCCGACTTCTCTCTTTCTCCCCGGTCTAACCGGTCAATAACACGCCGGTATAAATCGATTGCCTCATGGTATTGCTGAAGCTCGAAAGCCCTTTCTGCACGCTCCAGGCGACGGCTTTGGCCGTATAGGTCAGGTGAAGAGAACAGGATCACCCCAAAGGCCAAAAGAGCGAATTTGATCAATTTATGCATAGGTAAGGAACATTAACTTCATTACTATTAGACTGCCATGATAAAAAACGCAGCAGGAGAAAAATAATTGCAGGAAAGAAGCTACTGGTCTGATGATTTTTCTTGCTCTTCATCCCTTTTGTATGGATACGGCAAATCCTGATCGTCTTTCTTGCTGTAAGATGATTCCGGCCCCGTATGGTCCTGGCTGGATTCCTTTTTTTCAACAGGTTTCTTATCATTATCAGAAGCATCTGCAGAACCGGAATCCGGGGTGTTTTTGAAGGCTTCAACCTCTTTTTTCATTTCAGATTCCATCTTTCGGGTTTCGCTTTCGACCTCCGATGAATACCTGTGAATTTCCGAATTGATCTCACGTTGCACTTTACGCACTTCTCCGAGGCCCTTCCCGAGCATGCGTGCTATTTCCGGGATCTTTTTGGGGCCGAACAACAGCAGAACCAGAAGGATGAGCATAAGTATCTCACCTCCGCTGATCCCAAAAAGTAAAATGCCCGGTGCAGCCATACGCTTTTTTTTTCACCACAAAAATAATGGTTTCCCCTGTAAATACATAACCCCGGGCAAGTGTATGTTAAGGTCAGACCGTGTGATCCTTTGCTGAGCTAAGAACCACACTCCAAACCCCGCAAATTATTTGTCCGCAGAAAGTTCAAAATTTGTACTTTTACTGACAACAAATCAGAAACATTATGTTACCATTTCAAAGGAAACTTACGAATTCGTTCTATGCCATGCTTAGCCTGCCTGCCACGGCGATGGGCTTTGGCCTGGCTGTTCAGATCGCCGCTTTAAGCTGGCTTTTAAGCACAAAGTACGGGTTAGAGATCAGCGACATTGGCCTGGTGTGGGCTACCGGACCGCTGGCTGGCATTATCGGGCAGGTTGTGGTGGGCATCATCAGTGATAATGTCTGGGTTATGAACGGGCGGCGCCGTGCCTTTATCCTGGTGGGAGGTGTGCTTGCAGCCCTGGGCCTGCTGGCCTTGCCAAATATTGGGATCATACAGGCCGGAATGGGCCTTGAAGGCGTTCTTGGGATTGCCATTGTTGTTTCTCTTAGCATAGACCTGGCCATAAATATCAGCTTCAACCCTACCCGGGCCATTATAGCCGACGTCACACCGGAAGGGCGCCCCAGAACAAAAGGATACACATGGATGCAAACCGTTTCGGGTACATTTGGTGTCCTGGCCTACCTGATTGGCGCCATCTGGGGCAACTATGTGCTGATCTATTTCGGGGTTGTACTCGTATTCCTGTTTTCTGTGATCCCGCCCTTTTTTATAAAAGAACCCAGGTACCTTGGTCAGTATGGCAAAGACGACGAAGCCGCTGCCGCTGCCAGCAAAGCAGATGCTGACAACAAAAAGGACAGCGTAAATGAAGCTTCCCTGTACGAAATAATGAAAACCATTTTGCCTCTCTGGGGATTTCTTATTTATGCATTCTATGGGATATTCAGAAGGCTGGGATTGTTTCCGGACATTCCCTACTATGGCCTGGAGATCTTTTGCGGCCTTATGACGGTTGTGGTGGTGGTGATCACCATGACACAAAAAGAAATGGGCATTTCCCGCGAAAAAGACGGCCTGATTGGTTTCAGAAAGGTGCTTGCCGCTCACTCCTTCACATGGATCGGTGTGCAAACAATGTTTATTTACCTTTTCGCTTTCGTGCGTTTCAGGGTCCCGGAACTTGCCGATGTGGATATCGATCCCGGCATACTTGAAAATGGGGCAAACGAATTAATGGAAGCAGAACGCATACAAGAGATCAACGCTACCATCGGCCGCATTGTCAACTGGAGCTTTTTCTCGCTCAACCTGGTGGCTGCCATCATCCCCGTATTGATACTTGAACCCCTTGCTGCGCGATTTGGAAGGGTCCGAACACATGCGGTAAGTATCACCATCATGACGCTGGGCTATTTAAGCATTTTACAGTTTGGATACGCTCCGGCAATGATCTATGCACTCATGGCTATTGTCGGAATCGGCTGGGCGGCAACCATTAGTCTGCCTTTTGCCATTATGTCTCAGAAAATATCCCAATCGCGCATGGGCCTTTACATGGGCTTGTTCAATCTTGCGGTGGTATTGCCGCAATTTGTATCAAGCTTTGGTGTAGGTGAACTTGTTCAGGAAGCTGAAAATAAGGGTGTAATATTTATTGTCAGTGCCCTTACTGTGGGCATCTCCGCCCTGCTTTGGTTCTTCGTTAAAGAACCCAGAGATGTTTACACGGCACATCCCGTAATAGCCGCCGAGGAAGAAGAAGAGTAACTCACACACTAAAGGTATTAAAGCGCACCGGTTCTTACCGGCGCTACTCCTATCCATCATAATGTGTGGAAACTGTGGGGACACGGTGGCGAAACTTTTCAATAAAAAAATCAATCAAAAAAATATAATTGTGACCGATCTGGGTGCATTGTGCAAACATTGGGGCAAATACTATTCTATTCATTTGAGTAAGTATGTTGCAGCTGGCTAAAAAAACAGTTTGTATGCAAATAAAAAAGAGTTACAGATTGTTATTTCCGTAACTCTTTGATTTACAAGTCGGGGTGAGAAGACTCGAACTTCCGACCCCTTGCACCCCATGCAAGTGCGCTAGCCAACTGCGCCACACCCCGATTTTGTGTTGCAAAAATAATACATCAAATCAATATAGCAAAATTTTATTCGCCTGCTGCAGCTATTG
>SL_5KL_010_SEDDRAFT_10000396_pt1 | contig 27818 bp, 25 predicted proteins | sample SodLakKL_010_SED_FD_9118 | JGI IMG/M metagenome (IMG submission 9118) | reverse complement strand
CTGCTCCAGCAGGCCCTGCCTCTGCAGGAAGAAATTCAAAACAGCGAAGAGGAACTGCAGAAACTGCCGCCTGTCGGTAAGGGCGAGCTGAAATTCCTGGAACAAAAACACCGGGAAAAGGACCGGTTGAAAGAGCTGGCCGAAGCAATGAGAATCAAGGCTTCCTTCCGGGCCAATTATCCCCTTGAACTGACTGTAACTTCAGGCCTTGCGGAAGCCGAAAAGGTGGAAGTGGAAAAGGAGCTGTCCCTGGAAGGGGCCGGAAGGTTGATCCTGGAAAGCAAGGACTGGACCCTTAATATCCAGGCCGGTGATGAGGATGTGGAGGAACTGATCGCCAGGGCTGAACAGGCAGGCAGCGATTTTGCCGAAAAGCTAAGGCAATTATCCCTGGACAGCTTAGAAGAGGCCCGGGAAAAGGCTGCCCGGCGGGAAGACCTGGAGAGAAAAATCCAGCAGGACCGGATTAAGCTTGAAAGCTGCCTGGGTCAGCTTTCCCTGGGGGATCTGCAAAGAGCGGTTGAAGAAGCCGGTCCTGATAAAGGGGTGCGCGAGCCCGGGCAAATCAAAACCGATATCGATGAAGTAAGGTTTTCCCTGGAATCTTCCAGTTACAAACTGGAGCAGGAAAAGGGAAAACTGCAGCAGTGGGAGGACAAATTCAGCAGTTATGACCAGGCCCTGGACGAGCTGGCCGGCCTGCGGCAGCAGTCAAATGATATCAGGCAAAAACTCGAAGACCTGGCCCCTTTGCCCGAAGAGTTTGCAAATGCTGATCAGTTTATCGCTTCGTTAAAAGAAGCGCGCAGGCAAAACCAGCAAATAAAAGAGCGGATTTTAGATTTGAAGGCCGAGCTGGCTGAACTGCAGCACCGTATGCCCGAGGAATCTACCGAAGAGCTCCAGGCTGCCCTTGAACTGGCTGAAGAGGAGCTGGAAAAACTTAAACGACAGGGCCGGGCGATCATGCTGGTCCGGGAGGAGTTTTATGCCCTCAAAGAAGAGCTCGATTTAGATACTTACGTGCCTCTGAAAGAGGCTTTTGCCAGGTACCTGGCCCTGGCTACAAATAGCCGTTACGAACTGGCTGAGCTGGACGGAGCTTTACCGGAAAGTATCATTTCGGCTGAGGGCAAAGCCCTGCCTGTAGAGCTTCTTTCAGCCGGAACGACCAGCGGGGCGGCCCTGGCCCTGCGGTTGGCCATGGCGGAATACCTGCTCCAGGATGCCGGGGGCTTTTTGATCATGGATGATCCCCTGGTTAACCTGGATCCGGAGCGGAAAAAGTCCTCCGCCAGGGCAGTGCAGGAATTCAGCCGGGAGAAACAGGTGTTATTTGCAACCTGCGATCCCGGGACAGCAGATCTTTTAGGAGGAAATGTGGTTCCGGTTTAAAGGCCGCTTTTGAACTGGTGGTGCCTGTTTAAAAGAAACACTCTAACAAGGAAAGGGATGAGGTTTGTGGATCGTGCGAAAATGCAGCAGTTAAGTGCCTGGATGGGGTTTGTAGGGATCATTACTATTATCGGGGGAGTTTTATCGGCCCTGGCCGGTGTTTTTGCCTTTGTGGTCGGGGCTATCCCCGGGATCATAGCCATTGTGCTCGGAGTGAAGCTGCGCAGCGCCAAACAATATGCCGATGCCCTGCTCATGGAGCAGGCTGTCGAAGGTTATTCGGGCAACTTTAATCTTTTTGTAGATAACTTGAATATCTACTTCAAGATCCAGGGGATCCTGATCATCATCAGCCTGGCCATGGGCCTGCTTGGGATCCTGGTCAGCCTGTTTGCCGGTTTTGCTTTCTACAGTTACACTGCGTTTTAGTGAACCGGCTTCATATAACAAAAAGCAGGCAATTTATGGATCAAATCAAGCGAGGTGGTTTAGCATGTGGTATCAAAAAGGTGAAAAGGGGCGGATCTGGATCGGCAGGGTTCCGTTCAGGTCAGATTTGCTCGAAAGTGTCCAGCAGTTTGCAGTCAAAGAGGGCATCAAGTGTGCAAGGGTAGAGGTTATCGGTGCTGTTGAAAAAGCGGTCATCAGCTACTATGACCAGGACAAGCGGGTCTACCAGGATATTGAATTTAATCAACACCTGGAAATATTAAACTGCCCGGGTAACTTGAGCCTGAGGGATGGCCAGCCGGCAGCCCACCTGCATGTGACCCTCGGTGACAGTGAGGGTAATGTCAGGGGCGGACACCTGCAGAAAGGGACCGTAGTTTTTGCCGGAGAATTTGTAATCGAGGAGGTTGTCGGCCCGGACCTGCAGCGCGAACATGATCCTGAAACCGACCTGCCCCTGTGGCGGAAAGAGTAACAGGAACAATACAGGCCGGAGTAATTAAGATGAACCTAAAAAAGTTCATTGGTGTTGATTTCAGCGGGGCTGCTTATGCCGGGAAAACTATTTGGCTGGCTTCTGGAATCGAAAAAAACGGGTTCTTGCATGTCTTTGACTGCCGGAGGGCGGAGAGCTTGCCCGGTTCCGGCCTGAGCAGGGAAGCCTGCTTCAATGCTTTGCAGGACTACTTAATCAAGCAGGGTGAGGTCTTGGCCGGGTTTGATTTTCCCTTTGGCCTGCCGCGACTACTGGTGAAAGAAAAAAACTGGGAAAGGTTTGTGCTTAACTTCCCCGCGCGGTACAACTCGCCGGAGCAGTTCAGGAGCAGTTGTTATGAGAGGGCCGGCGGTAAAGAATATAAAAGGGTGGCTGATTATAATTGCCGGGCTCCCTTTTCCCCTTATAACCTGCGGGTTTACAAGCAAACCTACTACGGAATCAAGGATCTTTTAAACCCGCTGGTCCGCCTGGAGAGGGTATCAGTTTTGCCCATGCAGGAGGTGAAAGAAAGCGGGCCCCTGCTCATTGAAGTTTGCCCTGCGTCCACATTGAAAGCAGCGAACCTTTATTTTGGCTACAAGGGCAGGGGAGAAGAAAAACAGGATCGAAGGCTTAAGATCCTGAATTACCTTGAAACTGAGCGAAAGCTGGTTTTAGATTCCGCTGAAATGCGGGATATGGTTGTTAGGGATCGGGGCGGCGACGCTCTCGACAGCCTGGTGGCCCTTGTAGCGGGTTTCGAAGCAAGGGCAAGCATTTTAAAAGGCGGTGACATGCCCGGGGGTGGGGAGTGGAAGGTTGAAGGGCACACCTATTATTGATTGATAATCGATAAAGGAGGGTCTTTAAGAATGGATGTTAAAAAAATTGCGGTGCTGGGAGCAGGTCAGATGGGCAGCGGTATCGCCCAGGTAGCTGCTTCTACAGGTTACCAGGTCGGACTGCTGGATATTTCTGAAGAAGTGCTGTCGCGGGGAATGACGGGTATTAAAAAGAGCCTGGATCGTTTTGTTAAGTCGGGGAAACTGAGTGAGGAAAAGGTGAAAGAGGTTCTGAATACGATTACTACCACCACTGAAATGACCGAGGCGGTCCAGGGAGCACAGGTGGTAATCGAGGCGGTTCCGGAAGACCTTGCTCTCAAGAAAGAGATTTTTACCACCCTGGACCAGATTTGCGGCGAAGAAACAATCCTGGCCAGTAATACTACCGAGCTGAGCATCTCAGATATTGCCTCTGCTACCATCCGCCCTGAAAAGGTGATCGGGATGCACTGGTTTAATCCCGCTCCATTGATGAGGCTTGTGGAAATCGTGGCCGGGGTGGACACCTCGGCTGAAACGGTGGAAATAATCCAGGATCTGGCACATAAGGCCGGAAAAGAAACAGTCCTGGTTAAAGATGCCCAGGGGTTTGTAACCAGCAGAGTTTTGGCAGCGCACATGCTTGAATGCATGCGGGTGCTGGAAGAAGGGGTGGCTACTGCAGAAGACATTGATAAAGCGGTGAGGCTCGGTCTTAATTATCCGATGGGTCCGTTTGAACTGGCTGATTATGTCGGCCTGGATACCATGGTTTTCGCTGCTGAAGGTTTGACGGAGGCTTACGGGGATCGTTTCAGGGCTCCCCAGATCTTAAAAAAGCTGGTTGAAGCAGGACACCTGGGCCGGAAGACCGGCCGCGGGTTTTACCAGTATGAATAGCCTGCAGCCTGACCGGGTTTTTTATTTTGAAAGGAGTATTTATGAGTGCAAGGGATGATGTGGTAATTACCTCCTGTGCCAGGACCCCTTTTGGCCGGTTTGGCGGGGAAATGAAAGAGATCAGCAGCCTTGATCTGGGAGTAATGGCTGTCAGGGAAGCCCTGAGCCGCCTGGGCCGGGATAGTATTCCGGTGGATGAACTGTATTTTGGCACCTGTGTGCTGGCCGAGAATGCCCTGGAGACCAATGTCCTGGCCCGCCAGGCTGTCCTAAAATCCGGCCTGCCGCCGGGAGTGCTCTCGCTGACTATTGATCGGGCCTGCTGTTCGTCCATGACTGCCCTGCACCTGGGTTACCGCTCGATTAAAAGCGGGGAAGCGGCCGTGGTGGTAGCTGTTGGTTCCGAGAATATGAGCCGGGCTCCTTTCCTGGCTACTGATGTGCGCTGGGGCCGCCGCCTGGGCCCGGCTGGGTTGATCGATCCCATGTATGCTCTCGGTTATGCCGACTGGAACCCCGTAGCGGTGGACGCCGGCGAAGTGGCCCTGGAATACGGGGTGGGGCGCGAAGAACAGGACCGGTGGGCCCTGCGCAGTCAGCAGTATTACAACCAGGCCCTCGGGGAGGGCAAATTCGAGCAGGAGGTATTTCCGGTCCGGGTTGAAGGCAAAAAAGGGTCCGTCCTGGTTGAACAGGATGAACAGCCCCGGCCTGACACTACCCTGGAAGAGCTGGCCGATCTTCCGTTAATCTACGGCAGCCCCACGGTCACATCCGGCAATGCGCCCGGTCTGAATACCGGCGCTGCCGCCCTGGTAATGATGTCCCGTGAAAAGGCTGAAGAAATGGGTGTTGAGATCCTGGCCGTGGTGAAAAGTACAGGCAGCGTGGCCATGAAACCGCACCTGATCGCTGCTGTCCCGGCCCCGGCTATAGAGAAGGCTTTGGAACGATCTGGAGGAATATCCCTGGATGAGATCGACTTGATTGAAATCAATGAAGCTTTTGCCGCCATGCCCCTGGTCAGCAGTAAAATCCTGGCCGGAGATGATGATCAAAAGCTGGAAGTTCTTCGCAGCAAAATCAATGTCAACGGGGGAGCCATTGCAATCGGGCATCCGGTTGGGGCCAGCGGCGCCCGGCTGGTGATGACCCTGGCTTATGAACTGCGGCGAAAGGGCGGCGGCCTGGGAGTAGCCGCAATTTGCGGCGGCCTGGCCCAGGGCGATTCGGTATTGATCGAAGTATAGCGGGAGGTAAAAGATGCTCTTTGCTGAAGGAAAGCCGGGACGTGTTTTCGTGATCAGGTTGGAAGACGGTGACTTGCTGCCGGACTGCCTGGAGGAGTTTGCTGCTGAAAAAAATATCAGGGTAGGGCTGATCCACTTCGTTGGCGGACTAAGCAACGGCCGCCTGGTAACCGGCCCTGAAAGCGCATCTGTGGATAATATAAAGCCTGAGTATAAGGAGATTGACGGTCGACCGCGGGAAACCCTCAGCCTCGGCGTTATTGCCCCCGGTGAAGACGGCAAACCCAGGGCCCATATCCACGGCGCCCTGGGCCGCAGGGATGAAGCTGCTGTCGGCTGCCTGCGCCCCGGGATTAAGGTTTGGCTGATGGGGGAAATGATCATCCAGGAAATTACTGGAACTGAATCTAAAAGAGTTTTAAACCGGGTTAATAAACTGGGATATTTGGAGCCTTAACAATCTTTCTAAGGCTGTTTTAAATATCTATTCTTGTAATCACTTAACTAACCGGGCATTGCCCACCAGGCCACAGGGGCGTTTGTGCGCTACAGGGCACACTTTAAGATAGAGTATGTGAACTATGCTTTAGATGAGGGTGGTCCCCGGAGCCGTTTGGGTGAAACTCCCCTGCATTAATTTACCCGGCCTCTTCCCTTATTTTTTAAGTTATTTTTTAAAAGACGTTCGAACCGCTCCCGTGGCGCCGCTTATTAGTCAAAAAGGTAACAGGCCGGGTTAAGTTGCTACAACTTTTTTTGCTTGTTGGGATGCCGGGTTACTTCTGTTTAAGCCTGTTCTTGACAGGAATTCCTGAAACGGATATATTTATAGAAGCGTTATATGAGGTTAAGCATAACGCCCTGAACCGGAGGTGGGCAATTGAAAATTTCATATGCCAGGACAGAAGATGCAGCAGGTAAAGTGTTATCGCATGATGTTACCCGGATAGTTAAAGGGAAATGCAAGGGGCCGGCTTTTAAAAAAGGCCATGTTATAAAACAAGAAGATATCCCCCTGCTTTTAAATATTGGCAAAGAACACGTTTGCTTTTTAGAGCTTGCTGAAGACGAACTTCACGAAGATGAAGCCGGCCTGGCGCTGGCTGCTATCGCTGCCGGTGAAAACCTGGTGATGGAGGGTCCTTCCGAAGGCAAAGTTGACCTTGTGGCCTCAACCAGTGGGCTGTTAAAAATAAACGTGGAAGGTTTATTCCGGGTTAATCAGCTGCCGGACGTGATCATGGCCAGCCTTCATACCAACAGCCCGGTAAAAAAAGGTACCCATGTGGCCGGAACCAGGGTTATACCCCTGGCGGTAAAAAAAGAAATCATTGATGCAGCCGAAAAGATCGGTTCTGCAAACGGCCCCCTGATCAGGGTCCAACAATACCAGCCCTGTAAAATGGGGGCGCTCATAACCGGCCGGGAAGTATATGAAGGCAGGATTGAGGATGCTTTTACACCGGTCTTAAAAGAAAAAGCTCAAAGCTACGAGTTACCCGAACCTCTAATAGAATATGCCCCGGATGATGCCGGGTTTATTGCCGCTAAAATAAAAGAAATGCTAGATCAGGGATGCAGCCTGGTGGTCGTAACCGGCGGGATGTCCGTAGATGCCGATGATGTAACTCCAACTGGGATCAGGTTAAGCGGGGCTGAAGTAGAAAAATACGGGGCCCCTGTTCTGCCGGGAGCGATGCTTTTGATCGCTTATCACGGCAGGGTTCCCGTGGTGGGGGTGCCGGCCTGCGGGATGTTTTTTAAGACCACTGTTTTCGACCTGGTTTTGCCGCGTTTATTAGCCGGTGAAAAGATCTACAGCACCGATATTGCCGCTCTCGGGCATGGCGGTTTCTGCCGCCGCTGTGAGACGTGTCTTTACCCCGACTGTTCATTTGGCAAAGGAGGTTTTTAAATGGACCCAAAACCGATTGTGGATGCGCTATCGCGCTCCCTGGATGAAAATCGCCCGGCGGCCCTGGTTACGGTAGTAAGCGCTTCAGGCTCCACCCCGGCCAGGGTTGGGGCTAAAATGCTGGTTTATGAAGATGGCTCGATCCTGGGCACCGTGGGCGGCGGAGCCCTTGAAGCCAGGCTGATTAAGGAAGCGCTCAGGGTTATGAAGGAAGGAGAACCTTTTTACGGTTCTTACAGCCTGAACAATGATGATGCAGCCGGCCTGGGAATGGTTTGCGGCGGGGAAGTGAGCGTGTTTATAGATTGCTATGCGGGCGGGCCGGAACTGGTCATCGTCGGGGCGGGGCATATCTCTATCTACCTGGCCAGGATAGCCAAAATGCTTGAATTCAAGGTTACTGTTATTGATGACAGGGAAGACTATGCCTGTGAAGAAAGATTTCCGGAAGCGGATCGTGTGGTAGCCGCCGGTATTGCTGAAACCCTAGGCGGCTTAAAAGTCACTGAGAATACCTACCTGGCCATTTTAACCAGGGGGCATAAGCATGACCAGGTGGCCCTGGAAAAGGTCGTTCAATCAAGTGCGGCCTATATCGGGATGATTGGAAGCCGCAGCAAAATCAAAACGGTTTTTGACAACATCAGGCAAAAGGGTTTTACGGATTCAGATTTAAAAAAAGTCCATGCCCCGATTGGCCTGGATTTAGGCGGAAGTACACCGGCTGAAATTGCCCTCAGTATTGCTGCTGAACTGGTTGAAGTGCGCCACAACAAGGGAGTTGCCAGGGATGAGTAAACAGCCAGGTTTTAAAATGCCGCACCGGAAGCTGGTTTTAATCAAGGGGGCGGGTGACCTCGCTACCGGCGTGGCCCACCGCCTGTACAGGGCCGGTTTCAGGGTGGTTATGACGGAGCTGGAAAACCCACTGGTTATCCGCCGCCCGGTTTCATTTGCCAGGGCGGTTTTTGAAACAGAAGCGGAAGTGGAAGGGGTGCGGGCTCGCAAAGTAACCTGGAGCGTCCAAAAAAGTAAAGATAAAGTTGAAGAGCAAACATTGAAAGAAGTTGTTAGTAATGTATTTGCTTTTTTAGATCAAGGGATTGTTCCTGTAGTCATAGATCCCTTCCTGCATATTAGACCCCATTTAAAACCAGATGTTTTTGTTGAAGCGACTCTGTCTAAAAAGAATACCGGTGTTAGTTCAGATCTTGCTCCCCTGGTAATTGCCCTGGGACCGGGCTATTATGCCGGCCGGGATGTCCACGCGGTGGTAGAGACCAGGCGTGGCCATTACCTGGGCAGGGTCATTTACGATGGAGAAGCTTTGCCCAATGACGGGGTGCCTGGTTCGGTGGAAGGCTTCAGCACAGAGCGGTTAATTAAGACCCCTGGAAGCGGCATTTTTAAAGCAGAGCTTGCAATCGGCGACCTGGTAGCTGCAGGGAATACGGTAGGACGGATTGGAGATACCCTGATCCGGGCAGAAATTGAGGGGATTATCCGCGGTTTGGTTCAACACGGGTTGGAAGTAAAGCAGGGTATGAAAATAGGGGATATCGACCCCAGGAAGAATCGTGATTACTGTTTTACCATTTCGGATAAGGCCAGGGCCGTGGGCGGAGCAGTTCTCGAGGCAATAATGGCCCTGGAGTGAGGTAGAAATGTACAGACTTCGTTCAAAAATATGGCTGGAAGACCGGGGCAAAATATTCGGCGACGGCCCCTGTGAACTGCTGGAGAAGGTTGACCGGATGGGTTCTTTAAGGCAGGCAGCGGTGGATATGAAAATGTCTTACCGCCAGGCCTGGGATTTGATCAGGATGCTTGAAGAAAACCTGGGCTTTCCCCTGATGGAAAGGCAGGCGGGCGGCAGCCAGGGAGGCGGCTCTAACCTGACCAGGGAAGGCAGGGCATTAATGCTCCGCTACAGGGACTTCAGGCGGGACGCTGATAAGGTTTTAGAGGAGCTATTCGAGCAGCATTTCGGTGACAGTCCTGGAACAACAGGTGATTAACTTTTTAACAATTGACTGACAGGCCCGGGTTTATTTTTGCGATTTTATTGCAGGATTTTTATTGCCTGTGAAGAATAATAATAATATTGGATATTAAAGGGAATATCTGTAATTAAATGATTTATATGACAATAGATTATATTTGTTTTATAAGCAGGACATAGTAAAAGTTTTACTAAGGCTTTATGGTGAGATCTTATCTAACCCGGTCATCTGGAATATCTAACAGCTGCGAAACGCAATACCAGTCAACCTGAATGATGTAAACAATGGAGCTTGCTTTTTTTGTGTGCAAAATAGTAGTGCTGGCGCTTTTTTGACCGGGCATCTTGCCTGCGGTATTTTTCCAGGGAAAATTTAATTGTTGACTGAACAGGGTGGTGGGGAATTACGTGGAAAGTGTTGTTAATTTTTTCCAATACTTCTGGGATATCCGGGAAACAGTGACAGCTATGGCCGGAAGGCATGCCTGGATGTCATTATTTGGTGTTTTGCTGGGAACTTTTACTGCTGTCCCAATGGGCATATTTGTCTCCCGGAACAAGCGGGTAAGCGGGTATGCAATTGACCTGGCCGGGATGCTTTATACCATACCATCCCTGGCTGTTCTTGGCTTTTTCCTGCCTTTCCTGGGCCTGGGTTGGATGCCCACTATCGCTGCCCTGGTTATTTATTCATGGCTGCCAATTCTAAGGAATACTGTGACCGGAATTGTGGGAGTTGATGCTTCTATAAAAGAAGCTGCCAGGGGTATGGGGGCAACTTCATTTCAAATGCTGGTTAGGGTTGAACTACCCCTGGCTATGCCGGTTATTATGGCCGCGATCCGGACGGTCACTGTTTTAACTGTTGGTATAACCACCATGGGGGCTTTGGTCGGCGCCGGTGGTATGGGTGATTTGATTTTCCAGGGGATATCGATGATGGATAATAACCTGATCCTGGCAGGGACCATACCGGTTGCCACCATGGCCCTGCTGTTCGATCAACTTTTAGGTCTTTTGGAAAGGCGTTTAAAAGTTAGTGCAGGTATTACTTAAGCTCCCGGAATAGCTGATCAAACAGCTATTAGTATAAATAAACTAAAGCGTAAGTGAATTATAAGAACAGGGGGGTGAGCTTTACCGGGGGATTATAATAGTTCTGTTAGATATTTTAAGTATTACTGACAAAACCAGTTTTAGGAGGACAAAATGAACAAGAGTAAGCTTTTAGTATTTATGATGGTAGCAGTTTTGGTTTTAGGGCTTCTTGTCATGGCCGGCTGCGAGGCTGAAGAGGCCGCCCCTGATGAGGAAGACGCAGTTGAAGAAGAAACGCCCGAAGAAGAAGTAGTAGAAGAAAGCGGAGAAGTTGTTGTGTCCAGCAAGCAGTGGGCAGAAAACCTGACCCTGGGTTACATGGCAGCCCTGGTTATTGATGCTAACACCAATATGACCGTAGATACCAGTAAAATTGGCATGGGCGCCACTGAAATGCTTCACCCGGCCATGGAAGAAGGCCAGATCGACATTTATCCTGAGTATAGCGGGACTTCATGGATGGTTGTTCTTGGTGAAGAAGAACTGCCCGATCATGATGAAATTCTTGGCCTGGTTAGAGAAGCTTACGCAGAAGAGTTTAATATTACTGTCATGGATCCGCTGGGTTTTGAAAATACCTTTGCTATCGCTGTAACTGAAGAGATTGCGGAAGAATACGGTGTTAGCACTCTTTCCGAGCTTGGCGAAGTCGAAGGTTTGACTTTTATCGGTGACTCCACAACCTTTACCAGGGAGGATGCTTACCTTGGTTTAGAAAGAGTCTACGGTTTTGATATGGACCAGGTAATCGTTGACACTGCCCTGTTTTATGAAGCGCTGGACCAGGGTGAAGGCCATGTGACCACCTTGTTTTCAACCGACGGCCGCTTAAAAGAATACGGTTTTGTGGTGATGGAAGATGATCAAAATTTCTTCCCCCCCTATGATGCCATGTATGTAGTGCGTTCAGAAATAGTGGAAGAATATCCTTCAGTAAAAGAAGCGCTGGATATGTTAACCGGAATGATTGATGAAGAAACAATGATCGAACTTAACTACCTGGTTGAAGTTCAACAAATGGAACCGGAAGATGTAGCCAGGGAATTTCTCGAAGAGCAAGGGCTTATTTAAAGAAGCAGAGAGGCGGAATACTGATGACCCGTGAAATCAGTGTAGAATTACGGAATGTAGACAAAGTATATGATACAGCCAAGGTAGTTGACGGGGTTAGCTTTTCTATCAAGAAAGGTGAGGTCCTGGTTTTAATCGGCCCTTCGGGCTGCGGCAAGACCACAACCTTAAAGATGATCAACCAGATAATCCCTCACACTGCCGGCAATATACTGGTTAACGGGGAGGATGTGACGAAGCTCGACCCGGTCGAGCTTCGTCGCTCCATCGGCTATGTGATCCAGTATATTGGGCTTCTACCCCACCTGACCATTGAAGAAAACATAAACTTTGTGCTGCAATTGACAAAACGGCCTAAAAAGGAGCAGCAGGAAAGGGCCCTGGAGCTTATTGAAACTGTGGGGCTGCCGGCTGATTACTTAAAACGGTTTCCCCGGGCTCTGAGCGGTGGGCAGCAGCAGCGGGTTGGAGTGGCCAGGGCGCTGGCTGCTGATCCGGCCATTTTGCTTATGGATGAACCTTTTGGTGCCGTCGATCCCCTCACCAGGGAACAGCTTCAAAATGAGTTGATGCGTCTGCAGGAAACAATTAAGAAGACCATTGTTTTTGTTACCCATGACATGCAGGAAGCTTTTAAAATTGGTGACCGGATTGGTATCATGAAAGAAGGAAAGCTGGTGGCCATGGGGAGTTCAATGGAACTTGTCAACTCAGATGATGAATTTGTGCGTGATTTTATCGGGCGGGGGGCTCTTTTTGATGTGCTGGACACTATTTCTGTTACCAGGGTATTGCGGAAGGATATTCCCACCATTCGCGAAGGTGAACATTTTGACAAGGAATCGAAAATGAATGGTTGGGATAACATTTTAGTCCTTGATGAAAGGGATGCATTCCTGGGGTATGTTTCCATAGAAAATATTGATGCTTCGGGCAAGATTTCCGGTGATGCCGTGCAAAGAGTTGCCGATGCTTTTCCGGCGGAGCTGTCGATTAAAAAGGCTATTGAAGAAATGCTGTACGGTGGGCGGACCTGGCTCCCTGTTGCCGGTGATGATCGGGTTTTTAAAGGCATAGTCACATTTGACTCGTGTGCCGGCCTGTTATCCAAGGAAGGTGGTAGCTAAAAATGGAAGTTTTTATCCAGGCATGGAACTACTTTCTTAACCGTAGAGAATTCCTTTTTGAAACCCTGGGCGATCATTTCATGCTGGTTGTCTGGGCCACCCTGATAGTAATTATAATCGGAGTTCCAGTTGGAATCCTGATTTCCCGGACAGACAGGCTTAAGGAAATTGTTATCGGGACAGTCGGTGTTTTTTATACCATTCCCATCCTGGCCCTATTGGGATTTTTAATTACCATCATGGGGGTAGGGACTCGCCCTGCCCTTTTAGCCCTGGTCCTTTACGGTTTGCTGCCCGTTGTGCGTAACACCTGCGTCGGTATTCTCCAGGTTCCGGAAATGACCAAGGAGGCGGCACTGGGTATGGGGGTAAATAACCTGCAGATGCTTTTTAAAGTGGAACTGCCGCTGTCTTTCCCGGTAATTTTCGCCGGTATTCGTACCGCTATGGTCATGAATTTTTCCCTGGCTACGTATGCCGTTTTTATCGGCGCCGGGGGGATGGGCAGGGTAATTATGCAGGGGATTCGCACCTACAACACCGGGATGCTCCTGGCCGGGATTATCCTGGTTGTGGTTGCTACGGTTTCGCTTGATCGGCTGGTTGGTTACCTGGATAACCGGGTTCAAAGAAAATTCAGCCTGGTTGAGTAAAAGTAAAGCGTTCCAGTTTCTTATTACTTCACCGATCTTGAAGCCGCTCATGGTTTAGAACATGTTCCCGGGATTCCATAATCCAGTCCTGTCACAGCTGTTTTTTACCTGCTTTAACTCTTCAATTAAACCGGCCGGTGCCATTAGCTGAAACATGCTTTTCTTGAGCTTGCCCACCCCGTGCTGGCTGCATGCTTTTTCCTTTTTTTTGCCGGCTTCCCGGGCCCATTTTTCCAGCAGTTTCAGGCCTTTTTCATATTGCATGTAATCTTCGGGCAGGATATTGGCATGGAGGTGACTGCCGGCTATATGTCCAAAAATGGCCCCTTTTAACCCCTCATTACTCAGGTCTTCTTCGTAAGTTTTCACTACCGGCTTGAAGCTTTCATCTTCCCGGCGGATATAGGTTTCTAATTTCATTAACTGCGGCTGGTTAAGCCTGTGATCCTGCATTAGCCTATTTGTGCATTCTGAGGCGGCATGGCGGATTGCCCGTATCTTTTCAATTTCCGCTTCCCCGGTTACCGCCCAGGCCTGATCGGGATCACAGTTGTATGTTTCAACCATATCGATCAGGGTGGCGGCTACATTTTCCAGGTTATCTTCTGTAACGCTGTGGACTTCCAGGTAAACCATGGCCCCGGTTCCTTCAGGGATCCCGGGAGTTACTTTTATGGGGGGCACAGAATCCTTGTATTGCTGGAGCAATTCAATCGTAACCCGGTCCATGTATTCTGCTACGGCAAGGCCGGCCTCACCGATGCGGAATTTGTTTTTTTCCAGGTCACCGGTGAAGCGGAACAGGTCGTCCTGCTCCTTGAAAAATAGCATAAACCCCCACATTGCCGGGGGCCTGGGCTGCAGCTTCAGGGTCAACCCGGTAATTACTCCCAGCATTCCCTCGCTTCCGATTACGAGGTCAAGTAAATCCATGTGTCCACCCAGGAAGGGAACCGTTTTATCACCCCGCTTAATCTCTGCGATTGTTCCACCTGATTTTAATACCCGCAGGGCGCTGACATGCTGCCTTGTCTCGCCGTAGTAGTGAGAAGAGATGCCCCGGGCATTACAGGATATTATGCCGCCTGCGGTAGCGGTAGTTTCTGTTGGGTCCGGCGGCCAGAAAAGTTCTTCCTCACCGGGCAGGGCTTTAATCGCCCGGCGCAGGTCTTCTAGGGTAAGGCCGGGTTCAACAACGAGCAGGTGATCGCCCGCCCCGGATTTCATGTATTCTTTTACCCTGTTCATACGAGACAGGTTCAGGATATGCCCTTGTATTGGGACGGCGCAGCCGGCCAGGCCGGTCCTGCCTCCCTGGATAGTAACGGGCGTGTTTCGGGAATAGAGCTGGTTAATGACTTCCCTGGCTTCATCCTCGTTTTGAGGAAAGGAAATGCTTTCAGCCTTCCCGACCAGCCCGGATTCGTCGGAGAGATAATCAATGTATTTTTGATCAAAAGTCCGGATCAGTTCTTTTTCCATGTTTTTATCGATCTTCTCCTTCGATTCGCTTGTTTTCCATGATCAGGCGTTCCAGCTCTTCCAGTACCGGCTCATAGTCATCGATGATGGCCAGGTCGGAAGAGCGGATGATCGGGGCTCCAGGGTCGGTGTTAATGGCCGCAATGCAGGCGCTTTTTTCGATACCGGCGTAAAAAGCGGCGGCTCCGGAGATGCCTGCTGTGATGCAAAGTTCAGGCCCGGTCATATGTCCTGAAACACCGATCAACTTGCTGAGCGGCGCCCAGGCGTTCATGGCCACCGGCCGGCTTACCCCGACTTCGGCGCCGATGGCAGCGGCAGTTTTTTCTACTTTTTCGAGCCCGCTCCTGTTTTTAACGCCCCGCCCGGCAGCCAGGATAAACCTGGCACTTTCAAGGTTTGTGGTTTCATCTGATTCTGTATATTTATAGTCAAGGACAAAGCTATCATCTGGTGCGCCTGTCCCGTTGATGCCCGTGCCCGCCTTGTTGCTATTAAGTTCTTTAGCGTTGTGCTCTATTACTTTCATTTCTGGAGGTTTCGGTTTCTCTTTGCCCGTATGGGCTGAAAATCCTTTTTGCAGGGACAGGCAGTACGGTTTTCGGTCCAGTGAAAATTCTGCTTCCAGGTAATTGTTGTATGCCGCCCTGCGGCAAACTGGAGACCCGGCACCGGCTTCGAGCGAATAGATATTGGCCAGGGAACTGCCGCCCATGCGGGAAGCAAAGCGGACTGACAGTTCGCTGCCGGCTTGATCGCCCGGGAATAAGTAAAAGTCCCTGCAGCTTTCATGTTCCAGGTTTTGCAGGGCTGTAAGCACTGTTTCCGGCTGGTAGCGTTCGACTTTGATTAGTTCTACCAGCACAGTGGCGGAAGCGTTAATCAAGCTTTGTTTCTTTTCTTCTTCGTTGAAAATAATTATTGTTTTCCCCTGCGGAAATCCTGCCAGGAAAGCGTCCCGGAACCCGGTTAATGCTTTTGCCTGATCGGGGTATGTCTTTGAACATCCATTTAGCACCAGTGCATAGGTCATAGTTTCCCCAGTCTTTCTCTTAAGTAAGAATGGTAGAGGATCCGGGCTTTTTCGGCTGCTGTTTCTCCATCAATGATCAGGCCTTCTCTCCGGTGGTTGATCGGTTTAAGTCCCGTCAACCGGCAGCCTCCAGAAGTATTGGCTGCGGCTAATCCGGTCTTGAAATTATCCATTTCCTGCACTTCAACCGGCTTTTTGCCATATTCGACCTTGTCCTTGAGGGTGGGGACGCGCAGGTAGGTGCCGGGGGCGTTGCTTACTGCCAAAACAAGCGGGGGCCTGACTGTTTGTTCCAGGATGCCGCTGTCGACCATGCTTTTTACCTTAAGCAAGTTTTTAGTTCCATTGTTTGCCGGTTCAATGGCGACCACCCCGGTTATGCAGGGCCAGTTGAGGTATTCTGCGGTCAAAAGGGGAGTTTTAGCATTATCCCCTACCCCGCTTTGCATACCCATGATCAAAACATCAGCCCTGTTCTTTTCTGCGGCGTATTCGGATATTACAGCAGCAGCGATTTCAGGGAGAAACCTGATATCACGATCGCTTGCCACCCGTACTGCTTTATCATACCGCAGGGCGTAAAGAGTTTTCAGGTAAGTGTCCGCCTGTTTGCTGCCAATGGTCAGGGCGGTCAGGTTAAGCGGGAGGTTTCCCCGGCGGGCCTGGTCGGCATACCTGAGCGTGATTTCCAGGGCGCTTTCATCATAAGGGTTAAGCATGTTTTTAACATAGCCGGTTTCAACCCGGAAGCGGTCATCAACCAACCAGTCACCAGCGGGCATTTGATCGAGATCAGGGACTACTTTAAAACAGGCCAGGATTTGCATCTTATTCTCCGGGGAAAATAGTTCCTTTATTCATGATTCCCTCAGGATCAAAGGCTTCTTTCAAGGTTTTCAGGATATAGTAGGAAGAACCGTATTCATCCTTGATCCACGGGGTGCGGTGTTTTCCCACGCCGTGGTGGTGGCACATCGAACCGCCGGCCTTGATTGTTTCTTCCACAATAATTCTTTTGATCGGCAGGTGATATTTGCTTATCTCTTCTTCCGGGCTGCAGTCGACCACGTTATAGAAATAAACGAAGTACATATTAGTTCCATTCAGGTAACTGTGTGACGAATGTCCCCCAATTAAAGTAATGTCTGGTATTTCAGTGCGAATCCTCTCCACGCAAACTTTGTATATATCATAGATTTTATCCCAGGTTGCAGCTATTTCAGTAGTGTTGCTGATATTCTTAGTGGCAAATATTTCCTCTCGTTCTTCGGCTACTTTACTGACATCCCAGTTCAGGTTATCAAACCAGACCTGGATCAGCCTGTGGTCCACTTTTTCGCACTCTGCATATTTTTCTACGATTGCTTCCATTGCTTTACCGGTAGCTTCAGCCAGGGGTTTAGGACCTTCGGCCATTAAAATTAAAACGCACTTGTCTTCAGCAAAATGGGAGAAATGCTGCGATCCGTCTTCTTCGTCATACAAACGGGCCACTGAAGGCCTGTATCCGTTGACCATTACTTCACGCAGTATTTCAAAACCGGTTTTCATGTTGTCCAGGGTATAGCCGAGGAGATAGTTATTTTCAGGGCTATATTTGTAGATTTTCACCGTTACTTCGGTAATATAGCAGAGCGCTCCTTCGTTGCCGATAATAACATGGCGGATATCGGGGCCGGCAGCGCGGCGGGGGACATTCTTGATTTTTGTAATTTCACCGTTTGGGAAGACCGCTTCCAGGCCTACCACCATGTCTTCAATACCGCCGTAGAGGGTGGAGAACTGCCCGATGCTCCTGGTGGCAACCAGCCCGCCCAGCTGGGCCAGCGGTTTGGACTGGGGAGAATGGCCAGTTGTATAGCCCTGTTCCCGCAGCCGATCTTCCAGGTCTTGCAGCGGGGCGCCGCACTGGCAGGTGGCGAGCATGTTGTAGGGATCAATGCTGATGATCTCGTTCATGCCGGAACCGTCGAGGACGATTGAATGTTCAACAGCCGTTTCCAGGCCTCCTTCGGTGGCCGAATCGCCGGTTCGGGGGACAACATTGATGCTGTGTTCACTGGCAAATTTTAAAATGGAGGCCACATCTTCCTTGCTGCCGGCATATACTACGGCCGCCGGCAGGGGCTGGGTATAAAAGCCGTGAATTTCTTCATACCTTCTAAAGCGATCCACGCTGCTGTCTTTTAAAACCTGCTCGTCGGTAACCACTTTTTCCTCGTCGAGCAGCTTGACCAGGTTTTCTACAATTTGTTCCCTTGATATTGAGGCCATGGTTTTAAGCTCCTTTATTAATATTATTTAAATACCCATCCTGTTGCCCTCGTTGAATGATTGCCTTTCCCTGTTGCCTGGCGGGCTATTCCTGAGTAATTCATACTATATTTTTTGGCCCTAATGGTTTACCCGAAAATGTGGTAAGATTTTTTTAGGACCTGGTCGGTATGGCTGGTAATATGCCTGTATACTTGTTCGTTCATTTTATGGTAAAGCTTTGCGTTTCTTTCGATCGGCTTAAAAGTATCCTTGATCCTGACCATGTTATCAATGGCTTCTACGTAATCTTTATAGATGCCGCAGGCCAGGGTGGCGCAGATAGCCGAACCCATCCCGGCAGCGCTGTTGACCTCGTTCCGGCAGGCCGGCAGGCCGAAGACATCGGCAAAGATCTGCATGAACAGGTCCCCGTTGGACCCGCCTCCGGAGACAATAATGTTATTCAGCTCCAGCCCCAGCTCATCGCACATGGCCATGGCATTGTTTCTCATGGTCAGGGCGATGCCTTCCAGGATAGAGCGGTACATGTGGATCCCGGTGTGCCGTCCGTCAAAGCCGATCATCAGGCCCTTTTTATAAGGGGCATCAGGCGGGGACAGCCACTCCAGGATGGTCATGAGGCCGTTGCTTCCGGGTGGTATTTTTTCTGCCTGCATATTTAAATATCTTTCTACCGGTATTTTTTGTGCATGAGCTTTTTGAGCAGCATCTTCTCCCAATAGATCGACCATCCAGCTTACTGTCCACATTCCCCGGCGAATGCCTTCGCTTTCGTAAAGGTATTTGTTGGGGACCGAGGCCAGGTTGGAGAAAAAATGCTCGGCTTCCCTGACATTGTCATGGCCGTGCACCATGGAAGCAATGTAAGTGCCGAGGGAAACCAGGGCTGTTCTGCCGGGCAGCAACCCGGCCCCTAAGGCTTCCACAGCCTTGTCATTGGCGGTGATGGCTACCGGTATGCCGGCCGGGATTCCCGTAACTTCTGCTGCTTTTTCGGTTACGTAACCGGCTACACTGCCCGGCATTTGCAGATCAAAGAGCATTTCCCGGGGAATATTACAGGCTTCGATAACTTCCGGGTCGCTGCTCCACTGCCAGGTATCCTTGTCGAGCGGCCAGGGACCCTCATAATTGGCTGCTGTATCGACGAATTGCCCCGTCAAACGGTGGGTGATATAACCGGAAGAAGTGGTAACATATTTTACGCTGTCGTCTTCATGTTCGTAAGGCCTGGACAGCCTTTCATCCATCCAGCTCATTACCGGTGCCGCCAGGGTGCCGTCCTCTTTTAAAAGGGCCCGGCAGCAGCGAATTGTACACAAGCCCAGGCCGATTATCTCTTCTTTTTGGCCCGGAAAATTTTTCATCGCTTTCTTGCTGGCTTTGATCAGGGATTCCCATAAATCATCGTCCGGGTGCTCGACGATGCCCTGGCGCGGCAAATGCATGGGCTTCAGGTCTTCTTTGCCCTCGCAGATGATATTTCCCTTGAGATCGAAAATAACTACCTTGGAACTCTGGGTTCCGCCGTCTATTCCGATGATGTAATTGCTCTGCATTTTTTACCTCCAGCCTGTCATTACAGCGATACTTATGTCGTGAATTTAGGTCCGCTAAGCCAAAGAGACAGTTCTATCGTTTTCCCTTCGGCCTGGGCTTCGGGACGCTCGTACTGTCCCCATGTTGCCATAAGACTTCTATCTTTTGGCTGTAGTACTTCTTTGTAGAATCTAAATGTTCATGTATAAACAAAAAATTTGGTGTCTGCTTAGCAAGGGCCTTTAATTATCTACATTACAGTTTATAAATCAAAATCACTACCTGACCAGGTAACCCCCGTCAACAACCAGGATATGACCGTTAATATAATCAGAAGCCCGGCTGGCCAGGAACACAACGGCTCCCATCAAGTCAACCGGCTCTCCCCAGCGGTTGGCGGGGACATGGTCGAGCACTTTCTGGTTGGCTTTCAGGTCGTTCCTGGTATCAGCGGTCAGGTTGGTGGCATAATAACCGGGGGCGATTCCGTTCACCTGGATATTGTAAGGGGCCAGTTCATCACAGTAGGCCTTTGTGAAACCCACCAGGCCGTGTTTTGTAGCGGCATAGGCGGGTGACCACTGGCCGCCCAGGAATGAAAACATGGAACATATATTAATGATTTTTCCGCTTTTTTGGGGGATCATCTGTTTTGCGGCTTCGTAACTGAGTTCAAACGGGGCAGTTAAATTAACATCAAGCATAAAATCCCATTCGCTCCGGCCAAAAGCCAGGACATCCTGGCTATTTTTTAAGACCCCGGCACTGTTAACCAGGATGTCAACGGAACCGAAAATTTTGATGCAATAATCGATAATACTTTTTGCTGCGCCGGGGCCGGTTATGTCTGTTTTTAAGGATTTCACTATGACGCCTTCACTTTCGATCAGCCTTTCCGTCGAGCCGTCATCTTCTATAATGCTGGGAATCAGTAGATTTGCTCCGGCTTTAGCCAGGGCCAGGGAAAATGTTTGGCCAAGCCCGGTATTGCCGCCGGTTACGATAGCATTTTTACCTTTCAGGGAAAAGTAGTCCAGTGAAAAGTCCTCAATGCTCATTTTGCTGCCTCCGTCTGCTTGGTTGTACGGTGTCGTTAGACTGAAATGAATCTCCACTCTGATCATGTTGCCCTGACACCGGCTGTACTATAAAAGAAGGTCAGTCAACTTTTTATCATTTACCAGCCGACCAATAAAAATTCTAGCCCAGTCTGGAGTGAAAGTCAAGACAGCCTTAAAATATCGCAATTGTTACATATTAATGCCCGAGGCAGCCCGCCTGTGGGATGCCTTCGAGCATTAAGGTTCGATTGACAGCTGGTTATGAACAGCAGTTGTTGTGCATTTATCCCCCGGCTGCTGGAGGAAAAATGCTGACCCTGTCTCCTTCTTGCAGGATGGAGTAGAGGCCATGCAGCTGCCTGATGTTAGAGCCGTTAATAAGGATAATTAAATCGGTCTTGTTTAGATGACCAAGCAGGGTCAAGGTGGCGTTTCCTATGGTGAGCTTTTCCGGTATGCCGTAATCGCGGCATAAAACCCGGAGCAGCTCCTTAACCGTTGCATCTTCCGGCAGTTCTATTGTCATATAGTTTGAGCCCAGTGTTTCTCTCAGGAAAAGATACGGTTTTACTGTTACCTGCACAGGTTCACACTCCCGGTTTATTATTATATGCTTGCCGCAAGCTGCAGTGTTAACCGCCTTTGTCTTACCTGCAGCGCAGGCCTTCTTGCTGCTTTCCGGAATCAGTTTAATCCTGCATTTTCTTCAGTTCCTCTTCACGAAGCTGTTTTTTATAGATTTTTTCTGTTACGGTAAATGGCAGGGTATGGCGAAATTCTACCTGGCGGGGTACAGCATAAGCTGCGCATTTATCACGACAAAACTCAATGATTTCTTCTGCCGCTATTGTTCCTTTATACTCATCTTTGAGCACTACATAAGCTTTAATCCTTTCACTGCCTGCCCGATCAGGATCCGGTATCCCGATGGCTGCAGCCATTGATACGGCCGGGTGCTGATAAAGGATGTCATCGATGGTGCTGGTATAAACCTTGAAGCCTGATATATTGGCCATATCTTTGATCCGGTCGACAATATAAAAATAGCCATCTTCGTCCATACGGGCAATGTCGCCCGTGGGCAGCCAGCCGTCGACCAGGCCGGAACCTTCTCCAGGCCAGTATCCCTTCATCACCTGCGGTCCCTTGATGTACATGTGCCCCGGTTCACCCTGCGGGCATTCGCTCCCGCTTTCTTCATCGATCAGCTTCACATCAGTATCTGGAACCGGCAGGCCGATGCTGTATTTTTGTTTGGCGGCAAAGCCGGTAATTTTAGAAAACCCGCTCAAATCAAGGTGGGTCAGGGGGCTGGTTTCTGTCAGGCCGTAGCCTTCAGAAACCGGCATTTTGATCTTGGCGGTAATAGCTTCCCGCACTTCCATGGGCAGGTAGGAAGCCCCGGAAAGGATCTGGATCGGCAGGCGGGGCAGGTCTTTTTCGCTTAATTTCATCAACTGGGTTGGGACCAGGGCGGTCAGGAAGGGGCGGTATTCCACCAGGATACTGGCAATTTCATCGATGTCGCGGGGGTCGCGGACCAGGATCAGTTTAAGGCCCCAGTAGATCCCAAACAGGGCGGCTGCATCACCGTAGGAGTGGAAGAGGGGCACCCCCAGGCAAAGAGATGCCTTTCCGCGTATCGATTTTTCCAGGTTGGCCATGGCCCAGGCCATCGACTGCAGCACATTGGAGTAGCGGTTGAAGTGGGTGAGCATAACGCCCTTGGGAAGCCCGGTAGCGCCGCCGGTGAATGCCAGGTAGGCCAGGTCATGCCGGGGGTTGATCTCAACCTGCAGGGGCCGGGGATCATGGTTGTCAATCAAAGTTATTAAATCGTAGATCCCTTCCGGCACTTCCCGGTGTTTTTCTTCAGCAGCGGTATAATCGGTAAGGGAGGTGGTTATGATCTGCCGGATCCCGGTCTCAGGTTTTAAAGCCAGGATTTTATCAGCCTGCTCCCGGAGGCAGATTACGGTTTCCGCTCCTGATTCACCAATTTCATATACCAGTTCCCTTTCTGTGTGCAGAATGCTGCAGGGAACATGGGTCGCCCCTGCTTTAAGGAGCCCGAAGTTGGCAATAATGTACTGGGGAGAGGTGGGCAGGATAGTGGCCACCTTGTCGCCCTTTTTAACCCCGAATCCAGCCAGGGCACAGGCCAGCCTGTCGGTATAATTTTTAAGTTCACCATAGCTAATTTTCACCCCGCAGTACTCTATAGCCTGGGAACGGGGATGTTTTTCAGCTGACTGGTCGAGCATGCTAAACAGGGGCAGCTCAGGATAAGGTTCCAGGCTTTGGGCTAAATTATATGGGCCCAGCTTGTAACTTTTCAGCCAGGGCCTTTTTTGTTCTAATTCGCTCAAAGTCAACCCCCCTTTTTAGCTCCAGAGTTTACTGGAGACGTCTTCCAGGCCGAGTTCTTTTAACTTCGCCGCTGCCGGTTTACCCGTTTCCCGGTCCCATCCCCTGAGATGGTAGTAGTGCTCCAGCAGCACGGGAAGATCATTGACCTGTCCTTCTGCCGGACCTTCCGGCAGGGGATCTTCCAAGAGCCGCTTTGGCAGTGTATCATCTTCCGGAGTGAGCCCTTCACGGCTGCAAAAAGCCCGGGCCAGGTTGTAAACTCGTTCTCCCGCTTGCTTGTATTCTTCCAGGGTATAGTCCCAGCCGGTGGCCAGGTTGACCAGTTCCACCCAGTCTTCGGCGCTGATGCACAGCCCCATAAATTTGCACGCCCCAATGCAGTCGAAAGAGGTGAGCATATCTTCGAGGTCCACGGCAATTTTTACTTCATCGGGATCGGCGGCGAAAGGGTCCTTGATTTCACTTTCGCCAATGATCAGGAAGGGGGCATCCACAAAAGTGGGTCCCTGCACATAGGCAGTGATATGATCGCCGCCCCGGTTGGCAGTTGCGTAAGTTAAACCGGTTAGCTGCACGGCCCTGCTGTCGTAGGCCGGAAGTTCCAGTCCTTTCACATGCATGGCAAAGGCATCGCTGCCCTGACCCAGTTTTTCTGACATTCTTTTTGTTCCCTCTGCCAGGAGGTCGCCAATCCCTTCACGCCGGGCAACCAGGTGGACCAGGTCGACAATCAAGTCAGGATTACCGAAATTTAATTCCAGCCCGCCTGTGTCCTCAACTGTCAGGATCCCTTTCTCGTAGCATTCCATGGCAAAAGCGAAGGTGCTTCCCGCTGAAATTGTGTCCAGGCCATAATCGTTGCAGAGGTATCCGGCCATGGTGATGGCTTCCAGGTCGTTTACAGCGCACATGCCGCCAAAAGTCCCCACGGTCTCGTATTCCGGGCCTTCCCCCTTGTGTCCGGCATACTTGCCTTCCCGGATTTCTGTCCCCCGCCCGCATTCGATGGGGCAGGCAAAGCAGGTCACGTTCTTTGTGAGGATTTTATCGGAAATGGCCGGGCCGTTAATTTCCTCGGCATCTTCAAAGATCCCGGTTTGCCAGTTGCGGGTTGGAAAGCCGCCCCTGATGCTGACCAGGTCTAAGACCACACTGGTCCCAAATGCCTGCAGGGACATCTTAAACATGGAATCGTCCATCAGTTCATACTGTCTTTTGGAATGAGCCTTGAATTGATCTGGTTCATAGATGGCGAGAGGATTACTGCCCCGGACGGCTATAGCTTTTAGCTTTTTTGAGCCCATCACGGCCCCGAGGCCGCAGCGGCCGGCAGCGCGCCCCAGGTCGTTCATGATCGCTGCATACTTGACCAGGTTTTCCCCGCCCGGTCCGATGCAGGCAATATTGAATTTATCTCCCATTTCTTCTTTTATAGCAGCAGTTGTTTCCGGAACATTCAAACCCCAGAGATGGGAAGCGTCTTTTACCTCGATCTTATTGTCATCCACCGCCAGGTAAACCGGATGAGGAGATATGCCTTCAAATATAACTCCATCGTAGCCGCTTTTTTTAAAATCGACTCCCCAGCGGCCCCCGGAGTTGGCCTGGCCCCAGATTCCTGTTTGCGGGGATTTTGCGACCACGCTGAAACGGCCCGTACTGGGCGCGACAGCCCCGGTGAGGCTGCCGGTCATAAAAATTAACCTGTTTTCTTCACCTAACGGGTCTGCTTTTGCCGGCACCTCGTCCCACAAGTACCGGGTGGCCAGCCCGGCGCCTCCCAGGTATTTTTTATAATAGCCGGCGGGGACTTTTTCTTCCTTAACCGTACCGCTGTTCAGGTTAACCCTGAGTATTTTTCCATGGCAGCCGTACAACTGGGGCACCTCCCGATTATTATTTGTGAATCCAGGAAAGCAAAAATTACATGATTAATGTGAGCTTGCAAAATAGCATTGCAATTTATTTAAATATACAGCTTATAGTGGGAAAACACAACTACTTTTTTTGAAACCGCGAATATATTTTTATGTTGTTACAATTATATACTTTCAATTTTATATCAAAAAAGGTATACTTTAATAAATGTTTGGCGGTTTTGCGCCTTTTCCTGTCGTGCCATTTTGGGAAAGAGGCGGGCACTACAATACTAGGTGACAGGGGGATGATGTTATGGAAAAGGATAGTGGAGTGGAATTAGCTTATGGCAGCGAAGAATGGGAAAAAGCGTACCGGGAAATGGTTGAAGAACGCCTGGCGAAAGTGGAACCGCCATACGTAATGGGTTCGCCGGAGTGGGTGGCCGCGTTTGAAAAGAACATTCAGGAAGATGAACTGTATAAAGATGTGGCCAAAAAATGGGAAGGGACAGTGGTTATCCACATCCTGGGCGATCCGGAAATTGGCCTCGATGATGACATTTTTATGTTGATGGATCTGTGGCATGGCGATTGCCGTTCCGTCAGGCTGGTGCCCAGGGAGGCGGGGGAAAATGCGGACTATGTGTTAACCGGTAATTTTGAAAGATGGGAGTCGGTGTTGAAAAAAGAGCTTGATGTGGTTAAAGCAATGATGCAGGGAAAAATTAAGCTGAAGGGTTCCCTGCCCGTAATCGTCCGCTTTGTAAAAGCCAGTGTCCGCCTTGTTGAACTTGCCGCCGCTATTGATACCCGGTTCCAAACAGCAATGAGTGAGCAGGAGCTTAATGATTACAGGGAATGGTTTAGTGAATTAAGGTCCAGGTTTGGGTTTTAATACAACATTGAGATAGGAGGGTTACAGGATTGTCATACGACAGCGATCTGGCTTTTGAGTACAACAACCCGACCAAAATTATCTTTGGTGAGAACAGTGTTAAAGAAATCGGCCTGGAAGTAGAAAGGCTTGGCGGTTCAAAAGCAGTAATTGTTACCGATCAGGGTCTAGTTCAAGCAGGCCTGGCGGAAAAGATAGAGAAAGCGCTGGGCAGGCGCTATGCTGGAACATACGATGGGTGTATTCCAGATTCAGGGTTCCACCTGGTTGATGAGGGCGCGGCCTTTGCCCTTAAAAAGAGTGCCGATATCCTGGTCAGTGTGGGTGGAGGAAGTGCTATCGATACGGCCAAGGGCATGGCAGTGGTTATGAAAGAAGGAGGGACAATTAGCGATTACCGGGGAATGCAAATGCTGACCCGTCCTCAAACACCACATATTGTTGTTCCCACAACCGCAGGGAGCGGCAGTGAAGTAACCTGGTTTGCCGTAATCAAGGACTGGGATAATAATGTCAAGGAAGCTTTTCTTGATCTCCACCTCATTCCAGATGTGGCCATCCTGGATCCGCACATGGTTGCCGGCCTTCCCCCTCACCTGACTGCGGGCCCGGGGATGGATGCTTTTTCCCACGCCATTGAAGCGATTCACTCCCTGCAGCGGCAACCGATCAATGACGGTTTGGCTTTGCAGGCAGTCAGGCAGATTAAGGAGTACCTGCCCCGCTGTATTGAAGATGGCTCAGACCTGGTTGCCCGGGGGCAGCAGCAGCTGGCAGCCACCATGGCTGCCATAGCTTTTAGCAACAGCCAGCCGGGCCTGGTTCATGCCATGGCCCATCCGCTTGGGGCGCTTTTTAAAGTGCCGCACGGGCTTGCCAACGCAATTCTGCTCCCTCATGTCATGCTTTTTAACATGCCCGAGTGTGCCGACAGGTATGCCCTGGTTGCGCAGGCCATGGATCTTGATGTGCGGGGATTAAGAGATGAAGAAGCGGGCAAGGCAGCCGTGCAGGCTGTTCAGGGTTTAATTAAAGAAATCGGACTGCCCTGGAAGCTCCGTGATGCCGGTGTTCCTGAAGACAGGCTGGTTGAAGCTGCCGATTATTCCCTGGCCGATGGTTCTATTGTCTACAACCCGCGCTTGGTGACAGAAATGGAGGAAGTTCTCGAAGTTTACCAGGCAGCCTGGTGATATAAAAGTGTAACTTCAGTGCTGCTTTTTGTGATCAAATGCAAATCTAGATATCAGAAGGGCGGCCTGATAATAAAGACCGCTCCTTTTTAAGTAATAGACAGCAAAAACATCACTTTTCTATGTGCTGGTAAAAGTAAAGGGGGCCGGCCAGCAGGGCTTTAGCATCTTTCAACTGGGCCATGTTCTCCCGGGCATGCTCAATCCAGGCCGCGGTCGTGGGCAGAGGCGCTGTTTCACGCCGCGGCAGCGGGATTTCCACCAGCGGGGTATTCTCGGGAAGTCCTGCTTCTTTGCACAACCTGGTTAGGGCGGTGTCCAGTCCGCCCAGTTCGTCAACCAGGCCATTAGAAAGGGCCTGCTCGCCGGTCCAAACTTTTCCGCCCCCAACATTTTTTACCGCTTCGGGCTGCATGCTCCGGCTTTCTGCCACCCGCTTGACGAAGAGCTCGTAAATATGAAAGATAAAGCCCAGGGCCTTGTTTCTTTCCTCTTCAGTAAAGGGTTCTTCCGGTGAACCGAACAATTCTTTCTGGCCTCGCCTGATTGTTTCCCGGTTTAATAGCAGTTTTTCCAACATCTGAGAATTAACGAGTTTGGCGGCAATTACCCCGATGGAACCGGTCAAGGTTGCCGGCTGAGCGATAATGTAGGGGGCGGGAGTGGCTACGTAATATCCGCCGGATCCCGCCATGGAACTCATCATCGCTACCAGGGGTTTCCGGGCGGCAATTTTACCCAGGACAGCGCTCATAGCTTCCGAGGATGCCGCCGATCCGCCGCCTGAATCGATATAAAGCAATACAGCTTTTGCCCTTCTGTCCTTGAGAGCCATGCGGGCCTGCTGGACAAAACTGATATCGCCGGTCTGGTCATTAAAGAGGAACGGAGCCGGAACTGGCGGCCTGGCCGGAGAGCGGCGGCTCTTACCGTCTATAATATTGCC
>SL_5KL_010_SEDDRAFT_10000395_pt1 | contig 27830 bp, 21 predicted proteins | sample SodLakKL_010_SED_FD_9118 | JGI IMG/M metagenome (IMG submission 9118) | reverse complement strand
CCGTCGGTAATAACTGAATATTCGCCATCAGCAAGATGAGGCGGGAATTCAAACAGCAAATCAAACATGTCTCTGGCCGGCGAAGGTTCAAGAGATATTGGCGATCTGTCAGGATCACTGTCCATCTTGCTACTGCTGACAGTATTTTGTGATCTGCCGGATATTTCAGCCGGGTAAACACTTTCTTTTCTTTGCTTTCTTTCGGGAATTATAGTTATTTGAGCATCTTCGACAGGATCATCAAACTGATCACTAATGGTAAATGTAACTGTATAAAGGTCCATAGGCTCAAAGTTTGCTATAACCTCAATGTCTTCACCGGGCATAGTTACAGTTGTTTCGGCCGATCCCGGGTCATCAACATGCTCGGTATCGCCGGTCCATTCAACAAAATACCACAAGTCTTCAGGATCGGCAGAAATTGCCACTTCAGAGCCTTCCCCGTGCCAACCTTCACCTTCTACACTTCCACCATCTTCAGGATCAGCTGAAAGAGTCAGGTAGAACAGTTCCGCAAAGTTGGCAGTAAGTGTAACATCTTCAGCCGGCATGGTATAGTCAAATTCAGGTTCATCACTAATTACCTGGCCGTCATCATCAGTCCAGTTAACAAAAACCCAGTTTTCTTCCGGGATTGCATTTACCGTAACCTCTTCGCCTTCAATGTAGAGTCCACCACCTTCAACTGTTCCGCCTTCTTCGGGATTAGCTTCGAGGGTTAGTGTATAAAAATCCAGTTCATCCTCAGCCACAATCACATCATCAATATACCAGGAGTTTATATTATAAGAGTCTCCTTCAAAGACGAAGGCAACATAAAATTGCTCGCCTGCAAGACCATCGAGGTCAACAGTAACATGTGTCGGAGGCACATCACGCCCTCCTTCATCACGACTTCCGCCTTCTTTATGTTCAGTTCCGTCGATATAAAGACTCCATTGATCCTCCCATGTTTCACCATCGAGCGATGTTTGTACTTTTAGATCGTAGTCACCGCTCCAGTCATCAACGGAGTGCATAAATGACATGTCTAGTTCGGTAAGATCCGTTCCGTCGAGCAATGGTGTTGTAAGCCTGAAAGTGGTATCTGCTGCAGGGGAAAAGAAAAATTCCATTTCCGGTGCTTCTCCTCCCGCGTTATCTGAGTCTGATACACCCCAGTTGTCGTGTGTACGTTCCCACATATCAGGTATTTCTCCTACAGGAACACCGGTAAAAAATTCATAGAATGGTATAGGATGGAAAGCCGGAATTATAAAGCCTATGTGGCGCGCATTAACACCATCAACAACCGTTTCAACCAATTGATTATCACGATTTATTATATATACGCCAGAACTATTAGTTACCATTATATTACCATCATCTAATTCCATAACACCTCTTAAACTGCCAACAACATCATAATAACCAACCTGGTTACCATCACTGTCATATTCATAAACACCGGCAGGAGATGAAAAATGGGCAACCAGAATATTGCCGTTAGGCAACAATTGCATTTGCTGAGGGAAACTAAGGCCTGTCACAAACATTTCAATGAATTCTCCGTCAGAATCATAACGATGTATTCCGTTTGAACCACTCGCACTAACAAGATAATCATCATAATCCTCACGATATATAATTCCCCATGGATGCTCCAAACCACCAGCACCCATTTCAATAAAATTGCCTAAATAAACACCATCTGTATCAAACATAACTACCGAATGTTCATTGTCTCCACCAGCCACAGATAATAGCAAATTACCATTATCTTTCATATACATACCCCTGATATTACCAATCAAATCCCCGCCATTTACCGGAGCAAAAGTTTTTTCAAATATTCCTTCTTTATCAAACTGCTGCACCTTAGCTAAAGTCTGATCAGAAAGCAGGTAACTGGTAAAGTCAAAATTAGATATAACGTGTATAGGAGTTGTCATATTCTCACTGTCACTGGGAAAGTAAAATTCATCAATTAATTCTCCGTTAACAGGATTAAAAGCCATAACGTGTTCATCAGCACTGTTGGGAATCAAAAGTATACCTTCGTCGGGTATGTCTTTGGAATACAGGCTTTTAGGCTGGCTGATGATAGGCTCATGCTGAGAAGCAAAAGGATCTATTCCTTTTTCCTCATAGTATTCCCAGTCTATCTCTTTATCAACTTTAATATGTTGATGCCCCGGTTGTGCCAATAAACAGGGAAACACAGCAATAATAAAAATGAAAAGCAAATTAATTTTTTTCATGGTTTTTTGATTTTGATATTAAGTTAGTAATTAGATTTGATTAGTAATTAAATTTAATTCATAGACTTATCCTGTCTTAGCTTTAAATAATTTGTATGTTGAAAAAAAATTATTTTTTGTTATCAGAAATTAACATGTCAAATATAATAAAAACAATATAAAAAATAAGTGTTAACTAAATTTTTTAAAAGAAAAGAGTTTATTGACAACCAGATTATATTTATATCTATTGCCGTTTTAAAAAACATGAGAAGTAGTACTTTGAGATTAAACCTTTAACAAAACCTGGAAAAGAAAAAAACGATTTATCAATCACCCTAATTCAATATTTGAAGGCGCTGAGTTACTATACCCTCAATGGTATGTATCTGCATAAAATAGATGCCGGCCTTGACACCGGCAACAATAATCTTAGCGTGTGACCCATCAACATGGATTTCTTTAACAATTTGCCCGTTGATATTAATCAACCTGATATGTTTAATCTTTTTCGATGACTCAACGATAGCCTTGTTAAATACCGGGTTGGGGTAGAACCTGACATAGGGTTTAATAAAATCTTGGTTCCCCACATATTTCTCAAACTCAACCTTTACGTCTATATCATCTCCGAGTTTTTCAATAAAATAGGTCAATTCTATGTAGTCTTCAATAACAAGATCATTAACCTTCCACTCTTTCACTTTATAATTATTTCCGGGGGTTGCTATAAAAAGCACATCAGAGCCTTCTTTTACTTTGTCGCCTGTTTCTATATAAATATCATCAACTTTAGCTTTTAATGTTCCAATACCACCTTTTACGCCAAAGTTTACAACATAAAAGGTAGTTTGTTTTTTTGTTGTAAAACAAATTATAACAGATTTTTCCATAACAACATTATCATCGTCAGCGTCTGCTATGGCATCAGCAGGAATAGTCACAATATGTTCAGTTAAATAATCCAGGTTTTCATCTGGTATTATAATTAGCACATTATTATCGATAGAGGTTGTAAATTCAATATTTTTTTCGTTTTCGTCTACAAAACTAATACTGGAAAACTCTCCCGGCCCCTCCTGGATATTTTTCCCAAATTTAAGAATAACATTAGCATCAGGTTTAACATCAATGTCACCATCTTCCGGTTTAGTCAACAACAGTGGCAAGATGTTTTCCGGCCATCCCTCCGATGGCGGGTCATTTGCAAGCCAGGCGGCACCAATTAAAAGACTGGTATCGTCTTTATTATCACTTCTGCGATGTTGGATCCGCAAATTACCTTCAATACCTTCTCTGTCGTCTTTACTTATTTGATGAGTTACTTTTTCCCATTCATGGGTATCTATTGTGTGCCACTGGCTATAACTATGTGTTGAATATCCCGGTCGTTGTATCCCTATTCTTATATCACCGTAACCTTTGACCCAGATTTCCCCGTAATAGTTAAGTTCTTGCATATCAGATTCCTGCTGAACAAAACATTGATCATCATTGTAAAAACCTGCAAAAGGATGCTCAAAATGGAGCGCATAATATCCTACAAACCCATCAGTTGAATCTGATTGCGATGCCTGTGCACTTGTTTCCCAATATAAAAGATCACCGTTATCCCAATCTTCAAAATGCCAATTTTTAAGGAAGTTCACAGGAATTACTTCTTTGATTGCTGTTACGGTAAAGCCAGCATTTTCTCCTTCGTCAAATGTGATATCAAGTACCACATAATCTTCATTTTCGATAAGTACGTTTTCAAGATAAGTATCCAGTAATGTTAAAATGGCTGTTTCTCCTTCACAAATTACCATATAATCTTCATTCTCTGTTAAAAAATCGCTGCCATCATTAATTTCAATAACTGTTGAGGCATCATTCCAGGTAATTGTTGTCATCACATCACCGGGATCATCAAGATCATATTCGGTTTCTGTTGGGTCAATTATAGCCGAAATGGGTGTCTCTCCGGGCCAGTCAGGGGGCGGTGGTTGATCGGCTAACCATGCAGCTCCTAAGTATAATGTTTCTCCAGGTGTTGTACCACCATCATCGGTGGTTCGAATTTCTATTCCCCCGTTATCTCCAACAGTTGAAGTTGTTGTGGCATGATGGGTAATTGGCGTCCAGTCATCATTATCCAAAATCACTTTCTCTGACCAGCTTGTGTAGCCGCTGGGATATTCTATGCCAACTTCAGCTTCACCTGTTCCTTTAATCCATACCTTTGCATAATAATCATTTTCTGTCAAAATTTCTGCCACCATATCCTCACCTGTCTGTGAGAGAGTTCGTACACCGCCACCATCAACTTTTACCGAATAGAGGCCCACAAACACATGCTCTTCTTCCTTGTGCCAGTTAGTACTAAAAGCATGCGAGCCATCCCAGCTAAAAGGCTTATTGTCATCCCAACCATCAAAATGCCAGTTAATTATGAAATTGTCCGTAAGCTTATTCACCATAACCGTTGCGGTTAAATCATCATCACCATTTAGGCCTGATGATTTAACTGTAATACTTCCTTCGCCGGTACCATAAATTAGATTACCGGAAAGATCCAGTGATGCTTCTGTTATATTTTCTTTAATTATACCTTCAATTGCCAGCCCGTTAAAATCACCTCCAAGGTTAATATCACTAATGTTTAAATCTTGAACAAACCCTTCTTCTGTAAGTGTTAAAGAAAAAGTTTCTTCAAAATCTTCATCTTCATATACCTGATCTGGCAATACAGATATGCCGGCCACCGGTTCAGGCCAGTCTTCGGGAGGTTTCTCGTCGCTGAGCCAGGCAGCACCGATAAAAAGATTAGTGCTGTCTGATCCATCACTCCGGCGATGCTGAATACGAAAATTACCTTCGGTGCCTTCCCTGTCATCTTTAATTGTTTCATGTGATATTCTTATCCACTTCAAAGTATCTATATCATGCCAATCACCATAATCATGAATAGTATATCCCGGCCGTAATATTCCCAGCCTGATGTCACCAGATCCTTTTACCAATAACTCCCCAAAATAGGTAACTTCTTGTAAATTAGCTTCTTGATGAACAAAACCCTGATCATCACTGTATGGCCCTTGAAAAGTATGCCCAAAATGTAAAGAATAATCTCCTATAAGACCTTCACCGGCTTCTGATTGAGAGGCTTGTGGACTTGTTTCCCAATATAAAAGATCACCATTATCCCAATCTTCAAAATGCCAGTTATTAAGAAAATTATTATCATCCGCCTTTTTAATACTTTGTGCAATAGCGGAGTCAAAATAAATAAAAACCATCAAGGTTAATGAAGCAATAGATAATAAATGATTTTTCACACAAATATTTTTAATTTATGTCTTAACTTATATTACATTTAGCTAATTTATAAATTTTCTAAATAATTTTAATAAAATATGTTAAAAATTATTATAAAAACCAACATTAAATTATAACTGCGTTTTCACAATAAAAAACATTAATGATAATCGCTATTGTTTAAACAAAAGACATCGGTTTATTTTTTTCACTTAATTATTAATAAAATTATTTTAATTTCCTGATTTTATGAGTATTCGATATTTGTTATGACTATTTTACATATTTAAAATTTAAATTTTAACTTTGCTATATTTTTAATTATCCTTCGGATTAAACCGAAATTAAACCTATAATCAAATAATTACCAGCTTATGGTTAAGCAAAATTCCGAACCCGGCCAAAAATTTAAAAGATATACTGTAACATCAGCCTTACCTTATGCAAATGGGCCAATACATATTGGACATTTAGCCGGTGTTTACATTCCTTCCGATATTTATACCAGGTATTTGCGGCTAAAGGGAAAGGATGTTATTTCTATATGTGGCAGTGATGAGCATGGTGTTCCTATTACAATAAAAGCCCGCAAAGAGGGAGTTACGCCCCAGGAGATCGTAGACAAATATCATAATATGATAAAAAAATCTTTTCAGGATTTTGGATTAACCTTTGATATATATAGTCGTACATCGATAGAGCTTCATCACCAGACAGCATCAGGGATTTTTCGTAAACTTTATGATGACGGTAAATTAATTGAGTCGGAAAATGAGCAATATTATGATGAGGAAAATGACCAATTTCTTGCGGATCGTTATATTATAGGAGCATGTCCTGTTTGCAGTTATGAAAAAGCTTATGGTGATCAATGTGAAAGTTGTGGTTCATCTTTGAGTCCTGAGGAATTAAAGAACCCGCAATCTATGCTAAGTGGTAAAAAGCCGGTAATGAAGAAAACTCGTCATTGGTACCTTCCACTGGATAAATATGAACCCATGTTAACCCAATGGATACTTGAGGAAAACAAGGGGAAATGGAAGTCGAATGTTTATGGTCAATGCAAATCATGGATTGAAAGCGGATTAAAACCAAGAGCTGTTACACGTGACCTTAACTGGGGGGTAAAAGTGCCGATAGAAAATACAGATGGAAAAGTATTATATGTTTGGTTTGATGCTCCTATAGGATATATATCGGCAACCCGGCAATGGGCTGAAATTAATAATTCCGACTGGAAACCATACTGGCAAGATAAAGATACTAAGCTGGTACACTTTATAGGGAAAGATAATATTGTTTTTCATTGCATAATCTTTCCTGTAATACTCCATGCCTATGGCAATTATATATTGCCTGATAACGTACCTGCAAATGAGTTTTTAAACCTTGAAGGAAACAAAATATCAACATCACGCAACTGGGCAGTATGGTTGCATGAATATCTTAAAGATTTTCCGGGGAAGCAGGACGTTTTGAGGTACGTACTATGCGCTGCAGCACCTGAAACAAAAGACAATGATTTTACATGGAAAGATTTCCAGGCGCGCAACAATAACGAACTGCTTGCAATATTTGGCAATTTTGTTAACCGCACATTAGTACTAACACATAAATACTACAATGGAGAGGTACCTGAAATTTCCAACCCCGACAAAGAAGAATACAAAATCAAAAAAGAAGCTGCAACCTTTTCCGAGCGCATTGGCAATAGTATTGAAAATTACCGCTTCAGAGAAGCACTAAACGAAATGATGAACCTGGCCCGATTGGGAAATAAATATCTTACTGATTCTGAACCATGGAAAATATACAATACCAACCCCAAAAAAGTTAAAGACATTTTAAATTGTTCGTTGCAAATATGCGGCAAACTATCAATATTATGTGAGCCTTTTTTACCATTTACTGCAGAAAAATTGAAAAATATGCTGAATATAACAAATCTTAACTGGGATTCTGCAGAAAAAGAAATAATCCTGCCAGAGGGTCATAAAATAAATAAACCACAACTACTGTTTGAAAAAATAGAAGATCACCAGGTAGAAGCACAGGTTAAAAAGCTTCATGATGCATGGCAGGCAAGCCTTGAAAACCAAAATTCCGATTTGAAACCAGCAAAACAAAATATTTCATTTGATGATTTTGCAAAACTTGATTTACGCACAGCAACAATACTTGAAGCTGAAAAAGTCAGCAAAACAAAAAAATTATTAAAACTCAGGGTTAACACAGGTATAGATAAAAGAACAATTGTTGCCGGCATAGCTGAATTCTTTGATCCTAAAGATATTATAGGAAAAAAAGTGGTAGTATTGGTTAACCTTGAACAAAAAAATATTCGTGGCATACCTTCTGAGGGCATGCTACTTATGGCAGAAGATAGCAAAGGAAAACTAAGCTTTATAACATTAGACGATAACTGCGAAGACGGCTCGGCTATATCATAACTTTTAAAGGATTTTGTCTTAATATCTTCCCTTTTAGTCCAAATTAGACAAAAACATTTTATAAAAATTACTTTTTTTATTAACTTTGTACCCGAAATATGGCCCTGTAGTTCAATGGATAGAACGAAAGTTTCCTAAACTTTAGATACAGGTTCGATTCCTGTCGGGGCTACCAGGAAAAGTTTAAATAATTTTACTAATATTATCACAAAATAAGAAAAAAAATATCATGAACAGAAAAGATGAAAGACCCAGCAAAATATCTTATGAAAGGCATCTTAATAAAGAGGGAATACCTGAAAAACAAAAAAAATCTAACGGTGGGCACATTCCCGATTATGTAAAATATGGCACCTGGCTTAGAGTAAATGATCCTGAGCTTTTTGAAAAAACCTACCAGGAATGGAGAGCTAAAGTAAGGGCAGAAATGGAAGAAAAATAAGCTCCAGATATTAATGGGCCAGCCAATAATAAAAATATAATTAAAGAAAAATTAATAAGTAATTGTTTGTATGGAAACTTAGTTTTAATGCTTAAAGGGGGGTGTGATGTTTTCAAAAATTCATTCCCAACAGGGCATTTCAATCTCATAGCCGTGTTGCTTCCATACCAGCCATCCGTCAGTCATCAATATTACATTTGAATAACCTTTGTTATGCATTAGCTTTAAAAGTTTTATTATTCTATTTCTGGTTCTGCAATAAATAAGGTAGGTGGCAGATGTATCCATTTCGCTAAGCTTTTTTGCCGATTCCGGATTATTGGGATCTATGTTAATTGCTTTGGGTATATGTCCTTCATTATATTGTGATTTCCGACGCGCATCAATAATGACAAAGGTCTCTTTATCCTCATTTTGCTTTATGATGTCGCGGGCTTGCACTGAATTAACAGTACGATAATTTTGGCTTATAATATTCTCAGAAATTAATATAACAGAAATAATTAATAGAAATAATTTTTTTGTTATTCCTTTCATATAAAACAACTATTTCCTTGGTAATATTATTTATAATTTATTGGATTGTTTTCGTCTATATCTTTGTCAAGGGCTTATTTCAGCAAAAATTTTAAACTTAGCATTAATTAATTTTCAGATTTAAGCTATCCTGGTAATCCCTGGATCAATCTATCTTCTTAACTCAAAGTTTGCACCTAAATATACTTTCCGCACTTGTTCATCTTCCGCTAGTTCCTCAGCACTTCCGGCTTTCATTATTGAGCCTTCGATCAATAAATAGGCTCTGTCGGTTATTGAAAGTGTTTCATGAACATTGTGGTCTGTGATCAATATTCCGATATTTTTTTCCTTCAGTTTTGACACTATAGTTTGAATATCTTCAACAGCTATGGGATCAACTCCGGCAAAAGGTTCATCCAGCAGAAAAAAATTGGGGTCAACAGCCAAAGAACGTGCAATTTCGCACCTACGCCTTTCTCCACCGCTTAAAGTGATACCCTTGCTTTTTCTGACATTTTCAAGTCCAAACTCATTAATTAAACTTTCAAGTTTTTCTTGCTGCTGCTTTTTGGTTTTATCAGTAAACTCAAGAACGGCTTTTATATTATCTTCAACCGTAAGATGCCTAAAAATACTTGCTTCCTGGGCAAGATAACCTACACCCATTTGGGCACGCCTGTACATAGGCTCTTTGGTAATGTCTTGGTTATTAAGAAAAATTTTTCCCTCATTAGGCCTTATAAGCCCGACAATCATATAAAATGTGGTTGTCTTACCAGCACCATTAGGCCCAAGCAATCCTACTATCTCACCTTGCTCTACTTCTACTGATACATTTTTTACAACCGTTCTTTTTTTGTATTTCTTTACCAAATTTTGAGTATGCAGTTTCATAAAAATTTAATTGATGGGTATAAAAAAATTTTTCAAAATATAAATCAGATAATACCTTCATTAATAATATCATGAAGATGTACAACACCGACATATTCACCATTTTCCATTACAAGTAACTGGGTAATATTGTGTTGTCGCATTATTTGCAAGGCATCAACGGCTAATGTGTTTTTGTCGATAGTTTTGGGGTTTTTTGACATGATATCTCTGGCCTTAATATTGCTTATATTGTCTGTTTTTTGCAACATTCGCCTCAAATCACCATCAGTAATTATTCCCGTTATTTTTCGGTTTTCTTCTACTGCTGTGGCACCAAGCCTTTTGCTGGATATTTCCATAATTACACTGCGAATGTCAGCATCAGAACTTACCAGTGGACATTCATTGTTAATAAATAAATCGGAGGCTTTAAGATATAACTGTTTTCCGAGAGAACCGCCGGGATGATAACGTGCAAAATCTTTAGTTGTGAATCCACGACATAATAAAAGAGATACAGCCAAAGTATCGCCCATTACCAATTGAGCAGTTGTGCTTGATGTAGGCGCAGGATTTCCGGGACTTGCCTCCTCCTCTACGGTAGTATTAATAATTAAATCAGCCTGCCTTGCAAGATAAGAGTCTATATTACCAACCATACCAATCAATAAAGCTCCCAAAGTTTTTAGCATTGGCGTAAGTATTTTTATCTCCGGGGTATTTCCACTGTTACTTATGCAAATAATAACATCATTCTTCTGAATGATCCCCAAATCACCATGAATTGCATCAGCGGCATGCATAAAGATTGAGGGTGTGCCGGTTGAATTTAAAGTTGCTACAATCTTACTCGCTATTATAGCACTTTTACCAATACCGGTAATAACAACCCGGCCATTACATTTATATATAATTTCTACACACTTAAGAAAATCATCATTAATGTAATTTTTAAGGTTGCTGATAGAATTAGATTCTATATCTATCGTTTCCAGCGCTACTTTTTTAATTTCTTCTTTTGATTTCACCTGAATTTTTTATTTTTGTTTCTTTTATAAAAATCAACGGTTAATAAATAATAACTTGGCTAAAACGCCCATTTTATAAGCAAATTAATGCATAAAACGTTTTAAAATGTTATTTTATGATGTAATCCGTATTTGTTTATAATTTTTATTTTATTAAATTTACAATACAAAATTATTTAAATTATTAACAATTAAAGTGAATGGAAGTTAAAAGTGAAATATCCCTGAAGGATTTACTCAAAGACATATTTGGTTATAACCATTTCAAAGGGGATCAGGAAGCAATAATAGAGAATCTTCTGGCAGGTAAAGATACTTTTGTTGTTATGCCCACAGGAGGCGGCAAGTCAATGTGTTTTCAATTGCCTGCTTTAATAAATGATGGAACAGCAATAATAGTATCGCCCCTGATATCTTTGATGAAGAATCAGGTTGATGCATTGCGTAATTTTGCAGATTACGATGGTATAGCACATGTTCTTAATTCTTCTCTCACAAAAGGAGAAATACAACAAGTAAAAAGCGATTTACTGGCAGGAATTACCAAATTATTGTATGTTGCCCCTGAATCTTTAACAAAAGATGATAATATTTTATTTTTGAAAGACATTAATATTTCTTTTTTTGCTATCGATGAAGCACATTGTATTTCGGAGTGGGGCCATGATTTTCGTCCTGAATACAGGCGATTACGCTCAATGTTTGAAATGGTTGGCAATAAAGCACCTATCATAGCACTTACCGCAACAGCAACTCCCAAGGTGCAAAACGATATTTTGAAAAACCTCAACATGACTGATGCAACTGTGTTTAAATCATCTTTTAACCGACCTAACTTATATTATGAAATAAGGCCCAAAACCCAAAACATAAACAAGGATATTATACGCTATATAAAAAAGAATACCGGAAAGTCAGGAATAATTTATTGTTTGAGTCGCAAAAAAGTAGAAGAACTTGCCGAAACATTGCAAATTAACGGTATAAAAGCATTACCCTATCACGCAGGTCTGGACTCTTCTGTTAGAATGATGAATCAGGATAAATTTTTGATGGAAGATGTAGATGTTATTGTTGCTACAATTGCCTTTGGTATGGGTATTGATAAACCTGATGTCAGATATGTCATACATCATGACATTCCCAAAAGCCTTGAAGCATACTACCAGGAAACAGGCAGGGTAGGCAGAGACGGAGGTGAAGGAGTTTGTCTTACTTTTTATAGCTATAAAGATATAGAGAAAATGGAAAAATTTCTCAAAAAAAAGCCTGTAGCCGAACAAGAAATAGGGATGCAATTATTACTTGAAACCGTTGCTTATGCAGAAACATCCCTTTGTCGAAGAAAAGTCCTCTTGCACTATTTTGGGGAAGATTATAATACAAATAATTGTGGCACTTGCGATAATTGTAACTATCCTAAAAAGAAATTTGAAGGAAAAGAATATATTTGCTACCTTATGGAAACAATTGCCCAAGTAAAAGAATTGTTCAAAGCAAAGCACGTTATAAATGTTATTATGGGCAAAAATACCGGCACCATAAAATCATACAAGCATAATAAACTTGAAGTGTTTGGTCAGGGTGCAGATCACGACGAGAAGTTTTGGAGCGCAGTTATACGCCAAAGCCTTATTAGCAAGCTTATAGAAAAAGATATTGATAATTACGGTACATTAAAGCTGACTGAAAAAGGAAAAAAATATTTGGAAAACCCGGAAAGTATAGAAATCAGTAAGGACCATGATTATGAAAACCTCGAAGATGACGGCAGTGTAGTTGATTCAGGTGGCTCGGGTAAAACAAGTGCTACCGATAAAGTTCTATTTGCCTTGCTAAAAGATTTGCGCAAAGAAATAGCAAAGAAAAATGATTTGCCGCCATTTGTTATTTTTCAAGACCCCTCACTGGAAGATATGGCTATTCAATATCCCATTAAACAAGAAGAACTAAGACAAATAACCGGAGTTGGAGCAGGTAAAGCAATGAAGTTCGGCAAACCTTTTTTGGAACTTATTAACAATTATGTTAAAGATAATGAGATCGAAAGACCCGTTGATATGGTCGTAAAATCTGTCCCAACAAAATCGGGAATGAAAATTTATATTATCCAAAATATTGACAGAAAAATATCACTTGATGACATCGCTGCTGCTAAAGGCCTGGAGTTGGGTGAAGTATTATCGGAAATCGAAAGTATAGTAGCATCAGGCACAAAACTAGACTTAACATATTATATTAATCAAATAGTTGATTTGGATAAGCAAGAGGAAGTATTTGATTATTTCAGAACAGCAGAAACCGACTCCTACGAGGTTGCTCTTGAAGAACTTGGTGAAGAAGAATATTCAGAACAAGAAATACGTTTGATGAGAATAAAATTTCTGTCAGAAATGGGAAATTAATTCGATAGCTCACTTTTAATCCACATATATTGTAGAAAAATTACAATCATGTGGTTTTCAAAAAATAAAATCTAATTAATAAAAAAACATAAAAATGAACAAAGAAAATAAAGAAAATCAAGCCAATAACCAAAAAGTTGACCAAAATTCAAAGAAAAAAATAAATATTAATGCTATAATCAATATTATATTAATTGCAGGCCTGATTGTATTATACATATTATATTTTACAGACTTTGACAGAACACCGCATCCTAAAAAACCCGATATTACGGATATGGAAGAAAAGTTGTCAGATGCATCACTTCAAGTTGGTTTTGTAAATGTTAACAAGCTTGTTGAAAACTATGAGTTTGCACAGAAAAAAAGAGAAGAAATGCTTGAAGAACAATACAGGCTTGAAACTGAATTATCAAACCGGCAAAGAGAATTTCAGCAAAAAGTTGAAGAATTCCAGCAACAAATGCAACAAGGTTTAATATCGCAGGAAGAAGCACAAATTAAAGAACAGGAATTGATGCAGGAACAACAAGAATTAATGGCACTTAATGAAGAATATAATGAAAAACTTCGCCAAAAAGAAATTGAACATAACGAAGAAGTATTTAATTCCATTTCAAACTTTATTGAAAAACACAAGGAAGAGTTTGGCTTTGACCTGGTGTTGAATTTTTCGCCGGGAGGTGGTGTTGTATACGGCGACAGCCAATACGATATTACCGATAAAGTCATAGAAAAAATTAATTAGTGTGTACTGATATATAATAGTCACTTTTTTGTTATCCCGGTTTTAAAAAAATTTATTATCAATATCTTATGTATCATTCAAAACTATGAATGTATTTAGCTATTGGAATATATAAAAAGAATAATTTTTATTTTCTTATAAAAATTTGCATGCCTTAGTAACTCTTATTTTGACAATGAAAAACTTTATTTGTTATGATAATTTGAATCATAATTATCACTGTAGTAATAATAGTAAAATCAAATTTTAAAAAACATGTATAGATATTTTATTTTAACACTTATATTATTAGTTTTAAACAACTTAAACGTAGGCGGGCAAAGCGATTCTAAATATGTAATGGTAATTCACGGCGGTGCAGGCAATATTACCCGTGAAAGGATTCATGAAGAAATAAAGCCTGACTATGTTGATAAGCTAACTGAAGCTTTAAAAGCAGGTAAGGCTATACTAAAAAATGGCGGTAGTAGTTTAGATGCCGTAGAGGCCACTATACATATTCTGGAAAACTCGCCTTTGTTTAATGCAGGAAAAGGAGCTGTTTTTACTATTGAAGGAAATAATGAGCTTGATGCTTCAATAATGTGCGGTAAAACCTTGAATAGTGGTGCCATAGCCTCAGTAACCAACATAAAGAATCCTGTTTCCGCCGCCCGTAAAGTGATGGAAGAATCATCGCATGTTATGCTTATGGGCAAAGGTGCCGAAAAGTTTGCTTATGAGCAGAACCTGGAGATAGTTGACCCCTCATACTTTTTTGATCAACAACGCTGGGAAGATTACAAAAAATTTCTTGATCAGTATAAAAATGATGATACCGGCAGCAATACTACTGAACCTGACAATAAAATGGGTACGGTTGGAGCTGTTGCCCTTGACATGAACGGAAATCTAGCTGCAGCAACATCCACAGGCGGAATGACCGGCAAGAAATATGGCAGGGTTGGCGACAGCCCTATTATTGGAGCCGGAACCTATGCCAACAATAATTCATGTGCAGTATCTGCTACAGGACATGGTGAATATTTTATAAGAAATGTTGTAGCCTACGATATATCAGCTTTAATGCAATATAAAGGAAAAAAACTCGAAGAAGCAGCCTCATACGTTGTTAATGATAAGCTTAAAAAAATTAACGCTAGCGGAGGTATAATAGCTGTTGATAAAGACGGGAATATCTCTATGCCTTTCAATACAACCGGAATGTTCCGCGGATTTGTCAATTCTGAAGATCAGATGGAAGTAAAAATTTTTGATGAAAACTAATCTTATTGTTTATCGTATTTGATAACTTCATCATTAAAGTATTCCAGTTTTATGCCTGCTTCTTCAAATAATTTTTCGGAATCAGCTGCCGAATGATATTTCTTCTCGCAAACAACCCTTTCTATGCCGCAATTAATAATAAGCATCGCACATGTACGGCATGGCGTCATCCGGCAATATAAAGTAGAATTATTGATGCTTATACCCAGCTTGGCTGCCTGGCATATGGCATTTTGCTCAGCATGAACAGTACGCATGCAATGCTGTGTTATTTTACCATCTTCATGAACAACCCGCTTTAGCTGATGACCGGAATCATCACAATGAGGCAGCCCTGTCGGTGATCCAACATATCCGGTAACTAATATTTGCTTGCCCCTGGCAATTACACAACCACTGCGACCACGATCACATGTGGCTCGTTTTGAAACCGTATGGGCAATCTCCATAAAATACTCATCCCATGTAGGTCGCTGATATTTTTCCATGTTATCCTCACTCATAAAATAATTACACTATTTAATAATATTATATATTTTCAAAAACTCGTCAATATTTTTATGCAAATGCTCTAATGATGAATTATTGAGAATTTTGTAATCGGCCATTTCAATACAACGCGTAAGATTTTGCTTGTTGGGATCATCAGAAAACATCTCACGTTTTTCACTGGCAACAAATGTATCAAAACTAACATTATCAGTCTCCGAGTTACGCTTCTTTATCCTTTCATATCTTAATTTCAAATCACCATCAACAGCCAGTAACACAAACCCCCGGTAACGCCGTAATGCAGCAACTTCGCCCGGGGTCCTTATGCTTTCAATTACACAATCCCTGTTGTTCTTAATCGCCTTCTTAGCTAAATACTCAACTATATATGAGGGAGAGTTTTTTTCTCTCAGTTCGTTAGCCAAAAATGCCATATTATCACGGCCTATTTCCATATCCCTTTCCCGCAAAGCCTCTATCAAAAAACCCCGAACAGAATAGTGATCAAAACCCATACTATTAATAAGATAATTCACAATAGTACCTTTACCTGATCCGATAGTGCCGGTTATCCCTATGATTCTCATATAATGTTGAGTTTAAGATTACAAAAATAAAATATATCACCAAATAACTAAATCATACATTCATAATATTATTAGTATTTTATTAACATCTAAAATTCTATTGCAAATTATTGCCAAGCGCAGCAAAATACAAAACCAAGGGTAAAAAGAAAACTAACTGAAATTCACAGGCCCTCGAAATGTTTAATTGAAAAGCAAATAACCCTGAAAGGGTTAAATATAAATAGCCACAGGTGCAACCTGTGGTAATGAAAAACAACAATTAACAACAACCCTGAAAAAGTTGAATAAAAAAATCTCCCTTTTCAATTAGTTTAGTTTGCAGATGAGCTTTTTTACTGTTCTAAACATTGAGTTTTTGACATTAATTAATATAATAACCAAACCGGTTTTTATTATTGAAACTTTTCTTTGACAATAAATTTTTTCTCAACATTTAAATTTTTTAGCTGTTTTTCTACCGCATCAATCATTGGTGGAGGGCCACATAAATAAAAGTATTTTTCAGAGTTGTCATAATGTTCTTTGATGAAATCTTCAGTGATAAAGCCATAATAATGTTCGTCTGTTTGCTCATCAGATAAAATATTTATAAAATTATCACCTAACAAATTTTTAAATTCTTGTTTGAGTATTATATCTTTTTTAGTTTTATTGGCAAAAATGAGTTTATTGCCTTCAATCTTGTTCTTTAGCTTTAAATTTCTTAATATAGAAATAAATGGTGTAATTCCGGCACCTCCGGCAATAAAAATACCTTCACCCTTGTAAGAAATTGTACCATAAACATCGCGCAAAATCAACTCATCACCCTTTTGCACTTTAAGTAGTTCGTTGGTAACACCTTTATGAGAAGGATATGTCTTGATAACAAATTCCAGGTATTCATCATCAGGAAGACTTGTAAAAGTAAAAGGCCTTTCTTTATTTTTCCAGCTATTTTTATTTATAGCAATATTAGTAGCTTGCCCCGGATTAAATTTAAAATTTTCGGGCTTTTCGGTAACAATATTGATTACATCATGTGTTATATAACTGATCTCCTTTATTTTCACTTTGTACTTTTCACCGGCTAAAGCCTTTTGAACATTTTTGAGAAACCTTTTAAAAATATTCATGTTTTTTTAATTTATTTATCACAACTAATTAGAATACTAAATCATAAATTTACACAAATTTTAAACATGCTAATAAAAAACATAAAATTTGTCAGTATGTTAATTATTATCTTTTAGTTTTTTATCAGATTTTTATTTGCTCATTATATGCCTGGTGAAAAAAATATAGAAAAGCCAATCGGGAAAGCTTAATGGTTTAATGCCATATTTATCTGTTTTTGGCTTCTCTTGAACTTCTAAAAAAGATTATAGGCCAGCCGAATATTGGAATAAAAAAAGCAAGTATAATAGGTTTTTTAATTATCAGTTTTATTATTGTAACGATTTTAATATCATGAATTGACTTTTTATTACCTGATTGGTATCGGCTATCATATTCAGAGAACAGGAATGGCCAGTTCATCAGCATAAAATAGTGCAATTTTCTGCGATTACTTATTACTTCTTTAAATAGCGAACCCCATCTGTACGGATTTTTGCCATATTTTCGACGGGCATCATCCAGGTCTTGCTGCATCTGTTTCCTTATTTTGGCGGTAATATTGCGCAAGTCGCTGTTGGTTACATCATCCAAAGGTTTATCGATCATTTCCCAGGGACGGATCTTGCGCCCAAAAACAAAATATAGCTTTGCCGGTAAAGCTATGTAAAACGTCCAGGGTTGTATAAAAACAAGCAAAGTTGTTATGCCAAGTGGAACAAACGGGATGCCCAGATGGCGAACCTGTTTGTTAAGCCATGGCCATGAGTATGAGAAAGGATTAATAAACTCGGCATTTACCGTTGAAAAAGTTATAATCTCGCATTTATATTTTAAACTCATCCGTACAAAAGTTGGCCGCATCTCCTGCAACTTGTATCGATTATTAAAACCTTTACCTATTCCTTCAATACCCTCGGGGTATATTAAAACATTATGATCATTCTGATTAACCATAGTTTCAAAATTACCGAAAGTCGCAGGAATACCGCCAAACTTTTTCCATAATCCCGTTATCAGAAACGGATTCATAAATAAATTGTCAGTAAGAGCAGGAGCAATCAAAGCACGGGCAGTACCCCGTGAAAAACCATATCTTTTGTACAAATTATAACTAAAGATTATTGCATCCCACGGAAAAGCCATGCCCGAATGATTTGTTACCAATAAATAAGGCTTTTCACCTTCTTTACGATTGGGGTAATCCCCAAAACCCACCATCTCACTTCGAAACCAGGTATCATTAATAGGCTTGATTAATTCATCGAGAATAAATTTAGTATATGATGGTGAAAAATTTTGATTGATATCTTGAAGGTTTTTACTTATAAACTTTTCATCAAATGAAGTGAAAAATTTTTTTAAAGAATATGAAATTTTTCGATTTTTATTCATTTTGAATTTCTTGCTTTTTTCCGTTTATTTAAAAAAATGCGAAAAGTTTATATTAAATTTTATGCAAAGTTATGCTAATTATTCAAAGCACAAATTTATAACTAAAGGCAATTTATTATAGCAGTTGCTAATTCGCTGGTCACATTTTAAAACGATATGACATCAGTTGAGCATGTTGTGAATTTGCTGTAAAATACAACCAAGTAATTCGACCGGGGGCTATATGGCGGTATTCAAACTTTCCCCTATTAACTGCCGCTATTAATCTGAAAACCCCGGAATCAATCTAACTATTTTCGGATATATATTCTACTTCAAAGAATAAATTCCATGATTAGTAATCAACAATGATTAACAACCAAAAAATCAAGCTGTTAGCGTGTTTTGATCATTAATTCAGTAAAACATTCAATTATTTTTATCTTTGTACCAAAAAATTTAATAATTAAAATATAGTGATCTGTATAGAATATGGAAAAGATACAAATGGTTGACCTGAAGAGTCAATATGAAAAGATTCAGGATGAAATAGATAATGCGGTTTTGGATGTTGTTCGTTCTACGCAATATATAAATGGTCCGGAAGTAAAAAAATTCCAGCAGGATCTGGAAGAATATCTTGATGTAAGTCATGTTATACCATGTGCCAACGGCACTGATGCATTGCAGGTTGCAATGATGGGACTGGATTTAAAACCCGGCGATGAAGTTATTACCACTTCCTTTACTTTTGTTGCCACAGTAGAAGTTATTGCTTTACTGGGTCTCACCCCTGTTTTGGTTGATGTATATGAAGGTACATTTAACATGAATACAGAATCTGTGCGCAAAGCAATAACCCCGCGCACAAAAGCTATTGTGCCGGTTCATCTTTTCGGACAATGCGTAAACATGGAGGAGATAATGTCTATTGCCAAAAAGCATAACTTATACGTCATAGAAGATAATGCACAAGCTATCGGAGCTGATTACATTTTTTCAAATGGCAAGCGCAAAAAAGCCGGCACTATTGGTCATGTTGGATGCACATCATTTTTCCCCTCCAAGAATCTTGGCTGCTATGGAGATGGGGGTGCTATATTTACCGATAATGAAGAGATAGCAGAAAAAATCAGGATCATTGTAAATCACGGCATGGTAGTTCGGTATTACCACGATTATATTGGAGTCAATTCACGACTTGACAGCATTCAGGCAGCAATACTCAGAGTTAAGCTCAAATACCTCGACAAATATGCCAAATTGCGAAGAGAAGCAGCCGATTACTACGACAATGCATTTGCAGATAATGCAAAACTTATTATTCCTGAAAGAAGCAGCTTTTCTACTCATGTTTTTCACCAGTATACCCTAAAAACCCGCAACATAGATCGCGACAAGCTTAAGAAATACCTCGGATCAAAAAATATCCCTGCCATGATATATTATCCTGTGCCTATGCATGAACAAAATGCATATAAAAACTATGAATACAAAAAAGAAGACTTGTCTATTACCGATAAATTAAGCAAATCGGTGATATCTCTTCCGATGCACACTGAGCTCAGTAAACAACAACAGGATTACATTATATCACATGTGCTTGATTTTGTTAACAACCAATGAATTAATGATTATGGAAAAAAATTATTTCAGCCATGAAACAGCAGTGATTGATGATGGGTGTAAGATTGGTAAAAACACAAAAATATGGCATTTTTCGCATATTATGCCGCGAAGTGTTATAGGAGAAAATTGTAACCTGGGGCAAAATGTTGTCGTCTCGCCCGATGTAGTGCTAGGCAACAATGTTAAGGTGCAAAACAATGTGTCGATATATACCGGCGTAATTTGCGATGATGATGTTTTCCTCGGGCCATCAATGGTTTTTACAAATATTTCTAACCCAAGGAGTGCTGTTGTCAGGCGGGATAAATATGAAAAAACCCTGGTTCGTAAAGGCGCATCAATAGGAGCAAACGCAACAATAGTTTGTGGTATAGAAATAGGAAAGTATGCTTTTATTGGTGCAGGAGCTGTTGTGATAAAAAATGTGCCACCCTATGCACTTGTAGTAGGAAACCCTGCCAGGGAAAAAGGATGGATGAGTGAATATGGACACCGGCTGAAGTTTAACGATGATGGTATCGGAATTTGCCCTGAAAGCAAACAAAAGTACAGATTAAAAGACAATAAAGTAATGAGAATAGCATAAAAAACAATAATTAACTTTTAATAATTTCTATAAAAAGACCAATGATAAAAAAAGAAAAAATAAGTTTTGCTGTGATTGGTTGTGGTCATATTGGCAAACGACACGCTGATATGATTTTAGATAATGAAGAATCAGAACTTGCTGCACTGTGTGATATAAAACCAAAGAGCGAACTTAGTTTGGAAAAATATAAAGCGCCATTTTTTAACTCCATTGAGGAACTGCTTAACAGTGAAGTGGATTTTGATGTGGCCTGCATTTGCACTCCCAATGGCTATCACGCAAATCAAAGCCTGATGTGTTTGGATAATAAAAAACATGTTGTGTGCGAAAAACCAATGGCTCTGAAAAAACTTGATTGTGAAGCTATGATTTATAAATCGCTGCAAGTCAAACGCGAAATATTCATAGTAATGCAAAACCGTTATTCGCCACCCTCAGTATGGCTGAAAAAAATGGTCGATGAAAACCGGTTGGGCAATATTCAAATGGTACAAGTTAACTGTTATTGGAACCGCGATGAAAGATATTATAAACCCGGTTTATGGAAAGGAACACAAGAACTTGATGGAGGAACACTATTTACACAATTCTCGCACTTTATAGACATAATGTATTGGCTCTTTGGAGATATTTCTAATATTCATGGAATTTTTAACGACTTTACCCACAAGGAATTAACAGATTTTGAAGATTCAGGTTTTGTATGCTTTAAATTTATAGATGGAGGTATGGGATTTCTAAGTTATTCAACAGCTGTTTGGGATAAGAATATGGAAAGTAGTATTACAATAACCGGAAGCAAAGGAAGTGTAAAAATAGGCGGACAATATATGAATGAAATAGAATATTGTCATGTCGAGAATTATGAGACTCCTGTCCTTAAACCATGTAACCCTCCCAATGATTATGGAGCCTATAAAGGAAGTGCTGCCAATCACCACTACATTATTCAAAATGTTGTAGATACGCTCAAAGGCAAAACATCTATGACAACTAATGCTTTGGAAGGTCTTAAGGTAGTAGAAATAATTGAAAGAATATATGAAATACGCGATAAACAAATGTTAAACAATAATTTGCAACAAAATAATGGATATTTTTCAAAAACTAATTGATAAAAAAGCCTGCCTTTCAGTTATAGGGCTTGGTTATGTGGGCTTACCGATAGCACTGGAGTTTGCAAGGAAAGTTAAAGTAATCGGCTACGATATTAAAGAAGACCGTATTGAAAAAATGCGCAATAATATTGATCCCAGTGAAGAGCTTACTGAAAAAGATTTTGCAGATTGTGATATCACTTTTACTGCAAATGAAGAGGATCTGAAAAAAGCAAACTTTCACATTATAGGTGTACCTACTCCTATTGATAATCATAACCTGCCGAATCTTGAGCCGCTTTACTCTTCTTCACGGGCTGTGGGTAAAAGCCTAAAAAAAGGCGATTATGTGGTTTATGAATCAACCGTATATCCCGGCTGCACCGAAGAAGATTGCGTTCCGATATTGGAAGAAATGTCAGGTCTAAAAGCCGGTAAAGATTTTAAAGTAGGATATTCGCCCGAGAGAATAAACCCGGGCGACAAACAAAATACTATTTCAACGATTGTCAAAGTAGTGTCAGGTTCTGATGAAAAAGCACTTGATAATATTGCAAAAACTTATGAGCTGATTGTAAAAGCAGGAGTACACAGAGCACCATCAATAAAAGTTGCTGAAGCAGCCAAAATAATTGAAAACACTCAACGCGATGTAAATATTGCATTGATGAATGAGCTCTCAATAATTTTTAACCGTATGAATATAAATACATACGACGTATTGAAAGCAGCCGGAACAAAATGGAACTTCCTGAAATTTTACCCCGGCCTTGTTGGAGGTCATTGCATAGGCGTCGACCCTTATTACCTGGTCTTTAAAGCTAAAGAATTCAGATACCACCCCCAGGTCATAAATTCCGGCAGGTTTGTCAATGATTCAATGGGGTTTTATACAGCAAAACAACTGGTCAAAAAAATTATTGCCGCAGGTAAAAATATCCTGGATACAAAAGTTCTTGTAATGGGTGCAACTTTTAAAGAAAACGTAAGCGATATACGAAACTCTAAAGTAGCCGACCTTATTAGTGAACTTGTATCTTATGGCGTAAATGTTGATGTAGTCGATCCGCTGGCCAAAAATGAAGAAATAAAAAATGAGTATGACTTTGAACTCCAAAAAAATCCGGGAGTAAATTATGATGCCGTTATAGTTGCTGTTAATCATGACCAATATATTGACTACGATGAAAACTATTTTAAATCTCTTATGAAAAATGTGGAAAACGGCATCCTGATTGACATTAAAGGCATCTATAGAAATAAAATTAAGGATTTGACTTATTGGAGCCTTTAAGCAAATTTGCTTTTAATAACAATCAACGATTAATGAAACCAAAAATATTAGTTACAGGAGGAACAGGATATATTGGCTCTCATACTGTTGTTGAGTTGCAAAAAAGCGGCTTTGATGTAGTTATTGCCGACAACTTGTGCAATTCAAAAAAAGAAATTGTTGATCAAATCGAAAAAATAACAGGAAAAAGACCAAAATTTGAAAAAGTTGACCTGAAAAACAGAGAGCAAATTTCACAATTGTTTGATAAAAATACAGACATTAAAGGCGTAATACATTTTGCTGCATACAAGGCTGTGGGTGAATCAATGCAATTTCCGCTTATGTATTACCATAACAACTTGTTTTCTTTGATAAATATATTGCAGGTTATGATGAAACACAATATCAATAATTTTGTTTTTTCATCATCATGTACAGTATATGGTAATCCTGACTATTTGCCTGTGAGTGAAAAAGCCCATGTTAAACCGGCAATATCACCATATGGCAATACCAAACAAATGTCTGAAGAGATAATATCTGACACTGTTCAAACCGGCAATCTCAGAAGTATCAGCCTTCGTTATTTCAATCCTGTAGGAGCACACAATAGTGGGCTGATAGGCGAACTTCCTTTTGGAATACCCAATAACCTGGTGCCATTTATCACACAAGCCGCAATAGGCAAAAGAAAAATTTTAAAAGTTTTCGGCAACGATTATCAAACTCCTGACGGCACATGTATAAGAGATTATATTCATATAGAAGACTTGGCAAAAGCTCATGTAGCTGCAATTGAAAGATTGTTAAAATTAAAACAAAAAGATGATTATGAAGTCTTTAACCTGGGAACCGGAAAAGGTTATAGTGTGCTTGAAGTAATAAAAGCATTTGAAGAAGCCACAAAAATAAAACTGCAATATGAATTTACAGAAAGACGCCCGGGTGATGTGCCACAAGTGTGGGCTGACAGTAGTTTAGCCAATAATGAACTGGGATGGAAAGCACAAAAAGATTTACGGGATATGATGAAATCAGCCTGGAAATGGGAAAAAAACCTGGAAGCCGGAAAAATCTTTTAAAAAATTAATGTTTAATTATGTTTGTAAATTCAATTTTATGATTTAACAAACCCAAGGAAGAAATAAGAATAAAACATGTTTTCAATTTATACTACTTGTTTTTTCTAAATTAAAATTTTTGTGAAGTTTTCTAAAAAAAATTGCAACTATAATAGGTGTTGTTAAAATTTATATAATATATGTCAAAAATACTAATAACAGGTGGGGCAGGATTTATTGGCTCACATGTAATCCGGTTATTTTTAAAAGAATATCCTGATAGTGAAATATTTAATCTTGATAAGCTTACTTATGCAGGCAACCTGGAAAATCTTAAAGATGTAGAAAATTATGGCAATTATAGATTTATTAAAGGAGATATAGTTGATGAAAATTTTATTTTTGACCTGTTTTTGAAAGAAAAATTTGATAAAGTGATTCATTTGGCTGCTGAGTCGCATGTTGACCGCTCAATATCAAAACCCTCAGAATTTGTATATACAAACATTATTGGTACTGTAAACCTGTTAAATGCTTCGCGTTCTGTTTGGCTCGACCAATCAACAAGCAACCTTTTTTTACATGTAAGTACCGATGAGGTTTTTGGTTCCTTGGGTAAAGAAGGTCTTTTTACCGAATCAACCCCCTATGATCCTCGCAGCCCATACTCAGCATCAAAAGCCGGAAGTGATCACTTTGTAAGAGCCTATTACAATACTTATCAACTACCTGTTATAATATCAAATTGCTCAAATAATTATGGCCCCAACCAATTTCCTGAAAAGCTCATACCTCTTTTTATAAACAATATAATTAACAAAAAATCTTTGCCTGTTTACGGAAAAGGTGAAAACGTTCGTGACTGGCTTTACGTTGAAGATCATGCCAGGGCAATTAATGCTCTCTTTAAAAAAGGAAAAACAGGTGAAACATATAATATAGGTGGTCATAATGAATGGAAAAACATTGATCTTATAAAATTATTATGCAAAATAATGGATGATAAACTTGGAAGGCCTGAAGGCGAGTCGGAAAAGCTTATCACTTTTGTAAAAGACCGTGCAGGGCACGATATGCGCTATGCAATAGACGCTTCAAAGATACTAAAAGAAACAGGCTGGAAACCTGAATACAATTTTAAAAAGGGGCTGGAAAAAACTGTTGATTGGTATCTCTCTAATAAACAATGGTTAAAAAATGTTACTTCAGGTGAATATTTAAAATATTATCAACAACAATATGTAAAAAGATAAAAAAAGTATTATGTACAATCAACCATTTCATTCAGAAGACCTTAGTCAATACAGATTTTTAGTAACAGGCGGAGCCGGATTTATTGGTTCACATATCGTAGAATATTTACTAAAATACAAAGCCGGAAAGGTTGTTGTTCTTGATAATTTGTCTACTGGTTTTCGTCAGAACATCGAACCCTTTGAGCTAAATGAAAACTTTGAATTTGTTGAAGGAGATATAAGCTGTTTTGATACATGTGCAAAAGTTTGTAGTAACACAGATTTTGTAATTCACCAGGCAGCACTAGGCTCCGTCCCGCGTTCAATCAAATATCCGGTTGCAACCAACAATGCTAACGTTACGGGTTTTATCAACATGCTGGCTGCGGCAAAAAATTACAAAGTAAAAAAGTTTGTTTATGCTAGCTCATCCAGTGTATATGGCGATAGCCCTGAACTTCCAAAAAAAGAATATATTATAGGAGAACCCCTTTCACCCTATGCTGTCAGTAAACGCGTTGATGAACTTTATGCCAGTGTCTTTGCCAAATTATATACAATGGAAGTAATAGGATTAAGGTATTTTAATATTTTCGGCCCGCGACAAAGCCCCTCAGGGCCATACGCCGCAGCAATACCTTTATTTATATTTTCAGTGCTTAACAATAAAAGCCCGGTTATTTACGGAGATGGCAACCAATCAAGAGATTTTACATTCGTCGAAAATGCCGTAGAAGCCAATATAAAAGCTTTGTTTGTAAATAATAACGAAATATCGGGAAAAGTATTTAATGTTGCCGTTGGTAATCAAACCACAGTAAATGACCTTTTTAATATAATACGTACAATTGCCAATTCCAATCTAAAAGCTATATATCAAAAAGAACGACCGGGTGATATCAAACACTCACTGGCCGATATCTCAATGGCCGAAAAACTTTTGAAATACAAACCCGGTATTGATATACAAAAAGGTCTGGATATTACTTTTAAATGGTTTAAGAAAATGTATTGTTCTGACCTAAAACAGACAACATAACTATGTTTTTATATCACCTTTTCAGAAAAAAAAAACTTAAAACTCCCATTGACTTGTCGGTGCTCAAAGTTGATATGCATTCGCATATTCTTCCGGGAATCGACGACGGAGCCCGCGATTTAACTGATTCTATTGAGATGGTCCGAAAACTTTCCCGGATTGGATTTAAAAAGTTGATCACCACACCGCACATAATGGCTGATAACTATAAAAATACCCCCGCAACTATCAATAAAGCTAAAAATGAACTAAATTATGAATTGAAAAAAGAAAATATCTCTATTGAAATTGAGGCTGCTGCCGAATATTTTATGGATGAAGGATTAATAAAACATGTTGAAAAACACGACATGCTTACCATGGGCAAAAATCTTGTTTTGATAGAATTGCCTTATTTCAATGAACCTCCCGGAATATTAGAAATATTTTTTGAGCTTAATACAAATGGATACAAAGTGATCCTGGCGCATCCGGAACGATATATATATTGGTATAATGATTTGGCAAAATTTGAAAAACTAAAAGATCGTGATGTTTTCTTTCAGCTGAATATCCTGACGTTTGCCGATCAATATCCCTACCCTGCAAGAAAAATAGCCGATAGTTTAATAGACATGGAAATGATTGAATATTTGGGTACCGACATACACAATTGCAAACAGTATGAATTGCTGGAAAAAGCTTTATATGATCCTAAACTTAACAAATTAATAGAGTCGGGGAAATTGAAAAATCATTTACTTTGATTAAATTCAAAACCTGAAAAAAGTAATTATACCATTGCTGTTTTGTGCACGTCGACGACGCTCATTTTTTAAGTTAAACTCCCACCTCGTTTTTTTCTTTCTAACAAACATGGCCTAAAGATACAAACGATCTTACGTCGCCTTTGCCGTATTTCCAGCCATTTTTTAATTCACGCACTCGCCGCCGGTTGTTTGGGCAGTCCAACTTGCCCGGTTTTTTCAGTTTTGGTGGTAATTTTACAATCCATCTATTTTATACCTAAAAATCTAAAATAAAAAATAACGGAAGTGAGCTAAAATGCTTATCTTTAAGGCATTAAACAAAATAAACAAAACACTTTAAACTCACTTCCGAGA
>SL_5KL_010_SEDDRAFT_10000394_pt1 | contig 27879 bp, 28 predicted proteins | sample SodLakKL_010_SED_FD_9118 | JGI IMG/M metagenome (IMG submission 9118) | reverse complement strand
TATAAAGAAATCAATGTTGAACAGGATTACAGCGGCCATAAGCGCTGCATCTGGGCCAGAAAAGGACAGGGATGAACCCCCCTTTTCTTGTGGGGATAATCAAAAAAGATTTCCAGAGGGGTATAAAAGATGAGAAAGAAAATTTTAGCATTTGTGTTTTTCGGAATTCTAAGCATAATCCTAGCTGGTTGTTCCCCGGGGGTAACTATTGGTTTTAACCCGGAAGAAGTGACCATTGACCTGGGGACTATTGATCAAGATTTGCCAAAGGAAATTAGTTTTAATGTAAGGTTTATGGGGATGGGAACACTGGAATTAAAAAGCCTGGATTTCGAAATGGGAATTCAGGATAGAGAAGGCGTTTTGGAGGGAGAAGATTCTTTAGAGTTCCTTGGAGAAATTTTTAATGATCTTTTTTCTTACCTTGACGATGAAAACCCCTATAGGGAAAATGGAGGGTATTTTTTCCGCCAGGACTTAAATATTACCGTTCCGGTGCTTCCTTTCTTTGGCGTTGAAGATGAAGCTGAGCAGCTCCCCCCCCCCCCAAGATAAGGAGAAGGAGGCCTTTGAAGCTCTGGAAGGAAAACTTATTTCCGACAGCGAACTGGAGATAGTTCTCAAGGCTCGGGTTATGGGCCCGGGAAGAGAAAAGGCTTCTGCAAATCTTATTGTCACCATAATTGACAGCACAAATTAAAGGGAGGCATTTCCTCTCTTTTTCCTTGTTTTGGGAAGTCCCGCTTTATTTTCCTGAATTAAAGCACCCGAAGGCAAAATTCCTTTCATATCGAAATAATAAAAAGAAAACGGGAAACCCATTACAACTGGGCGATATTTTTATAAAAAGGATCGGGGAGAGATTGAAATGGCAAAAAAACTGCCCGAGGTCTGGAAGGCCCCGGGGGGAAAACTTGATGAAGATAAATTAATTAAAGCTGCAAAAATGCTTGAGGAAGGGGAATTGATTGCTTTCCCTACCGAAACTGTTTACGGCGTGGGGGCTGATGCCTGGTCCCCCAGGGCCGTGGAAAGGCTATCCCGGGCAAAGAACCGCCCCCCGGACATGCCTTTTTCCCTGCAGTTATCCTGTCCCGAGGATGCCGAAGGGTTAACAGAAAAAATGTCCCAAGCTGTCAGGGACTTAATTGATACCTTTTGGCCGGGGCCAATTACCCTGGTTCTCCCCGCTTCTCAAAGGGTTCCTTTCTGGATGAAAGGCCCGGGGGAGACAGTGGGCTTAAGATTACCGGATGTGCCTGTGGCCCGGGATCTTCCCCGTTTTTTGGGAAGACCCCTTGCTTCAACCAGCGCAAATCTTTCGGGAAGGCCTTCTCCCACTACCGCCGACCATGTCCTGGCCGACCTGGGACGGGAGGTTGCGGCAATAATAGATTCCGGGGAATCGGGTTGGGGACTGGAATCAACTGTCCTTGACCTGACAAAGCCCCAACAACCGAGGGTTCTGCGCCAGGGAACTATAGAAGTGGAAGCTCTGGAAAAAATCCTCAGGCAAAAAATTACCGTTGTTTCCCCGAGCAAGCGCCCCCATTACCAGCCCCGGGTTCCCCTGTTTACCTGTGAAGATGAGGAAAAAGCCCTGGGGATCTTATTGGGTCGAGGATTTAAAAGAATAGCTCTTTTAGCCCCGGAAGGCCCTTCTTCGAAGTTTCAGGAATTTCGGAGGATCAGGGGTGACCGGGAAGGAATAAAAGAATTTTATCGGATTTTAAGAGAAGTTGAGTTAAAGGTGGATGCAATAATTGTTCGACCTCCAAAGAGTGGTCCTTATGCAAATTTAATTGCCCAGCGCCTTAATAAGTCGGCCGTGGAGCATATAAAAGGAGAAGAATAAATGACCCTGGAAATAATGCTGGTAGCAGTTGCTCTGGGCATGGATTCCTTTTCCCTGTCCATTGGACTGGGCTGTCAGGATATCACTAAAAAGAAAAAATGGGGTTTTACTTCTCTGGTAGGGCTTTTCCACGTTTTAATGCCTTTGCTGGGGTTTGTTATTGGTCGGGCAGTTGGTCAGCTTTTCGGTGGCTTAGCAGTATACTTTGGAGCGGCAGTCCTTTTTTTCCTTGGAGTTAAAATGCTGTGGGAAGCTCTGAACGGTGAGAAAAGTAAAAAATGTGTCCTTGACGGTTGGCTCCTTTTAATTCTTCCTTTAAGTGTCAGCATTGATGCTCTTTCTGTGGGTTTTGGATTGGGAACTTTTGGAGTTAACTCTTTTACTGCAGCAATTTTATTTGGTTTTATTGCTGCACTTCTAACCTGGTTTGGCCTTGCCCTTGGAAACAGGGCAGGACGTTTAATGAATAATTCGGAATACCTGGCTGGTTTAATTTTTATTGGGCTATCCGTTGCTGCAATTTTGTGAGGAGGGGTTAAAAATGAAGAAAACCATTCTTTTTGTTTGTACCGGCAATACCTGCCGGAGCCCAATGGCCGAGGCGTTGTTTAAGGAAATGGTTGGAGAAAAAAGGGAGGAGTTCGAGATTATTTCAGCGGGGACTTCTGCTTTGGAGGGAGAGCCAGCAGCAGGAGAGGCTGTAAAAGCCCTTGAAGAGCAGGGTATTATTTTGACCGGCCACCGCTCCCGACCTGTAACTACTGAACTTTTAGAAAGATCCGATCTGATTATTACAATGACCCGGGGCCATAAAGAAAGGCTTTTGGATTTAATGCCCGAGGCAGGAGAGAAAATTTTCACCTTAAAAGAATTTTCCGGAAAGGTAAAGGGGAACGAAAAAGTCCTACGTATCCTTGAACTGGATAAGGAAGAGGCACAACGCCGCAAAGAATTCCAGGCAAAGAAGGGGCAGGAAGAAAAAAGACTCGTAGCCCGCAGGGAACAACTAAAAAGGGATCTGAGGGAAATTGAAAGCCAGCTTTTAAAGCTGCAAAAGGAAAAAGATGAATTGCTTGAAGAAATCCGCATGGAAAGGGACCATCTTCTCCGGGGTAAAGAAAAAGAATTGGACATTTCTGACCCCTTCGGAGGTTCACTGGAAATTTACCAAAAAACAAGGGATGAAATTATAAAAGACCTGGAAAACCTTTTACTGGGTTTGAAGAACGAAGAGAATAAATAAACGGGGGGATGAAGGAAATGATTGCACTGGCGTCTGATCACGGAGGTTTTAAACTCAAGGAGGAAGTTAAAAAGTTTCTCCAGGAAAAAGGGTACCGGGTTCGTGATTTCGGCACCGATGGAGAAGCTTCCGTGGACTATCCTGATTTTGCTTTGAAGGCTGCTAAATCGATAGTTTCAGGGGAATGCCAGGCGGGAATTTTTATCTGTGGAACGGGAATAGGAATGTCAATAACGGCAAACAAGGTCAGGGGAATCAGGGCTGCTTTATGCAACGATTCTTTCTCTGCGAGGATGTCCCGGGAGCATAACGATTCCCAGGTTTTATGCATGGGGCAAAGGGTTCTGGGCACAGGACTTGCCCTGGATATTGTTAGAATCTGGCTTGAAAGCAAGTTTACAGGAGGACGTCACTGTAACCGGGTGGAAAAGATTCAAAACTATGAAAATGAAAATTAAACCACGAAAATTAAAATCTAGAGCACCCGGGGGCAGGAGAACTTGCATAACCGACGAATAACAATAAAAAGTGCAACAGAATTAAGGAAAAGGTTTTCCAACCCGGAAGGGCATAATTAGAACTACTGGAAATGTCAAGGAGGCTTTAATTTTGGACAATACAGTTGTTATTGATCATCCGTTAATCCAACACAAACTTACTTATATCCGGGATAAAAGGACGGGAACTAAAGAGTTTCGAGAACTTGTAAGAGAAGTTGGTGCCCTGATGGCTTTTGAAACAACCCGCGGCCTGCCTCTGAGGGAAAAAGCAATTGAAACTCCCCTGGGGCCAACAAAAGGAAAGATAGTCAGCGGGAAAAAACTGGGAGTTGTCCCCATTCTTCGAGCTGGGCTGGGAATGGTTGAGGGAATTGTTGGTTTGATTCCCGGAGCCCGGGTTGGCCATATTGGGCTGTACCGCGATCCTGAAACTCTCCAACCTGTTGAGTACTACTGTAAACTGCCCTCTGATTTAAACCAGAGGGATATTATTGTAATCGACCCAATGCTTGCCACCGGCGGTTCAGCCGCTGCTGCAATTGATATAATTAAGAAAAAGGGCGGAAAAAGGGTTAGCCTTCTGGTGCTCCTTGCTGCTCCGGAAGGAATTGAGAAGGTTCACCGGCAATTTCCTGAAGTTACAATTTTTACTGCTGCAATTGATGAAAGGTTGAATGAAAAGGGTTACATTGTTCCAGGACTTGGAGATGCGGGGGATAGGTTATATGGCACTCGTTAGACCTTCTTGGGATGAATATTTTATGTCCCTGGCCGAAGTAATCTCCCGGCGGGCAACATGTGTGCGCCGAGGAGTAGGAGCCCTTCTGGTTCGGGAACGGAGGATTCTTGCCACGGGATATAACGGCGCCCCAACTGGTTTACAGCATTGCGGGGATGCAGGTTGTATCCGGGAGGAACTTAATGTTCCCTCAGGGCAAAAACACGAGCTCTGCAGGGGTCTTCATGCAGAGCAAAATGCCATTATTCAGGCAGCCCTCCACGGAACTCCAGTCCGGGATTCTGTTTTATATGTAACCCACCAACCCTGCGTTGTGTGCGCAAAAATGCTGGTAAATGCCGAGGTAAAAGAAGTTGTGTTTGCGGGAAACTATCCCGATGAATTATCGCGAAATATTTTGGAGGAAGCGGGCATTAACCTTCGCCGGATGTCATTTGAGGGAGGAAGGGAATAATGTCAATACTGCTCATTGCTTTTGGAGTTTCTTTCATAGTTACCTTTCTGGCAACCCCCATACTTCGCAGGGTGGCGCTTGCTTTTGGTGCCTGTGACCTTCCTTCGCCCAGGAGAATCAATAAAAAGCCTGTTCCCAACCTGGGGGGAATTGCCATTTACCTTGGGATACTGGTAGGTATTCTTTTAAACACCTCCCAGGGGTACTTAATTTTGGGTATTCTGGTGGGAAGCACGATAATTGCCATTGTGGGTCTTTTGGACGATCTGGTTGGTCTTTCTCCCCCCGTTAAAATGGGAGGGCAGATTCTTGCGGCTCTTTCTCTTTTACCTTTTGGTGTAGAAATCCAGTTTATTACCAATCCCTGGGGTGGAATGTTTTTCCTTGGGGCCTGGAGTGTTCCGATAACTATTTTGTGGGTTGTAGGAATAACCAATACAGTTAATTTTATTGATGGCCTGGATGGACTTGCTGCAGGAGTTGCGGCTATCGCTTCGGGAACTCTGGCCATTGTCGCCCTCCAGGAAGGGCAGTTGGGTGCAGCCATTATGGCCCTGATTATTGCAGGAAGTGCCCTGGCCTTTTTGTTTTTCAATTTTCACCCCGCGAAAATTTTCATGGGAGATACGGGGGCCATGCTTCTCGGATTTATTCTCGCTTCAACCTCAGTAATTGGCGCATTGAAAAGTGCTACGGCAATGACGGTTCTTGTTCCGGTCCTTGCCCTGGGAGTCCCAATTGCGGATACTCTGCTGGCAATTGTCCGGAGGAAAACTAACGGGCATTCTATTGCCCTGGCTGATAAGGACCATATTCACCACCGGCTTCTCCGGTTGGGTTTTAGCCACAGGGGGGCTGTTTTAGTTGTTTATGGAACGACCATGTTCCTTGGGTTAATGGCAATTTTAATTAATTCTATGCGTGGGCTTGAGGGTTTTCTCCTTCTCGGGCTGGCCGCCGTTGTGGTTGGCCTGGGGGGCTGGCGGTTGGGAATTTTCCGGCTAAAAAACCGACCGGGTGAAAATATTTACCCGCCATTATGATCAATATCCCGGGGATCTGCCTTGCATGGTGATCCCTTTTTTGTGTGGAGGTAGGTTAATGGAAAGGATTAAGGTACTTACTGTTTTTGGAACCAGGCCAGAGGCCATTAAGATGGCGCCGGTGTTAAAAACCCTTTCCCAATCAGAGGTTTTTGAACCCATGCTTGCCGTTACAGCTCAGCACAGGGAAATGATGGACCAGGTGCTGGATATTTTTAGGCTCAAGGCAGATTATGACCTGGGCATTATGAAGCCAGGGCAAAGCCTTACAGACATAATGGTCAGGGCCCTTACGGGTTTGGAGGGAGTAATTTCCGATTTCAACCCCCGCCTGCTTCTGGTCCACGGAGATACGGCAACCACTTTTGCGGGAGCTCTTGCCGCTTATTACCATAAAATCGACATCGGCCACGTGGAAGCAGGTTTGAGAACCCGTGACAAGTTTCAACCCTTTCCCGAAGAAATGAACCGCCACCTGACTGGAGTATTAGCCGACCACCATTTTGCTCCCACAGAACAGGCGGCCAAAAATTTGCTGGAGGAAGGGGTTCCCGGGGATAGGATAAAAATAACGGGGAATACAACTATTGACGCCCTTCTAGAAGTAACCAGCAGGCCCCACGAATTTAATTGCACTGAACTTCAGGGAATTGATTTTGCATCAGGGCCGGTTATTTTGATGACTGCTCACCGCAGGGAAAACTGGGGTAAACCCCTGGAGAACATCTGTAAGGGGGTCCTCCGACTTGTTGATGAGATTCCCGGATTGCAGGTTATTTACCCGGTTCATGCCAATCCCTTACTCCGGGAAACAGTCTACCCCCTACTGGGGAAACATTCCCGAATCCACCTGGTTGAGCCCCTTGATTACATGGATTTTGCACACCTGATGGCCTGCTCAACAGTTATTTTGACGGATTCCGGAGGACTCCAAGAAGAAGCCCCTGCCCTGGACAAACCTGTCCTTGTTATGCGAGAAAAAACGGAAAGGCCTGAAGGGCTTGAAGCAGGGACGGTAAGGCTTGTTGGGACAGATGGGGAAAAAATTTTTTCTGAGGTAAGAGAGTTGTTGGAAAACGAAAAATTATACCGGGAAATGGCTTCAGCAAAGAACCCCTTTGGCGACGGGAAAGCGGCACAGAGGATTTGTAAGTATCTGGAGGTTTTTTACCTTTGCACTTAAGCTTTTTAGAGGGTATAATAGTTTTGTTAGAAAAAAAGAGGACACTTTCCAGAGATGACGAATAGGTAAATTTGGTTTGATGGGAGGCATTGGGTTTGGACCCTCAGTGGAGAAGTATTTTAAGGGGAATGTCCCTGATAACCCAGGTGGGCCTGACCGTTGTGGTAAGTGTGTTTTTGGGCTTATTCCTTGGGCGGTGGATTGATGGGCTCCTGGGAATGCGGCTTGTGGCAACATTAATCGGGACTGTCCTTGGCCTGATTGCCGGGGTTCTTTCTGCCTTTCGTTTGATACAGGCAACCATTAAGGATGATGAAGATGGATGAAGTTCAAAGAGAAACCAGGCGAATTATTACCCTGGTTATGATTATAGCAATTATCCCCGTTTTTGGGCTCATATGGTCGGGAAACTGGAGCGGCTTACGCGGCTTCCTTTTGGGGTTTGCGGTAAATATAGTTACCTTTCTTATGCTTGCAAGGAGTGCCTGGCGGATTACCGGGGCTGAAACTGAAACCCAGGGGCAGGTTCTGGCAGTAGTAAATTATCTGGTCAGGCTGGTTTTTTATGGATTAACCTTAGTTGTGGCGTTTACCCGTCCCGATATCAATATAATTGCGACAGTAATTGGGATGGTTATGATTAAATATACCCTTATTGGAGAGGGGCTGGTAAAACACTTATCTAAAGTAGCAGGAGGAAAAATCGGCTCAGTTGAGGAGTGAGAACCTTGCATTTTTTCTATCTGGCCAACTTTGATATCGAGGCCCAGGCCGGGCCCCGGGCCATTTTTGAAATCTTTGGAATTCCCGTTAATGACACAACTGTAATCGGCTATGCAATTACCCTGGGGCTAATTATCTTTGCCCGACTGGCAACCCGTAATATGGAACTTATCCCGGGAAGGCTGCAGAACACCCTGGAAATTTTCCTGGAAGCAATTATTGACACAACAGAGGGTATGATGCCGGGCGGGGGGCGAAAATTCCTTCCTTTTATCGGAACAATTGCCCTATTTATTGGAATATCCAACATAATTGGGGTTCTGCCCCTGGTAAAAAACCCCACTGCTGATTTAAATATGACCCTTGCTTTTGGCCTATCGGTTTTTATTTTCAGCAACGCTTATGCGATCAAGGTGAAGGGCCTGTGGGGGTATCTAAAAGGGTATGCAGAACCCATGTTTTTCATGCTGCCCATTAATATCCTGGGAGAACTGGCAAAACCCATCTCCCACTCCTTCCGTTTATTCGGAAATGTTTTTGGGGGCAGCGTTTTAATTGCCCTGGCCGCTTACTTTGTTCCGGGAATAATCCCGGTTCCACTGATGGCCTGGTTTGATATTTTCATTGGATTGGTTCAGGCACTAATATTTACCATGCTGGCCATAGCCTATATCTCAATAGCCAGCGAATAAAAAAGGAGGCGTTTTGGAAATGGTCGAATTCAGTCCAGAACTTCTGGAAACTATTATCAGAGCTGCAGCTCTAATTGGAGCAGGGCTTGCCCTTATAGCCGGTATTGGTCCCGGTATCGGGCAGGGTTTTGCTGCAGGTAAAGCCGTAGAATCGGTTGCCCGCCAGCCGGAAGCAAGGGGTTTAATTACCACTACCATGCTTGTTGGTCAGGCCGTATCCGAGTCTACGGGTATCTATGCTTTCGTCTTTGCCCTGATCCTGCTGTTTTTCATCATTCTCTAGTAATGCTGGAAATTTCGTTTAAGGAGAAGGGAGGTACCTGCCGTTGAGCCTTTTGGATTTTAATATAATTTTTGATGTGGTCAACTTCCTGATCCTGATGTACCTCCTGCATCGTTTTCTTTATAAACCCGTCCTTGGGAAAATTGATGAGCGCAGGGAGAAAATTCAGGATGACCTGGAAAGGGCTCGCCGCGAGCGAAAACAAGGCGAAGAATTTCGCAGCGAGTATGAAAACAAAATGGCTAAAGCCGATGAAGAAGCCCGGGAGATTATTGATCGGGCAGCCAGGAAAGCCCGAGAACAGGCAGAAGAAATTGTCAACCAGGCCCGGGAAGAAGGGCGAAAAGAAAAACAGAGGGTCCAGGAAGAAATTAAACGGGCCCAGAACGAAGCAAGAGCCCAGCTTCGAAACGAAGTAGCCGGCCTTTCCCTTATTGCTGCCGGGCGTTTTCTGGAGGAAAAGCTAAGTGAGGAAGACCACCGGGAACTGATGGAACGGGTGGTTGCCGAACTGCCCAGCGAGGGGTTGGGTGATCGCTCATGATAACCGTTTCCGCTGCGGGAAAACGATACGGCCAGGCTTTTTTTACCCTGGCCCTGGAACACGATGTAATTGAAACCCTGCAGTCCGACCTGGAGGGGCTGATTTCTCTGTGGGAAGGGGAGAAGGACCTGAAAAATCTCCTTTTTCATCCCCGGATAACCCGGGATGCCAAGAAAAAAGTCCTGGCCCGCCTGGGGGAAGACAGCCATCCATTTACGGCTAATCTGCTGCTTTTGCTGGCAGACAAAGGAAGATTATCCTTGCTTCCCGAGATTGGCCATGTTTTTGCGGAACTTAAAGATGCCCATTATAATATAATGCCGGTAGAGGTCCGGGTTGCCCGCCCCCTGCCGGAAGACCTGGAGCGGAAGCTCCTGCAAAAACTGCAAAAAGCCACCGGAAAGGATATCCAGCTGGATGTAAAACTGGATGGATCAATAATCGGAGGCATGGTTCTTAAAGTAGGGGATATCCTTATCGATGGGAGTTTGCAGCGAGGGCTGGAAAAACTGCAGGAGAAATTAAGCCGAATCCAAGTCAGCCAGATTGGGGTGAATAACGGATGAAGTTAAGGCCTGAAGAAATCAGTGCTGTAATTAAAGAACAGATTGAAAAATATGAGCAGGAACTGGAGACCATTGGCGTAGGGACGGTTTTGAACATAGGAGATGGAATTGCTCGCCTTTATGGTCTTGAAGACTGTGTTGCCGGGGAGCTTTTAGAGTTTCCCCAGGGAGTTTATGGAATGGTTTTTAACCTGGAAGAAGAAAGTGTTGGAGCAATTCTTCTTGGCGATGAAACCCTTATTAAAGAAGGAGACCGGGTCCGGCGTACCGGCCGGGTCGTGGAGGTTCCTGTTGGGGAAGAAATGCTGGGAAGGACTGTAAATAGTCTCGGTCAGCCCATTGATGGAGCGGGACCAATTGAAACAGAGAAATTCCGTCCCGTTGAGCATAAAGCCCCCGGGGTTGTTCAGAGGAAAAGGGTTGAAGTCCCTCTGCAGACCGGCCTTAAGGCAATCGACTCCCTGGTTCCCATTGGCCGGGGACAGCGGGAATTGATTATCGGGGACAGGCAAACGGGGAAAACCGCAATTGCCATCGATACCATAATCAACCAGAGGAATTTTGACGTAGTCTGTGTTTATGTTGCTATCGGTCAGAAAAAATCAACAGTTGCCCAGCTGACGGAAAGGCTTCGCCAGGAGGGTGCAATGGATTATACAGTTGTGGTTTCTGCCACGGCTTCAGATTCATCGCCCCTGCAGTTCCTTGCTCCTTATGCTGGGTGTGCAATCGCCGAGGAATTTATGCATCAGGGCAAGGATGTCCTGGTAATTTATGATGACCTTTCCAAGCATGCTGTTGCTTACCGGACCATGTCCCTCTTGATGCGGCGCCCCCCAGGGCGGGAGGCTTTTCCCGGAGACGTTTTCTATCTCCATTCCCGGCTTCTTGAACGGGCCGCAAAGCTAAGTGATGATGAGGGCGGAGGTTCTTTAACTGCGCTGCCCATAATTGAAACCAAGGCGGGGGATGTATCTGCTTATATCCCCACCAACGTTATTTCCATAACCGACGGTCAGATTTTCCTGGAAAGTGAACTCTTTTACAGTGGTGTTCGTCCTGCAATTAACGTTGGGATTTCTGTTTCCCGGGTAGGTGGAGACGCCCAGATTAAGGCCATGAAAAAAGTTGCAGGGACTCTGAAACTTGACCTTTCCCAGTTCAGGGAGCTGGAGGCTTTTGCCCAGTTTGGATCTGACCTGGATAAAGCTACNCAGCGTAGGCTGGCCAGNGGTTACCGCATAGTTGAGGTCCTAAAGCAGGATCAATACCAGCCCATGTCGGTAACNGACCAGATTTTTGCTATCTATGCTGTTACCCGGGGATACCTGGATAGCATTGAGGTTGAGGAAATAGATGCTTTCGAAAAAGGACTNCTTGATTTCATTAGCAGCGAGCATCCGGAAATTAAAGAAAGAATTTTAGAAACCGGTGAACTGGAAGACGAAATGGAGAAGAAGCTGAAAGAAGCTATTGAAAGGTACTCAAATAGCTTTAAAAAGAAGGCGACCGCCGAGGAAGCTGCAGGGTAGGGTGATATAAAATGGCTACGATGCGTGATATTAAGCGCAGGATAAAAAGTGTCCAGAGTACGCAAAAAATTACCCGGGCCATGAAAATGGTTTCGGCCACAAAACTGCGCAGGGCCCAGGAGCGGGCAGAAAAAACCCGACCCTTTTTTGAGCGAACTCAGGATGTAATCAGGGGGATTTCTGCAACAATTGACCCTGACCTGCACCCTTTACTTGCTCACCGGGAAATCAACAGGATAACTGTATTGTTATTCACTGCTGACCGGGGGCTCTGCGGGGGTTACAACCACCGGGTAATAAAGATGGTGGAGCAGGAACTAGGGGAATTCCCCCAGCTTAAATTAATTACCGTTGGAAAAAAAGGACGGGACGTTATGCGGTCAAGGGGCTATGAAATAGCCAGGGATTTTATTGATATTCCTGACTATCCTTCTTTTGACCTGGCCCGGGAACTGGCAGAAATCCTGGTGGAAGATTTTATCCAGGAAAAAACCGACCAGGTTTTAATGGCTTATACCAGATTCCAGTCAGCCCTGAGCCAGAGACCCCTATTGATCCCTCTCCTGCCCCTTGAAAAAAGGGAGATGGATCCCCAGGAGGGGCGGAGGGAGTACATTATGGAACCTGACCCCTATACAATTCTGGACCTTGTTTTACCTCATTCAGTAGAAAATGTCATCTACGGGGCTTTGCTTGAGTCAAAGGCAAGTGAATTTGGTGCCAGGATGACTGCGATGGATTCAGCAACAGAAAATGCACAGGAAATGATTGAAACCCTGACCGTTTCCTATAACCGGGCCCGGCAGGAAGAAATTACCACCGAAATTTCTGAAATTGTTGGTGGGGCCGAGGCTCTGAAATGATGTGCGTGAGGAGGTCTGTAATATGACTGGTGAAAAGGAAAATATCGGGCGCGTTATCCAGATAATCGGCCCGGTAGTCGATGTTTACTTTCCCTCGGGAAAACTGCCCGATATTTACGGAGCAATCAAAATAGAAGATGAAGAAAAAGGAATTGACCTGACCATAGAGACAATGCACCACCTTGGTGATAACCGGGTGCGTTGCGTTGCTATGGACGCAACTGAAGGGCTAACAAGGGGAATGCCTGCCCGGGATTTGAGAGGCCCGATTTCCGTTCCTGTTGGAGAAGGGACCCTTGGGAGGGTTTTCAACGTCCTTGGTGAACCTATAGATAAAATGGGGGAGGTTAAAGCAGAAGCCTACCACCCGATCCACAAAAGTCCTCCCCGTTTTGATGAGCAGGAAACCACCACTGAAATATTTGAAACCGGAATCAAGGTAATTGACCTTCTAGAACCTTACGTTCGAGGGGGGAAGATCGGCCTTTTCGGTGGTGCCGGTGTTGGTAAAACTGTTATAATCATGGAGCTTATTAACAACATTGCTACTCAGCACGGCGGCTTTTCCGTGTTCGGCGGAGTTGGAGAAAGGACCCGGGAAGGAAACGACCTCTGGATGGAAATGAAGGAATCGGGAGTAATTGACAAGGTGGCTATGGTTTTTGGCCAGATGAATGAACCTCCCGGAGCGAGAATGCGGGTAGGGTTGACCGCCCTTACCCAGGCTGAATATTTCCGTGATACACAGGGGCAGGACGTTCTTTTCTTTGTTGATAATATTTACCGTTTTATCCAGGCCGGATCTGAAGTTTCCGCCCTACTTGGACGGATGCCTTCCGCGGTGGGTTATCAGCCCACCCTTGCCACTGATCTTGGTGCCCTGCAGGAAAGAATTACCTCAACCAAGAAGGGTTCTATTACGTCGGTTCAGGCAATTTTTGTCCCTGCTGACGACTTTACTGACCCCGCCCCGGCCACAACTTTCTCTCACCTGGATGCTACTACTGTCCTCTCCCGTTCTATTGCGGAGAAGGGCCTTTATCCGGCAGTTGATCCATTGGATTCAACATCCAGGATACTGGATCCCAATATTATTGGCGATGAGCACTATAACACTGCCCGGAGGGTCCAGGAGGTTCTCCAGCGCTACCGCGACCTCCAGGACATTATTGCTATCCTGGGTATGGATGAACTGTCCGAGGAAGATAAAGTGGTTGTAAACAGGGCCAGGAGGATCGAGCGCTTTTTATCTCAGCCCATGTTCGTGGCCGAGCAGTTTACCGGCCGTCCTGGTAAATATGTTCCATTAGAAGAATCCATTCGGGGCTTTAAGGAAATCCTTGAAGGGCGTCATGATGACCTTCCCGAAGAAGCATTTTTCATGGTAGGAACTATTGACGAAGCGGTGCAAAAGGCAAAGGAACTGAAGGAGGAGTAACGGATGGCCTCCAAGGTTGAGCTGGAAATAATTACACCGGAAAGGGTCTTGCTACGGGAGGAAGTAGAAATGGTTATTGCTCCTGCCGTTGACGGGGAAATCGGGATTTTACCGGAACACTTTCCCCTTGTTACAAGCCTGGAAATTGGGGTGCTGAGAATAAAGCGTTCTGAAGAGGAAGGTTTTCTGCCCCTTTCAATAAGCCAGGGGGTCATGGAAGTCCTTCCCCAAAGGATTACTGTCCTTGTTGCTACGGCTGAACTCCCTGAAGAAATTGACATAGAAAGGGCCATGGAAGCTAAAAAACGGGCAGAAGAAAGGCTGAAAAAAGAAGAATTTGATAGTGCAAGGGCTCGGGCGGCCATGGAGCGGGCTGTTGCTCGAATTAAGGCTGCCCGATATAAAGATTAGGATTGAGATTAATTTGAAAAACTTTTATTGAAAAACAGATCCATTTACACTAAGGAGGCTCGGGAGTGGGAGACAAATTATTTTTAACAGGGGAAAAACGATTACAGGGAGAGGTTAGGGCAAGCGGAGCAAAAAACGCAGCCCTCCCCATAATTAATGCCGCCCTTTTAGCAGCAGGCGAAACCCAGTTGGATGATATTCCCGACCTTAGAGATGTTATCCACCTGAAGCAGATCCTGGAAGCCATGGGGGTTCGGGTAACCTATGACCAGGGGACAATGACNATTAACCCCGAACAGGCACACTTTGCAGAACCCCCCTATGAACTGGTTCGCAAACTAAGAGCTTCCTATTACCTGCTTGGTGTTTTNCTTGCCCGAAACGGGGAAGCCCGAATTGCCCTCCCCGGAGGGTGTGCAATAGGAAATCGGCCCATCGACCTACACCTGAAAGGATTTAAAGCCCTGGGAGCAGATGTCCACTTAGACCATGGAGTGGTTGAAGTAAAGGCCGCGAAAAAATTAAAAGGGGCAAAAATCTACCTTGATTATCCCAGTGTTGGAGCAACGGTTAATATTATGCTTGCAGCAACCAGGGCAGAAGGGCAGACGGTAATTGAAAATGCTGCCCGGGAACCAGAAATTATTGACCTGGCCAACATGCTTACCGTTATGGGAGCTAAGATTAAGGGTGTGGGAACTGATATTGTAAAAATTGAGGGTGTTGATAAACTGGGGTCAACTCAACACAGAATTATTCCCGATCGAATTGAAAGCGGGAGTTACATGATAGCCGCGGCTGCTACCCGGGGAGATGTTTATGTCCGCAACTCCTTATGCGAGCACCTTAAATCTCTCCTGGCCAAGCTCAAGGAAATGGGAGTAATTATTGAAGAAGACATTGAAGGGGTCAGGGTAACAGCTCCAAATTCTTTAAAAGGTATTGATGTGAAAACCCTTCCGCATCCCGGCTTTCCTACAGACCTCCAACCCCAGATGATGGCTCTTTTGACCCAGACAGAAGAAGGGACCAGCATTGTAATTGAAACGGTTTTTGAAAACAGGTTTATGCATGTAGATGAATTGAAAAGAATGGGTGCAGACATAAAACTTGATGGTCGGGGTGCTATTGTAAAACCTTCCAGGTTATCCGGTGCTAAAGTATGGGCTACTGACCTGCGGGCAGGAGTTGCCCTGATTATTGCCGGACTTGCCGCAGAAGGGGAAACCCAGATCAATGACTTTTTCCACGTGGAACGGGGTTATGAAAAAATTGAGGAAAAGTTTAAAGGCCTTGGAGCCGATCTTCACCTTGAATAAAGGAGCGCCAGAAAAGGCGCTTTTTTATTGGCAAAGAAAAAACCCGGCAAGTTGCCGGGTTTGAGAAACTATTTTTATTCCTCGGAGGGGAAAAGATAAAATTCAATACCGGGGTAATAATCACCATCTTCAAGCTCAAGTTCTTTTGCATCATCAAAGTCCCGGGGACTTTCGGCGCCGTAAATCCCCTGGTAATATTTTTCTCCTTCAGCTATAGCAGTTCCGACAATGAAAAACTGGTTGTTTTTTTCGCCGGTTTCCGGGTCTTCTTTAATCATGACTTCAATTTCAAACTCTTCTCCAGAGGCTTGGGAATAAAACCCGGAATCACTTCCAAAGGATTCGATTGTGTCCGGGTCGTCATTATAAGGGTTCCCATCAAGAACGTTTACCGAGTATTCTATTACATTGCCTTCGGGTTCTGAAATAATAATTTTTCCCTGGACTTCTGCCCAGTTAAGGTAATATTCGGCTTGAATGGTTATTGTAGAACCATCATCTTCTGAGCTAACCCTTTTTGCCGGGAACCAGATTTCCCTTTCAGGATCAATAACCTCAATTTCCTGACTTCCCTGAAGTTCGGAAAAGAATACCTTGCCATCGCTTTCTGTTTCACCGGTTTCGGTTTGTCTTGTTGGGTTTACCCGCATTCCCTCCAGGGGTTCTCCATCAAAATCAAGAACCTGAACTGTCAGTTTATAGGGCTCTCCCAAAAAAAGATCACAACCGTTAATTGATATTCCCAAAAGAAGGGTGAGGATAGCAACGAAACCTTTAAGAAATAAACTTTTTCTCATTGGAAAAATTCCTCCTTGAAAATTTCTACCAAAAACCCCCTTCTTCAAAAGCTAAAAAATCCCTCCCAGAAGGGAAAATGTTTTGTCTTTTTAGATGATTTTTTTAAACTATAATATAATAGCTCCCAAAACACTAAAAATTGTTCCCATTATCCAGAAGAATCCCAATAGCAAAATGGTTTTTGTTTTAGAAAGCCCTGCTATAATTATAAAACCCAGGCCAAGGAGAAAAAGAGAATAAAGATTTAAAAGATCAAAGCGTTCCAAAAAAGCACCGAAGGGGGAATATAATCTTTGCTGGAGGTCCAAAAAGATTGCCGGGCTGAAGGTGATAAGATTCCCCGATATTGCCAGGACGGGTGTTTTTATCAGGGTTCCTAAAAGGGCAATGAACTGGATATACCCCGAAAGGCACAACATCTGCCGGTAATTGGCTTTCCCCCCAAGTACCCTGGTTAGTCCCAGGTAGATTAAACTGATAATTAGCCAGCCAAGGTAGGCCGCGAAAATCTGGACGGAAAAGGTTAAAGCCCTGGAAGCTGGCAACTGAACTGATTGAAGAAGGGCCTGGCTGTATTCCTGGATGGGCAGCCCAAAAAGGTTAACCAAAAACAAAATAATAACCGGCCCCAGGAGATCAGGTTTTTTGCCAAGGTATTCCAGGGTTTTCCTTGGCTCAAGCAGTAGCCCCACTACTTTTTCTACAATATTTAAGCGTTCTTCCACTGGTATGCCTCCTCTCCTCAAACAATTTCTTCTTTTAAATCCCCTCTCCTTCTTTTTAAGTGCAGGAAAAAGCCCCCGGTTTATAGAACCTTAATTCTGCAGTATTTTTTGTTTTTGCCGTTTTTTCTTTGAGAGGTTTTCCCGACAATAATTATTTGATAAATCCCGGGCTTAATGTTATTCTAATAACATCAAATTGTTATATGGGTTCAAGTGAAGGTTGTGAATTTGGACCTGTAAATAAAAAGGTTGAAATTAAGCGAGGTGTGGGGTAAATGGGAAAGGCAGCACTGTCAGTAGTTTTAATCCTGTTTTTGGGGATGAGTGTTTCGGCAGAAGAACCCCAGAGCATTGAACTCCCTTCGGGGATTTCTCTAAGTTACCCAGAAAACTGGGAGGTAGTGGAAGAACCTGACAACCTGGAAATTTTGCGTCTTGGAGATGACAGGAATAACGCAATTTTTTCGATTTTCCTCTACGAAATAGAGGGAACCAACCTTGAAGCTTTTGCCGATTACATGGTAAATCACTTCTCTGAAGGAACCTGGGAAACAACGGGCGAGTTTTCCGAGTATTCCTGGGAGGGAATCGAAGAAGGCCTTGGTATTACAATGGAAACCGGCTTGGGGGAAGATGATGTGCTTAAAGGGCATTACATTTTTTTCCGGGTTTCCGACCAGTACTTCCTGGGGAGAGTAGCCATTGCAGGCCAGGTTTGGGAAGAATATGAAGAGGATTGGGACTTTATTCGGGAGAGCATCAAAAAAACCCAGTAAACTGCTGGTTAATTTTGCCTGTCCCTGCATTGTTTGTAGGGCAGGAAAATAAGGAGATATAAGAGAAGTATTTAATAGTTATTTTAAATCAGGATATAGGAGGCCGCAGCATGTGGAACTTTTCAAGAAAGATTGGAATTGACCTTGGAACCGCTACTGTATTGGTATACGAAAAAGGAAAAGGAATTGTTTTGCAGGAGCCCTCGGTTGTGGCCCTTGATACAAACACAAACAAGGTTCTTGCTGTAGGAAAGGAAGCCCAACGCATGCTGGGTCGAACTCCTGCCAATATTATTGCTACCCGTCCAATGCGCGAGGGAGTTATCGCGGATTTTGACGTTACTGAAACTATGCTTAAAATGTTTTTGAACAAAATTCTCGGAAAACACCGGGTTGTAAAACCCCTGGTTATGGTTTGTGTTCCTGCAGGGGTTACAGGTGTGGAAAAAAGGGCTGTAATTGAAGCCGCCATGCAGGTAGGAGCCCGGAAAACATTTTTAATCGAAGAGCCCCTGGCGGCAGCTTTAGGGGCGGGACTTGCTATTGAAGAACCATCTGGAAATATGGTTGTCGATATTGGTGGAGGGACCACTGATATTGCGGTTCTTTCTCTGGGTGGAATAGTAGTTCCCGAGTCGCTGCGAATTGGAGGGGACAATTTTGATCAATCCCTGATCCGTTATGTTAAAGAAGTGTATAACCTCAAAATAGGAGAAGGAACTGCAGAGAGAATTAAAACTGAAATCGGGACTGCTTTTCCCCAGGAAGATGAAGAATTAACAATAGAGGTTCGGGGGCAGGATATTATGACCGGCCTTCCGGGAAGTATAAGTATTTCTTCCCACGAGGTTTTTGAAGCCCTCCAGGATCCTCTCCAGTCAATTCTCGCTGGAATAAGGCGGGTTCTGGAAAAAACCCCTCCTGAACTATCATCTGATATTAGCGAAAAAGGTCTTGTAATGACCGGTGGAGGCGCACTCCTCCGGGGAATGGACAAACTAATAAGCCAGGAAACAGGAGTTCCAGCAATCAGGGCGGAAAACACAATGTCCTGTGTTGCAATTGGAACTGGACTGGCCCTGGAAAATATTGATAAGCTGGGAAAAACCCTTAAAACCGGCGGTAGAGGGTAATAGAAGAAAGAGTAGGAAGGGGATTTCATGATAAATAAAAAGGTTTTACTCCCTGTTTTGTTGCTCCTTTTCGCCCTGTTAATTGCTCCTCTAGCACAGGGTTGGTATATGCCCCTGGATGAAGTTAAGGAAGGAATGACAGGATACGGGAGAACAGTTTTCAAAGGAACAGAAGTTGAATCTTTTCCCGTTGAAATCAAAGGGATTATTCAACAGGGATATAATCAGAAACTGATTTTAATTAAAGCCGGTGGCGATAAAATCGAGGAAATTGGAGGGGTTGCCTCAGGTATGAGCGGCAGCCCGGTCTATCTCGATGATAAAGTTATCGGAGCAATTGCCTACGGGTGGACTCTGAGTGACCATAGAATTGCTCTTGTTACACCTATTGAAGCAATGCAGAGAATCTGGGATGAAAAGGAATACTGGGCAATGGAGGAACCCGACCTTTCCGCCTACCCAGATCTTGAAGCGATTCCCGTGAAAACCCCCTTGTTTGCCTCGGGACTCAGCGGACGTGCAGCTGATCTTCTGCAGGAGGGGATGAAAGATTATGATATTAAAGTAATGAGCGGCCCTGCTGCCCGGACAGACGGAGAACCAGTTACTCTGAAGCCGGGAAGTGCTGTTGCTGTTGACCTGATGCGTGGAGATATGGGGGCGGGCTTTGTTGGAACCATAACATATCGTAATGCCAACCAGGTTCTTGCCTTTGGCCACCCAATTTTCCACCAGGGGGCAGTGGACCTTTTTATGAGCGATGCTTACGTTCATGAAATAATCCCTTCCCTGAATTTTCCCTTCAAACTAGCATCCTCCCAGGAATTAAAAGGTAGAATTGGCCAGGACAGGGAAGCCGGAATTTCGGGGCAGGTTGGAGAGTATCCCAAGCTGATTCCCGTAAACGTTTCGGTGAAAGATACCGACAGAGGAGTAACCAATCGGGCATCTTTCCAGGTTGTCCAGCATGAAGGCCTATTGAACAGCCTTGTTGCAAGTGCCTCCCTGCAGATTCTTGATGAAACTCTGGACAGAATCGGTGTGGGAACTGCCAGGGCAAAAATAGAGATTACGGGAAAACCCCTTCCCGACAACAACCTTACCCGAGAGAACCTTTATTTTAGCGGTAGTGATATAGCAATTTCTGCTCTTTTTGAGTTACAGCAGTTGCTTTTCCTTTTAACCGCAAACCCATATCAAAAAATTGACCTTTACAATATTCGTTTCCAGGTTGAAGTGGATCAGTCAAATACAATGGCTTATCTCCAGAGAGTTGAACTTGATGATAACCCGGTATTTCCCGGAGACGAAGTAACAGCTACTGTAATTCTCAGACCTTACCGTGCGGACCTGATAAAAAAGGAAATTACTTTTACAATTCCGGAAGATATACCCCCTGGAAGGGCTTCGATTGTGGTTTCCGGGGGTCCTCCCTGGCAGCCGCCTATTCCCGAGGAAGATGAAGAAATGGTTTATCCTTACGAGGACTTTCAAAATATGCTGCAGAGCTTTATAGATCGGCCTCGAAACAACCAGCTGGTTGTAGAGATTTATCCTGCCTACACCTTCCCCCGGCATTACGCGGAACCAGAAGAGCCTGAAGAAGAAAATGGGCTTGAAGGGGAAGAAGGAGCACAACCTGAAGAAGTTCTTCCTCCTGAACCCGAAGAAGTAGAAATGCGGGAAATTATAGATACAGAATATTATCTTGATGGGATCTGGAGCGGGGAGATTGAAATCCAGGAACCCGAAGAAATTGAGGACCCGGAAGACGACGAAGGCTTTTCTCAAGAATAATAATAAACTAATTAGCTTAATAGGATGATCCACCGGGACCCGGCAGGCACTGGGTCCTTTTTGTCGAATTAGAGGTAAAGGGAAACAGGAGGTATTTACCTTGTCCCAAGCCGTTTTAAAAGCCATAAAAATTTCAATAGTAACCCTTTTGATTCTTGGGGTTTTGGGCCTTGGATTCTTCCTGGTTCTTTTTGGTGATTCCCTCCTGGAGGAAATAAGGGATCAGATTATCCAGAGGATTGAAGAGGATTTACCATTACGGGTAAGCTGGGAACGGATGGCTGTTTTTCCTATAAATAACCTTGTGATCGAAGGAATTGAGGTGGCTACCCTGGAAGATGATGAACCTTTTTTTAGTTCGGAAAGGGTGGTTGTTGATTATAGTTTCTGGGAGCTTATCCTGGGGAGGACTTCTGCTGCTGGAAGTATAAGGAACGTAAGTATTGAAGAATTTGTGATCATGGCCGAAGATCCTATAGCCATTATCCCAGAGTTGGAAGAGGAAGATTTTCGGGGCAGAGTTCAGTTATCCGGAGGGGAAGGAATTGTTGGCTGGGAAGGTCGGGGGGAAGAAGTGGAAAATATTTCGGGGGATTTCTGGCCTGTGGGAGAGAGAGGCTGGGAAGGGAGCCTTCAATTTATGCTTGTTGAAAGTCCTGGGAACTGGATCCAGTTATCAGGTTATTGGAACCCCGGGGAATTTGGCGGAAGGCTAATGGTAGATGATTTCCCGATCTCAATTGCCGATAATTATCTTCCAGATGACCAGGTAATTATCCGTGAGGGTCTTGTTTCGGGAGAATTCTCCCTGGATTTCCTGGAAGGAGAGGAACCTGATTTCAGGGGAGATTTCCGATTAAGCTCGGGGCAGTTTTGGATCGGGGCGATTGAGGAAGAGATAAAAGCTTTATCCGGAGAGTTTGAAATTTCACCTGATAGGATTTTTGTAAAAAACGGGATGGGATCTCTAGAAGGATTAGATGTTAAAGTTGATGGCCACTATCTTATAAAAGATGAAAAATTTGGCCTTACCCTTGATTTAGACAGGTTTGAACTTGAAAGGATTCAGGACCTTCTTGCAAGAACCGGTTACTGGGACGAGGGATTGCCGGATGTTTCGGGAGAAGGAAACCTGTCCCTGAACCTAAAGGGCGACCTGGACAATCCTCAGGGAGAAGGGGAACTAAATCTAACCCGGGGAATGGTGGGCTCTTTTGCCTTTACTGGAATTAATAGTAATGTAATTTACCAGGGCGATACTCTGGGAAAAAACCCTGATTTGGAGATTGAATTTTTCATTGAACGAGGTTGGGAAGAAGACGTTGGTTTTAGCGGTATGGAAGGGATCCTGTTTTTTAAGGGTGATACCTTTACCCAGAATCCTGTTTTTGATCTGGATTTTTCCCTGGAGCATGGCTGGGTGGAAGAAGGTGAAATAACCGGGTTGAAAGGATTTTTGTCATTCAAAGGCGATACCCTTACCCAGAATCCTGTTTTTGATCTGGATTTTTCCCTGGAGCATGGCTGGATGGAGGATATGGAAATAGCAGGACTGGAAGGGCTGATGACTTTTAAGGGTGATACCTTAAACCGGAATCCTGATGTAAAGCTGGACTTTTCTCTTGATCGGGGATTGGGTAATCAGGCTGAAATCTCAGGAGTTCAGGGGTCCCTTTTCTATCAAGACCAGGCCTGGTTAGAGAATCCCTTTGCTGAGTTAAGTTTATTTGTTTCGGGGGGTAAGGTAGATCAAATTGAATTCTCCCGCCTGGAGGGTTTTTTATCCTACCAGGAGGAACTCCTCAGCATTCAGGAAGTTAAAGGAGAAATTGCCGGGGGAATTTTTTCTATAGATGGCCAGGTTGGGTCGGAGGTTTTGCTAAAAGCAGAGTTTGCGGATCTGAGTCCCGAGTTCTGGCCTGAAGAATACTTCTGGCCAGAAGAAATAGGGCGCCGGGGAGACATTGATGGAAGGGTTATGGTTTCGGGCCCGTTAAATGACCTGGAAAAAATGAATATGGCCGGAGAGATCCGCTGGGAAGATCCTTTTTTAGCAGGGATGGGTTTCCAGGATATTGAAGGTGTGTTCTGGGTTGATGAACAGAAAATTTTCCTTAACCATTTGGTTTTGAATGATCCAACGGGGGGTAGAATAGAAGTCCAGGGGAGGACGGATTTTTCCCTGGAGAGATTTGATTTTCAAATAATGGCTTCAACGATAAACCTTGAAAATTATCCAATGATTGATGGTTTTTCTGGGGAAGTAAATTTTGATGGCAGGGCTTCAGGCTCTCTGGAGAAACCATTTTTGAGTGGTTCTTTTTCCGGAAGAGATCTTTTTTGGGGAGAGGAACCTCTTGGGAATATAGATGGAGAGGCTGAATTTCGGGAAAACAAAATTTTCTTTGAGCAGGTTAACCTGGTCCATCCCTGGGGTGAAGCTCAGGTTTCGGGGGATATAGATTTAAGCAGAGATGAACCCGAGGTTCAATTAATAGTGGATGCATTTGGTCCCTGCCTCTCACCAGTTATTGAAGAATTTGATTTGCCACTGGAACTATGTGGTGAGGTTCGGCTTGCTCTTGAACTTGAGGGAGACCTTTCTGATCCCAAAGCCCGGGGGAATTTTGAATTAACCCAGGGATATTTGGCCGAACAACCTTTTAACTATATCCGGACTGATTTTTCCTGGGAAAATGAAACAATTAAATATTCTGACCTTGTAATCAGTGCTGCAGGTGGTTTTCTGCGGGGAGAAGGTATCTTTCGTTTCCCCGGAGAGATTGAGCTTGTTCTTGAAGGGGAAAAGGTAGCATTGGGTGAAATTAGAGAGTGGGAAAAACTTTTTCCCCAGATGCAGGGAGATGCTTCATTTAATTTAGAAGCAAAAGGTTCCTGGCCGGATTTTGCAGCAAGTGGTTTTTTGCAGGTAGAGAGTATCTTGTTTGAGGGTGAATACCTTGGGGATATCGAAGGGGACTTTTCCTTTGCTGATGGCTTTCTGGATTTGGGGGATCTTGCCCTGCAAGGACAGGAAGGCAGGTATTCCATACAAGGACAGGCCCAGTTATTACCCCTGGGAGAACTGGACCTGGTTTTAACAACTGAGGAAGCTTCCCTGGAAAGGCTGCTTGCAGTGGCGGGATTGGAAGAATTCTGGTTTCCCATGATACCGGTTACCCTTGCAGGAGAGGTTAGGGTAAATGGAACTTTTGAACGCCCCCGTTTTGATGTTGCTGGAACTGCTTTTTATCCCGCGGGAGAACTGGAGGTTGTAGGGGGAGGTTACCTGGATGGACCTTACGAAGCAAAAATTCAGGGTCCCGTGGATTTTGATCTGATCTCCCAATTCCTTCCCGATGACCTGGAAGTCCGGGGTAATGGAGAAGTGGAAGTTTTTATTAACTATGATGAAACCTTGAAAATTTCGGGGAATAATATTCTTAAAAACCTTGCCTTTAATGGGGTTTCTTTTACTGAGGTTAGCGGAATTTTTGACTGGAAGGGAGATCAACCTGTTTACCTTGAGCAAAAATTATTAAGGCCAACCGGGGAATCCCTTGAAATAAAAGGGAATATACCTCTTGAACCGGACCAACCCGGACTTGATCTTCATGTTCTTACAGACGGTTTTGACCTTGCTTTTCTGGCAGGATTTAATCCCTTTCTGTTATCTCTGGAAGGAAAAGCCACGGTGGATGCAAAACTAAAAGGTTCATTGAATGATCCCCAACTTGAGGGTAGAGGGGGCATGGAAGAAGGAGCTTTTGAATACTTTAACTTGCCAGGGAGAGTTGAGAATATTTCTGGCGAGGTGAATTTTTTGGGAAGCGAGATGATCATGGAAAATGTCCAGGGTAAGTATAGTGAAGGTGGGGACCTTGCTTTAACCGGAAAAATTGTTTTTTCAGGTTGGCATCCGGATTATTATGACCTGCTTTTAACGGCAGAACAGCTTCATATAAATCATGGGACCATTGATGGATATGGGAACGGTGAAATTACCATTACCGGTTCTTATTTTGAACCAGCGCTGGTTGGGTACCTGGATGTTTATGATACGGTTATTGGGATCCCATTTGACTGGCCCCATGAAGAACCCGATGAAGAACCCGAGGTTGACCCTTATTTGGAGCTAACATTTCGTCCGGCAGGCAATATTAGAGTTAGGGATGGAAATTTTGATGTCCAGGTTCAGAGCGGAGAACTGGTTCTGGACAATCGTACGGGGGAAATAGAGTTAATTGGAGAAGTGGTTTCTCGCCAGGGGAATATGAATTTTTATAACACCAATTTCCGTCTCATTGAAGGAAGGGCCCGTTTCCTGCGTTTTGGGGAATCAATTCCAAATATTACCGCAACAGCCCAAACGCAAGTCCGTGATACTCAGGTTAATGTTCACCTTGACGGCCCTGCCCTTGATATGAACATGAGGCTGGTTTCACAGCCCCCAATGGAAGAACAGGAGATAATAGACTTACTGGTTTACCGTGGGGGTCTCGGTGAACTTTTACGCGGAGATTTACCCGGAGCCTTCAGGCAGGAATTGTGGAGGATTCTTGGTGAAACTTTCCGCACGAGTTTCCTTGTTGAACTTCAGAGCACCATTGGGGATTTTCTGGAACTTGATGAGTTTTTAATAACCCCCATTTTTCTTGGAGAAGAAGAGAGAATTGAGTTTTACGTTGGAAAAGCAATTACCGACCGTGTTTATATAACCTATACCCAGGACTTTCGGGGAGACGGCAGCAGGAGAAGATTTTCCCTTGAGTACCGCCTGCTTGATAATTTAATGTTCAGCGGTAGCGTCCAGGACGAAGGACAGTTCCAGCTTGGTATTGAGTTTAATCGTCCGTTTTAGGAGGGCTTTTTTTGAACCTGCAGAGAGCAAAGATAATCCAAAAAGAAAACGAGAAAAACCTCTGGACCGCTTACAAAAAAAAGGGTTGCGAAGAAAGCCGAAACGGGCTAATTATCAATTATCAACCTCTTGTTTATCGTGAGCTGGGGTCTCTTTCTTTCAGGCCCGACCAGCGTCTTGACTTAATCCAGGAAGGGACAGTTGGTTTAATTGAAGCCGTTGACGGATTCTGTCCCGAACGAAATTTCCTATTTTCCACCTTCGCCAGATACAGAATCAGGGGAAGAATGTTAAATTACCTGGAAAGGAAAATGGAGAATTACCCTTATGAAGACGACTGGGAAGATAAAATTCCCGGGGATGAAGATTTACAGGGTGATGTTGAAACCCTTTTTCTTACAGAGGAATTGAAAAAAAACCTAGCCTGGCTGCCTACGAAGGAAAGGGAGGTTCTTGAGAGTTTGGTCATTAAAGATCTCCCTGCTCAGGAGGTTGCATCACGACTTTCCGTTACAACTTCCTATTTATACAGGTTACGCAAAAAAGCCCTACGTCGCCTGAGGGGTAAGATGAGTAAATTGATGAGCAATAAAAAGTAATTGGGCGATATTTTGCTGTTAAATTGTAATGGACCGAATTTTTGGTCTTAAGGAAGGGAAAATCTCCCTTTTTGGCTATTCGCTTTTTTCCTTTTCTCCGGATAATTTCAGCAGGAGGTGAGGAGGATTGAAGCCACTTAGGAAAAGGATTTTGGGCCGACTCCAGAGAGGCCAAAACTGGCTTGATCAGGCTCGAGAAGAATTTGAGCAGAATCGGCCCCGGGCAGGGGAGAGAAAACTTGAACTGGCGATGGCTGAACTCCGCCTTGCTCGAGAAAAAAGTGAGTTTTGGGGGTGGCAGCAACCAAGGAGAAAAAGGAGAATGTTTCCCCTGGTAGCTGGGCTTTGTTGTGTTTTTTTACTTGTGGGGGTATTTTTTGTTTTTTATCCCGGAAATCCGAATTACCGTCCGGAGATTGCAGAAAGTTTAGAAGTGGAGAGACAGCTTTCCCTCCCCATTGAATATGGTTCTCGGAGGAGAGAACCCAGAATTTTGGATAACGAGGATTTGAACTCCATTGCATCTTACCGTTTGGAAAGAGAAATTGAGGGGTTAATTGTCCCCGCGGACCTTTGAATAAAGGAGGAATTGTCTTGATAAAAAGAAACCTTACACTTGTTCTATTAATTTTGCTTCTGGGAGGGGTTGCCCAGGCCAATGTTGGGCCTAACACGGTTACGGATATCCAGGTTGAGGGTAATGAATTTATACCTACCCAGGATATTATGGAAGTAATTGAAATTGAAATCGGCGATGAAGTCGATGGCACTATTCTCCGCAACAATATGGAAAAAATATATGAAATGGGATGGTTTTACGATATCTTCGTTGACTATGAACCCTATGAAGGCGGTCTTCGCCTGATCTTTCAGGTTATGGAGAATTTTGAAATCAAAGGAATTGAATTTGAGGGAATTACCGTTTATACCGAGGAGGAAATAAAAAAAGAACTTGAGCTGGAAATTGGTTATGTCCTTAATACAAGGAAGCTCAATGACGATTTGCGAAGACTTGAACAAAAATTCCAAGATGATGGTTACATTTTGGCCCGAATAACGGACGTTCAGCTCAGCGAAGAAGAGCAAGTGCTTTTTATTACCATAAATGAGGGTTTTTTAAACGAAATTAAAATAAAAGGGAATGAAAAAACCCGTGATTATGTAATTGAAAGGGAATTTGTGATTGAAGAAGGAGAAGTTTTTAATGCACAAAAAGCCCAGCAAACTCTCCAGAACATTTATAACCTGGGTTTCTTTTCCGAGAATATTTCGTCAAGCCTGGATCCTGTGGATCCAGAAGAAAACCTCTTCGATTTAATTATTGAACTTGAGGAAACTGATACTGGAAACCTTGGTGCGGGAGGAGGATATAATACCCGGGATGGTTTTTACGGGTTTCTTGATGTCCAGGAAAGAAACCTCTTGGGAAGGGGTCAGGAGATTGGAGTCAGGGCAGAAATAGGGCGTAATCGAACCTATGAAATATATTTTTCTGAACCCCACCTTATGGAAACACCTTATTCAATAAGTGCAAACCTAAGGAGAAGAGTAGAGCACGATTCTCGAGATATAACTATTGACGATGAGGATGTTAAAGTTGATACCCGGGAAATTCGCCAGGGAGGTTCAATTACCCTGGGAAGGCAGCTAACAGACATCCTTAGACTTTCAGGAACTGCAAGGATTGAACATTCAAGGATAACCTACGAGGATGATATTATTTCTCCCCTAACAAGCCAGCTTCGGGCTCTCAGCTTTACAGCCCGCCGAGACACAACCGATGTCCCATTCTCCAGACGCCT